>Ga0180007_10005500_pt1 | contig 12760 bp, 9 predicted proteins | sample MM_PC_MetaG_FD_121122 | JGI IMG/M metagenome (GOLD analysis project Ga0180007, IMG submission 121122) | Groundwater microbial communities from the Aspo Hard Rock Laboratory (HRL) deep subsurface site, Sweden - MM_PC_MetaG | ecosystem: Environmental > Aquatic > Deep subsurface > Groundwater... | reverse complement strand
GTAATTACCGATATGGCAAAGAAAATAACCCTGTGCAATTCATCATAAATCTCAATATTAACAGGAACGAGCAGAATCATAAAACTTGGGTGGTGTCAAACCCCGAGTTATTGAGCAGTTACCTGAAACCCATGTTTTTGTCGACTGGGAGATTCTGGTGCGGGTGTTGCAGAATATGCTTTTAAACGCATTTGAACACACCGATCCCGGTCGGTCAGTTCGCCTTGGTCTTGCGTGTAGCGATAATGGCAATTTCAGTTTCAGTGTCTGGAATCACAAACCGGTCGTAGAGCCAATGCGCAACCGCATTTTTCAGCGTCACTTTTCGAGTCGCCGGGAACCTGGGCGCGGACAGGGAACCTATGCTATAAAATTGCTGGGTGAAGACTTTCTCGGTGGGCAAATTTCATTTAAAACCTCAGATACCGGAACAACTTTTTATCTCAATCTATGTTTGAAGTGATGCAAAATGGGGTTTAAATCAAACTATGCCTGAACTGCCAGAAGTAAACACCCTGGTAACTGCTCTTAGCAGACGACTGCGCGGCGACAGCATCATTGCATGGCAGCGCCGGTCGCCAAAACTGCGCGGCCCGATTCCGGACAGTACTGAAGCTGGAGTGCTGACTGACCGTAAAATTGTCGATATCAGGCGGATTGCCAAAAGCATCTACTTTGATTTTGGATGCAGCCAGCTGTTAAAGGTGCATCTCGGCATGACCGGCTACTTTCTGCTTACTTCAGAGTCTTGCCCTGAGGCTAAACACGCGCATCTGATGTTGAGGCTGGCTTCCGGGCAAATGCTGACTTTTTGTGATTCACGCCGTTTTGGCTCTATCGAAATCACATCCTGGCCAGATAAAGTTGTGGTTGAGCCATTCAAAAGCAAGTTAACTGCGACTTATCTGGCGACAGCCTGCAACAGCCGCCAATGCAGCATTAAGGCACTGATCATGGATCAACATATTATTGCCGGACTCGGGAACATCTATGCTTCAGAAGCGCTGTTCAAAGCCGGTATAAGACCTGACCGTTCCGCGGGCTCGCTCAAACCGACAGAAATAAAAAAACTGTGTTCTGCCTGTATTGCGGTGATTGATGCAGCCATAAAAGCGGGCAATGCAAGTTTCGGCGACAAACCCGAAATAGATCGCGGCACAACGCATTTTGCCATAGAGACATGCGTTTACGACCAGCAGAACCAGATCTGCCAGAAATGCCAGAAAAGCAAAATTGCGATGGTGCGCATCAGCGGGCGCAGTTCGTGCTTTTGCCCGACCTGCCAGAAGTAATGGTGCGAAGCTAGAAGGTTACGCGGGTTTCGAACACAGCAGTGTTGTTTTTTGAGAACTGACCAACCGGGCCAAGAGACTCGGCACCCTTACCGTTAACCTGCAAACCAAGCATAAACGTCAGAAAGTCTGAGTGTATCAGCATTATCTTGGGGGTTAGTACATACTCACCGCTGGTAAAATTGGTGAGTGCGTTAAATTCGATCTGCAAACGCTCCTGTCGAAATGTCTGACGAAGCTGCATTGAGCCGAGGTACTCGGTCGAATCCATTTGAACCGGCGTGGCATGCCAGAGATCCGGCACATAGGAAACCATGCCCTGAAGGTTTACATAAAAATTCCGCGGAAGATTGCGATCGCTGCCAACCAGCATGCCAATATGATCGCTGGGAAACGACTTACCGATCACACCGTTTTCGAACGCCGTAAAAGTGCGTTCTCGGCTCCAGGCCATTTCGTAGCGCAGCAGAAGATCACTGGTAACGGTTACATTACCGTTTACTGCAAACGTCTCATCGAGCGGGTAGCTGCCATTGAATTCTCCGGGACGATCCTGACTGATAACCGGCAGGCGCTCACGCATGCGCAGGTAATGAAAGCGCATCTCAAGTTTCGGATAAGTCATGCCAAGTTCCACGTGAAACTGTGGATTAAATTCAGATTCTGGAGCCGCATTATAGGTCGCACCATTAAACAGAATCTCACTGGCAAGCCTCTTATGAATAGCATATGCCCAGTGACTGAAGATCGACGGAAACTCGCTCGCCGTAAAATATGGCAGATAATGCCCGGAAAGGCGCAACTTCTTGTTGATATACCATGTAGCGCGCAGTCCCGGCACTTCTTTCTTGTCGCGATCGTAATCATTGGCCATGCCGTTATGATAATAGCGTGAGTTGATCTTATCGACAAACGAGAATTTATCGCCACTACCGATATTCTCTACCAGCATGCCGATCTTATAGTCAAAATCACCGGCCTTGAAGAAATAGTAGTTTTCGCCGGGATAAACCTTCCATTTCTTGTTATTGTCTTCGGTGTAATGATTGAAGTTCAAACCGGAAACAATCTTACGCTTCTTGTCGAGTTCGCGCTCAAAAGTTACACGACCCTGATCATAAGATGAAAAGTCGTTATACTGCCAGTTCCACCAGCCTGACACAAATGGACGCTTTACCACAGGGGTTGCTGATGCAGGTTCGGTACCCCAGTCGCCCCAGTCGTCAGCACGGCAGGCTGTCGGCAAAATAAGCAACGCTAAAGCAACCAGAGCTGACAAAAGCACAGCCCGGCTCCAAAGTTTACTCAACAGCAAACTACGGCGATTTTGCAGAGTGCGGTCGATCTGCAGGCCTCCTGATTGTTTCTACAATCTCTATCGGCATTTCTACAGATCAACGCTAATATTTTAGAGCTGGTTATTTTTCCATGTTGCGCTGAGAAAATTCTTCGTCGGCCAAGGGCAGATCATAGGCGATCTTGGCGGTCTGCAAAACGGTATGAGTACCTTTGCTCAGGTCTTTCATGGTGACTTTCATCGGTGTGACAATGTTCTGAATGGTTTCAAGATTCTCGGCAGTCATCACCTTGATGACTTTTTCGGGATCTTTTTTGTCATACATGTCGGTATACAAAATTACAAAGGTGTCTTTGCTAACCTTCATGACCAGCTTTGCATAACTGGTGTTCTGATCTTTTTTAGTTGCAGTAAAAGTGTAGACATCGACGTCATTCAGCTTTTCTTCTTTGAGATCGCTGGCAACATAATCGTCTGCTCTTATTTCATCCATGTTTTCATAGGTAAAGTCGCTAGAAACGAATGCCAGGCCGTAATCTTCGGCAACGATCTTACGGGTTTTCTTGAAGGCAGAAAGAAAAATCCACTTCTGGCGTTCTCTGTTCTTTTCGTTCACCAGATAAGTAGTATTGCGAATATCTGGAGGGGCAACAAAGTGGATAAAGTTATCCTTGTTGCTGGAATCAGTCTTGCGTCGTGAAATAACCATCTTGCGTTCGCGCACGTTACCGCTCTTGTCAACGATATCCATCTGCACCTGGGCTTTTGAGGTATTGCCAATGTAGCGGTCTTCAACTTTCTGCAGGACTTCCTGGGCCGTCAGAGCCATCACTGCGCCGGCAGAAGCCAGAATCAGCACGAACATACAGAAGAACAACTTTTGTTTTCGCATAATCGCCTCCAGAAGTGCAACTACCTTAATTGTAACATAAAAACAAATTCGAAACAAAACCGGCTCAGGGGATTGCTGAGCTGGCGATGTTAATATCCTAACAGTATCTGATTACTTCAGATGATAAACGTGGAAGCTTTCGTAGATGAAGGCGCGGTCCTGGTTGAACAGTTGTTCAGAAAGCTCAGGTTCGTATACCAATCGACTGAGATTTTCGGCGTCGAGTTCACGGGGGCGAGCGAAGGTATAACGCCAGGCCATGCGTGAACCGGGGCGGGCCAGCTCAATAACTTCGCGCATGATGCCGTTAAACACTTCATTGGTCATCCATTCGAAGATATTTGAGATATTGAAGCGGTCGTAACTGCCAGGGCCATCTTTTTTGAGCACTTCGCCGATTGTGCCCATAAAGATTTCGAGCCGGCCGATGTTGGCTTTGAGCTTCGGGTAATTTTCGCGCAGCAGATATGGAGACATACCTTTCTCATGAAAATGTCCACCCAACATCAGCAGGCACATAAAATAGTTGTCTGGGTTAAAAAAGCGTGTCATACCGCGGGTGCGCTTAACATTGAGATTTCCGGCAAAATCTTCAAAATCGACCTGAGCAAATGAATGTGCACCCTTGACCAGGCTGAGCACAGCGCGATTGAGCAGCAGTCTATGCAATGCGTTCCAGCGCTTCTTGCGGAAAGAAGCATAAGCTTCACGCTGCTTTTCGAGATTTTCGGCTTTGAACAGGCTCAGCAGATCTTCCTTTGAATACAGAAAGCCAAGCAAAGTGCGATAAATCTTGAAGAACTTTTCGACCTTGCCGCACATCATGATGCCATCGCGAATGTGGTTCTGGTTTTCGTCCCAGAACTGAACAGCGTAAGCCGGCATATGCTTCTTGATGCGGTTATAGAGCTCAATTCGATATTCAGCCGGCTTACCTTTCTTGAAAAGAAACGGTGTACCCATAGACTCGATAAAGTCATCGTAATCGAGTTCCATTATTGCGGCACGCTTGAATTCAAGCATGGCGAGCTGAGCAGGGTTGAGGTCTATCGAAGTAACCTTTCCCGGATCATCGAGTAGCAGGCACAGCGAGTTGCAACCACCAGAAGTAATCGAAAGCACGTTCTGACCTGGTTTCACTTTAAGCGAAACACGGTTGAGTTCGGGGTCTTCCCAGACATTACTGTAAACGACTGCGGGTTTCTTGGTCATAGATAAACCTCCAGATTAATTAACGACAGAATCTTCAGAATCAGTCGGCGCAGGTGGTGCGTCAACTTCGTCAGAGCGAAAATCTTTCGACAGATAGCGGCGGAGCAAACAAATCTGCGCCGGCAGCAGAGTAATTTCGCAAAGCAGTGCTACCACTATCGTGAACGACAGTAGCACGCCAAAATAGACGATTGACTTGATACTCGCAAAAACCATGAACAGAAAGCCAAGCGAATAAATCAGCGAGGTCGAGGCCATTGCCGGGCCAGACTCTTTTACGCCATCGACAATTGCTTCAATGGGCGTCAGATGCGAACGAGAAGGATCATAAAACAGATACAGACCATGAATCGTGTCATCAACTACGATACCCAGCGCGATAGCCGCAATGGTTACCGTTGCGATATCGAGACTTATACCAGTCAGACCCATGACTCCAAGGGTCAACATGACCGGAAAGACATTGGGCAGCACAACCAGCAACATGGCATTGAAGCGCCTGAACAGGATTGCAATCGCGCCAAAAACAAACAAAAAGGCAAGGGCAAAGCTCGATACCTGGCTCCAGGTTACATAGCTGATGATTCGCGCATAAAGTGGCACATAACCGCCAAATTTCCAGGTTACACCGGTGCCATCGAAGTTCTGGTGTAATATTACCTTGGTTTTCTCTTCGTAATCACGCAGCACAGCAGCGCTCAGCATGGGCACGCGCACGGTCAAGCGCGCTTCCGTATAATCAGGCTTGTCAGTCATATATTCGAGGTCGTTATCTGGATCAGACTCATATTGCATCATTAGCTGCGCAATTTTAGCATCGCTGTCAGGAACGACATAAGTAGCTTCAGTGCCGTCGCTCCAGACCTGATTAAGCTTTTTAAGCACGTCGATTATCGACGCTGCCTTTTCGACACCAGGCACTGCTTCCAAGTCATTGTGCGTTTTCTGCAGGCGCTGCAAAAAGTCGACGTTAAGAATACCACTGCGTTTGCCTGTCATCAGGCGCACTTCTAGCGGCAAATAATTTCCGTAGGTAGCCTCGACCTTGTCGCTATCGACCCGAACCGGGTTGCTCTCCTGTAGAAAGCCCATCGAATAGGTGTCAATGTTGAGCTGAGTTATGCCATATATGGCCACCCCCGTTAACAGCGCAAAAATGAGCAGAATCTGGCGATAATAGCCAGGCATGCGCTTCATCCACCAGTTAATCGGGGTTTCCATCGGACGGCGGATGTGAACTTCTTCTTTAAGCTCAACGCGACCAAGAATGTATACAGAGACGACCATTGAGACCAGATATTCAGCCATGCAGGCAAATCCGGCGAACCAGCCGAAGGTTCGCAGTACTGCAAGCGAACTTGCGGTCAATGCAAAAAAGCCACAGGTGTTGGTCAGCGAAGTAAACAGGCAGGGTGAGAGAACTTCGTTAAAAACATGAATCAGTCCGTCTTCGCGACTTTTGCGTATCTTGTCGGAATTAAAGCAATAATTGTTATAAACATAGGCTACGTCTGACACAGACAGAATCATCATCAGGGTCGGCAACACCACGGTAACCATGTTGAAATTCTGGCCAAACAGTCCGTAAAAGCCAAGAAAGCTCATGCCACTGAGGAACATGGCGCCAATGGTCATGAAAAAGAAGATCCACGAGCGGTAGAGTATAAAAACCAGCACGGCAATAACCACATAGGCAACCGCGTTGAATACCGCTCCATCCTGGATGCTCAGACGATTCAGTTCGTCGTACATCACACCCATGCCGGCAAGACGGTATTCAAAACCTGCCAGCTTTTTGCGCACCGACTCTATTATCAGTGGTCGCCGCACATCCATGTCTTTTGACGAAACCGGTTCTGCAATAATTATCGCCCAGGTTGAACTCGCATTCTGCAGAATTTTGCGTTTGAACGGGTCATCCATAAAGCGCTCTTTGATCTTCGCGGCGTCTGCTTCAGTCTCAACCGGCTCCAGCATTATATCTTCAATGATCAGCTCGTCGTTAACAAGCCCGATATAGGGAGCCACACCGACGCTGAGAACGCGCCGAAAATTCTCAGTATCAGCTTCGATTTCCTTCGACGCCTTGTACACAGATGACAGCATCGCCGGCGAGAACATGCCGTCACGCCGGCAGTCGATCATCGCCAGAATGATTTCATCGTTGCCGTATTTTTGCTTGAACTCGCGATAGGCGGCCAACGTCGGGTCATCTTCGAGAAACCAGAGCTCAAGACTGTTGTCGATGTTGATGTTGCGTGCGAAAAACAGTCCGCCTACCGCCAGCAGCATCAGCAGAAGGGCTAGAGCGCGGCGATAGCGGACAAGAAACGTCGCTGCCGCCCTGAACTGACGGTCAGCGAAACGCTTGCGCTGTTTTGTATCAACACTGTTGATCGGTTCGTTCATGCTCGTGAAATTACCCTTACGATTCCCGTTGTGCCATCAAGTTCAACCACATCACCGGTTTTAAGCTTTTTGGTAACGCCGGTGGCGCCAACTACGGCCGGAAGACCGAGCTCGCGTGCGACAATCACCGAGTGCGACAGCATGCTTCCACGCTCAATCAACAGAGCTGAGGCAGTTGCAAACAGCGGCACCCAACCTGGATCAGTGCGGGCCGCGACGAGAATTTCGCCGTTCAGAGACATGTCGTCGCTCGGGTTGAGAATAACTTTGACCTTGCCAGTGACCTTGCCAGAACAACCGCCAATACCGCGAATGATATCGGGATCGTCATCTTCGGCATTTGCCGGCAGCATGCCACGGGTAAGATCGTTGCAGTAGGTGATGCCGGTGGTTTCAATGCGGTCAGGCAGCTCATCCATAGCCTTGTATTCATCAAACTCAGCCCGGCGCAGGGCAGCGAGCTCACGCAGTTTCTGACTGCGGGCGGTGCCGCTGACGTATTCAAGAGTTTCCTGCATGGTCAGATAGAAAATATCATCGACCGTATCAAGAACGCCACGTTCAACGAAACGCCGACCAAACGCCTTATAGATGCGGCTAACCAGACCATACATGCGGGTTCTGGCAAATCGCTGGTATTCACGAACAGCCATTGCCTTCTTGGTCCAGTTGGCAACAAACATCAGAATATCGATCTTTTTGATCAAACCGAAAATCTTCTGTTCGCCAAGCACCTCGCGCACCTTACGTTCGGCTGTTTCGCGCACAAGACGCTCTTTTCCACCACTATCTTCTTCAACTGGCATCGGCGCTACAGCGTAGTTCTTGATCATGTCGAACAGAAATTCTGGGCGTTCGTTCATCGAAGGTTCTTCGAGCTTAAGTTCGCACATAGCTCGATAGCCAAACTTTTCGAGATAATCAGTAATCTCCCGGCCAAGCTGCTGATGACTTGCCGGTTTACCTAACCCGGGTTGCGGAATAAACATGTCTTTAAGTTCAGCCGCAGGTCGAGTTTTGAATAGCTCTTTGAGCTCGGCATCAGCTGAAACGAAGCGCGCGATCTTCTGAATGTTGCGCAGAGGCAGTGTGCTTTCGACATTGCCCTGACCGGCAAGCAGATCGTTTTTAAGCGCTGCATCAGCATTGAGATCCCATTTTTTCATTAACGCATCAAGAACGCCGTAAAAAATCATCGCCATGAAGTCGTTGATGATTGGCGCTTTCCAGTGTGCCAGCACGGTGTTGTCGAGCTCATTGAAAATGTCGATAAGCTGGTGCGCCGGCGCGTTATTAAAATCAAAGTCTTTGTATTTGCTGTATTCTGCCTGATAAACGTCCATGAAACGCTTCACTTCAGCATCAGTGCGCCAGAAGCGATAGGCAAGATTAGCGCCAACCAGTGCCAGACGTGGCAGTTCAATGAAATATTTGCTGAAAAAGCCCATCTTTTTGTGCTTAACCGTCTTGTCGTAGCTGACTTTGACGCCCATCATACCTTCCATGAAACGGCTGTTGTAGGTGTAACCCGGCAGCACAGAGATCAGGCGATACCAGTTCTTGAGATTGTAATAAATGCGGCCATTCAAGAATCCAAGCATGTTGGCAAAAGCGTAATCGTTGGCTGCAATCTCATCTTCAGGCACCATAAGCACCTGGCAGAATTGCACGTAAACACGGTGATAGGCGTAAATTGCAAACGAAAAGGTCAGCGGCGTGGTAACGCCAGAATAGCTCTCAACAATATTCGAGTTATCCCAGATAGTGCTGTATCCACGTTCAGAAGGAATCGGTTTCTCGATAGTCGTGATCGGGCGAGCCTGCAGAATGCGCACTCTACCAGAACTGTCTACTGTCCATTCAATGTCCTGAGGAACCTTGCCGTAGCTGCCTTCGATGCGGTGACAGACGGTTGCGATGCTGCGCAGTTGCGCGTCACTCAGGCTCGGCTTTTTCGCCTCATCGGCCTTAACCGCGACAGTTACTGTGCCGCAGTTTTTTTCACGGTCGAAAATCATCTTTTCAACCTTGTCGGCGAGCACCGTTTCGACAACCGGGTAACCTTCTTTTTTGAGACAGATGAACTGGTCAGAGTCAAGGGTACCCGAAACCAGGCCTTCGCCAAGTCCAAATACGGAAGTAATCAAAATTTCGTCTTCATATCTGGTAGTAGGATTGACAGTAAAAGTCACCCCAGAAGCAATACCATCGATCATTTCCTGCACCACTACTGCCATCGAGACGGTATCTTGAGCTATTTTGCGCATATTGCGATAAGCCACGGCGCGATCAGAAAAAATAGAAGACCAGCAGATAATAACTGCTTCGCAGATTTCGTCTTCGCTGCGTCTGAACAGGCAGGTATCAAGCATACCGGCATAGGAAAACTCTTTCGAATCTTCGCCCAGTGCCGATGAACGCACAGCCATGAAGCCACCTTCTGGCAATGTTGTTTTAAGGCTGGCAAAAAGATCATGCTTGATTCTTTCTGGAATCTGGTGCGAAAGCATGCACTGGCGCAAAGCGCCAGCGGTTTTGGCTATACGCTCCGGAGTTGAGCAATCGAGTGCCTTGAGATGCTTATTGAATTCAGCACGAAAAGAGCCGATGAATTCGTCGAAACAGTTATTTTTGAGCACTACAAAGGCTGGTACATCAGCACCAGCTTCGGTCAGCTTCAGCAGATTGCCGCCTTTTCCGCCCACCAGAGGCAGAACTTGATCAAAATTCCGGTTTTCGTTTGTTACAATATACATCCTGTTCCCCTACCCTTCAGAGTTGTAATACTTTTAGTGTGAAATCACCGATACACAAGCAGATAAACTGACCCGGCAATAGCCGCCGGATAAGCCAGCAGATAAAAAGTCACCACGCCGCGATAAAGTTTGGCATTAGCCAACACCGGCTTGTTCGCGTAAAGCAGTCCGATCACCGCGACCAGCAAAGATACTGCTGCCGCAGGTCCAAGCAGGCGCCAGTCGGCTACTGCAGAAAATTTTGTGATTGCCACATAATAAAATGCAGCGTAAGCAAGTGCAATATTGACCAGCAGCAGCAAAACTGCGCCAATTGGCTTGAGACGGATTGAATACGAATCGACGCCTTCGCGCTCTTCTTCGACGGCAAAGGTTTTGCGGCCGAATTCGAAAACATTGAAAACGAACCAGTTGCCCAGCGCATAGACGAGCATGGCTCGATCAGCTCCGGCAGCGTCCGAATAGCAGACTATGGTATGAATCAGCATACTGATCATGGCAGCCGAAAACGTGTGAGTTATCGCGTAAAGCTCCATTTTTGGGCCCATCCAGCCGCCGACAAAGAATTCCATGCGCATCAACAAAGTAAAGCACAGAACCATCACATAGGCCGGGAACATTGGCCAGAGCATTGTTCCGGCGAGAGTGATTTCAATCGCCAGGCAAAGCATGGTCATTGCCGAGAACTCGCCAACGCTGATAAGCCCACGCGCAAGTGGGCGATCAGGGTTGTGTTCGCGATCAACATTATAGTCTTTTACTTCGTCGAACAGCCGCATGTGAAGAAAGATCAACCAGACAATGGCAAATCCGACGCCAAGGCGTGACCAGTCGGGTGGGATATGCACTCCCGGTTGATATGCAACAAAGGCAGCTGCAGCAAAAAATATGGCTACCATTAGCGTAATACTGACCGGTTCATGGCGTTCTTTTAAAAACTGCCACCATCTACTGATAAAGGCCATGGTTCCTCCCAGTTACTTTGCAATTTTCAAACCATTTACCGCTCTCGTTTGCTGAAGAGCTGGTCGAGCAGCACGCCGCATTCGACTTTGCTTTGTTGGCGAGAAGCTTCTCCGACAAAAAATCCAATGGCTTTATTATGAAGCTTCTCAAAACATTTCACATCCATACTTCTTGGATAATTACATCTCGCATCAGCTTAACATGCAACAATTTCACTGACAATAATTTGTTTGCTGTTCCTGTATGGATTCAGCTGTCAGATAAAAGCTTTGTTTTAAAAAGAGAGAGGAGATTAAAATCTCCCAGGCTGTTGTTTTAAGTTACTTGCTTAAAAAAAATGTCACATAAGCATTTGTTTTTCGTATTTATTGCCTAAGTTTTATAATTTATTTTCATTTTTATCTAGGAGTGTCTATGAGATGCATTAATTGGATGATTGTTGTTCTGGTATTAGTAATGTTGCCGAGGATCTCCAGCGCAGCGGATCTTTCTTCTTATCCGAACGTAGAGGCTCCCCCGGACTTAGAGGCTGCCTACGGCTTTATCTATGATCTGTTCAATCGCTTTGAAGCCAGCAAGGTCAATTTTAAAGTTTCGAAACCTTTTGAGCTTGGTGCATTAAGAGATTATCTCGTCGAAATAAATTTTCTCATGTGCGAGCCAGAGAAAATTACTTCTTTGATTGATGAAATGGAAAATTTTTGTGAATCAGATACTGCGCTAAGAGTTACCAGTGTAGCGATACTTTCTTCCGCCGACGTGCGACAAGATGGCAAAATTGTCACGAAAGTGGGAATGTATGCTCATTTTTCTCATACCCCTGCAGCTGATGAGGTAAAAAGAACCTTTCCAAATGACGCGCTGACATCTATTCTTACGGTAGCAAAGTTTGAACCAGGCGTCAAAAACCTTAGAAGACAAGATGATATCAACATCTGGCTGTCGAAAATGATAGTTATTGCTAATAAAACATCCAATTGGAATTTTGAATTTTCAGGATATGTCAAAAACATAGACGCTCTCAAAGCGTCAACAGAGGGCTTCTCCAGCAATTTTTCAGATGTTGCTTTCCCGACAGTCAATGAGGTAACTTATTCCAAGTATCCTTTTATCAGATTTGACGGAATTGCCAGTATAGTTAAGTAATCTATTGTCTTCTTTCCATTAGCGTGAGTATAATTTGATTTTGTCTGTTAGCTGAAGAAAACCTCTCGTTGTGCGCGTCATAAAGAACAATTTGTCTGATCAAACAGCTAAAAAATTTTAGCAATGCAGATCAAATGTGCTATTTATTGACGGTGGGTGTCTTGTAGCGCTTTGTAGGGAACCAATTCTATATGCTTTTCATAATGAAATTATTATTGGCAATGTTCGTATTTTTAGCGCGGGCGACTTTTGCACAGATGAATTTGCTTGAGTTGTGCAAATCTCCTGATGCTTTAAAACGAAGACAGATTCCAGCTGCAATAATGCTGGCAGACGATATCAACGTGCGTGACGCGAGTGGCTATACGGCACTGATGTATGCCAGATCGCCTAAAATAGTAGAAGCGCTGGTAAAGGCTGGAGCTGATGTTAACGCTCGTGCTAACGACGGGAAGACGGCAATACACCTTGCCAGGTCGCCTGAAATAGTAGAAGCACTGGTAAAGGCTGGAGCTGATGTTAACGCCTGCGATAACTACAGAAAAACGGCGATAATGCTTGCCAGGTCGTCTGAAATAGTAGAGGCGCTGGTAAAAGCCGGAGTAGATGTTAACGCTCGTGCTGACGGCGGAAAGATGGCAATACACCTTGCCAGGTCGCCTGAAATAGTAGAAGCGCTGGTAAAAGCCGGAGTAGATGTTAACGCTCGTGCTGACGGCGGAAAGATGGCAATACACCTTGCCAGGTCGCCTGAAATAGTAGAAGCGCTGGCAAAAGCCGGGGCTGATCT
>Ga0180007_10005499_pt1 | contig 12761 bp, 11 predicted proteins | sample MM_PC_MetaG_FD_121122 | JGI IMG/M metagenome (GOLD analysis project Ga0180007, IMG submission 121122) | Groundwater microbial communities from the Aspo Hard Rock Laboratory (HRL) deep subsurface site, Sweden - MM_PC_MetaG | ecosystem: Environmental > Aquatic > Deep subsurface > Groundwater... | reverse complement strand
TCTATATGGTAGTAGATATTTTGCTCGAGTTTGTGTACCATGTCTCATGGGTGTGTTTTGTAATAGTTTAACTACATTACTTTAACACACCCAAATTCGTAATATCTATCCCAACTTATTCACGATTTATTATTGATTCCCAACATTATACTTTATTTGCAAACAGAGGATAAAACATACATATATTAGAGTTTATAGGAAATATACAATCATCTTTTTAGAAAAGAAGCACTTGCCTGCACAGGCAGGTGTTTCTTTTGAAAAAGAAAATATATTGTAACTCTATTAAACACAATATTCTGTATTCACAAAATATTAAAGCAATACAACGATTGAGAACATTAATACGTTCTGATATAGTCAATACTATAAATCTAACTAAATCCATATGATTGCTGTCTTCACCGGAGAAGGGAAAGGAAAAACATCAGCTGCTTTGGGAACCGCTATCCGTATGTTGGGCTACGGTAAAAAAGTATCACTCATTCAAGTACTAAAAACCCGCAACTCTAATGAAGTAAAGCTGTTTGATAAACTGATAAAACAAAAAGTAGCTCCCTTCTGGCAAAAACTTACTGTTGCCTCTTTTGGAAAAAGAAAGTTTATAGATCCAAAACGAATTAGGAATGAGGACAAAAAGTTAATTCTGGATGTTTTGGATTTGATCGAGAATACTATTATGGATAAGCCTTCTCTCATAATACTTGATGAAATCTTGGTAGCACTTTTATTCGGGATGATTGAAGAGAAAGAGGTGATCATGATCATGAAGAAATGTAAGCAAGAAGGTATTCATCTCATTCTAACTGGAAGAGGAGCAACTCCTCAGATTATCGAACTAGCTGATCTTGTTACCGATATGCAGAATGTAAAGCATCCATATGACCTGGGCATATCAGCACTAAAGGGAATCGATTATTGATTTTCGTTGTCGATTAGATGTTTTAAGTCGTCTAACTTACTATTCCATTTCTCCCCGTCAAAATATTCAAATCCTGAGAATTGCGTCTTATACAACGAAGGCTTCGTATAGCACGTACCAAGATAGAAGTATCTTAGGCCGCGTTCTTTCGCATCCACTATGCTTCTAGTCATCATGCCGATTCCAGCATTTTTGTCTAAGTATGCAAGGTCATAAAATGGATACGCATAATGCATCAGTCCGGCCGTTAAGTTAGCCAGACAATACCCTACTATTTTTCCCTGATTTTGATTGTCCTTAAATATCACAATATGAGTGCAGGTTCCGGACGAGAAAAGCCACTTTATCTTAAACGCACTGAACTTTTCCTCTCCCCTTTGAGCATAAAAATCCTTTCCCATCTTCCCGATTTTATAGTCATATACAAAGTTAGCCAACTGCACGACGTCAGGCTCTAGATACTCCGTTTTTCTTGAAATTCTACGATTTTCACTTGACAGCTCAAACTTTTCCAAATCAATACGAGTACTCCGAGCAAGGTAAAACAGGTTCATTTCCTTTCTAGAAGGCAGAAACCCCGCCTGGTAAATGTCATCGAGATTATCATTATCTTCCCTCATGGCATAAACTCTATATGGAAAACTGTAAATGCCATAATCTGGCCCTTCCTCTTTGTATAGAAACTTCATAGAATAATTTATAATAATTATTTCTTTATTTTAGCAGAATACGCTTTTCTCTTAAATATTGAAAAACTAAATTTCAGCTTTTTACTAGTAAATAGACTTTCCCAGTCCAATGCCAGATAAAAAATTAGAAGAATAAATCCTGAACTGGTAATTATAAGGCTCTGCCAATTTAAAATTCCCTCAGCAAGTATGTCCTGAATTGAGACATATACTAGTTTAGAAGCGTACGCAAGGGAATAATAGCTGACAAGTCTGCCGGTAAAGAAACCTGCAAAAGTATACCTGAGTCTAGCTCCAGAAAAACCAACCGCCAGAAATAGAGTATTTGAAGGAAAAGGCGAAAGAGCCCATATCAGAGAAATAAGGAAAATCTGTATTTTGCCTTTATCAATTTTTAAACCTATAAAATCAAGGTTTCTTACTGCAGATACAGAGAATACGGCGGGTACAACTGTCTTGGAGAATTTTGCCAACAGAAAACGCCCGCTGGAAGATGAGATCGCTGCAATGAGAGTTAAAACAAATAGATTTACTTCATTTCTTATATAAACAAACGAAACAACAGTCCATGTCGGCGGCATAAATGCAGGTATGACATTGATCAAAATGATAACTATGCTTGTGATTATGTAAATCATTCTACTGAAGAAATCTAACTGAAATAGCTATTTGTAATCCGTAATTCATATTCAGTATTCTGTAATCCCTAATCCTCAAGCCCCAATCCGACTAAGCTTCTGCGAAGTCAGATAATCTCCGTATTCCGTAAGCAACTATCTAAAAGCTTCGGCTCAAGCTTTACGACTTCGGTCAGATGTTTACGGCCTATGGCTTACGGTCTACAGATCACTCCTCTTTATACCTTAGTTTTACCGCTCTCTTTACCGCTTCGAAATCACTCCAAGCATATTCACGTGTTCCAAAACATAGGCTTTTTTCGTGAGCCTTACCGGTGATGATAACTATATCTTCACTTTCTGCTATTCGTATCGCAAATTCTATAGCATCCTCGCGGCTTCTTGGTTTATTTTGATCAAATGAAAAAATAGGCTTCCTTCCATCTTCCCTGTTTCCTGCTATTATCTGCTTTATTGCAGATAACTTTGTTCCCCTGAATGCCTTTCGTGTTTTAAATCTTTTCACCAGTATTCTATTTTTACTCAAAACACCTTCAAGTATCTTATCATTTATCGCAGCCAAATCCTCTGTACGGGGGTCTTCAGCAGTGATAATAATGATATCTGCATACAGTCCCGCTAACTTCCCCATCTTTGCTCGTTTTTTCCGATCACGCAAACCGGCGGAACCGAAAACTACTATCAAATTTCCCTTTCCCTTCAACCCGCTTGCAGTTTTAAGTGCATTTTTCATACCATTTGGAGTATGAGCAAAATCCACGATAACCAGACAAGGCTTCTTTCTTCTAACTATGTGCATTCTCCCTAAGGGTGTTTTGAATTCAGATAAAGCCTCTACTATATCAGAATTTTTAACAAGATCCTGACATGTCTTTATAGCACACTGAGCGTTTGCAATATTATACTCACCCAATATCGGAATTGTTATTTGTTCTTCTTTTCCGTTGATTGTATATTTAAATCTAAGTCCATCCCGGGTCACTTCTCTCTGTTTGACCAAATCTTCTGAGCAGGCCTCTTGAACAAAGACTTTCTCGTTTGATCGAATTCTCTTTGCAGTAAATTTACCTCCCTTTTCATCTTCTTTATATATAATCTCACCACCTTCTTTAACTTGATCTATCAACTTTGTTTTTGCCAAAGCCAATCTCTTCCAAGTCTTGTGATAGTCAAGGTGTTCGTCAGTGATATTTGTAAAAACTGCTTTTTCGAACTCAATATATGCTACCCGATTTTGATCTAATGCATGCGAGGTAACCTCAAAAACAACCCATTCTATCCCTTTTTTGACCATCATATCGAGAAATTTCGGGACTTCCCAAGGATCCGGAGTTGTAACATGAAACCCGGTGTCAATCTCCTCCTCGTTAATTCTTGCACTGATAGTCGAGATAAGGCCAACCTTATAACCACCCTTTTTTAAAATATTGTAAATCATTATCGCTACTGATGTTTTCCCATCAGTTCCGGTAACACCTATAAGTTTCAGACCTGAAGAGGGAAATCCAAAACGAACATTTGCCCAAAGGGCCTGCCATTTATGAATTTGGTTTTTAAAAGACTGCGGGAGTATGTTGTTAAATATCATCTCGAAATATTCTTAAAATAAATTTTTACTTTTTAATATTTTCTTCATCTGTTTTTTTATCCGATAGAGTCTTGTCCCGACATTTGACTCTTTCAACCCTGACAGTTTTGCAATCTCCACATTTGTAAGCCCCTCAAAGAATTTGTAATAGATCAAAAACTGGTCATTCTCGGCAAACTCCCGTATCGCGTCATATAGTGCTTGTTCTTCTTCATCCCTTATAAAATCAGTAAAATTTGTAGCTGTCTGATCTTCGAAAAGATTCTCTATCTCAGTAAGTGAAATAGCCTCCTGTTTTCTGCTTATTTTTCTATAATAATCAGTCAGCAGATTTCTTGCTATTCTAAAGATCCAAGATGATAAGCTCACCCCCTGCCACTTAAAATCGCCTATTGCCTTATAAACCTTGATAAAGACTTCGCTGGTCAGGTCTTCGCCCAGCGCTTTATCATTTATCCTGCTTTTTATGTAGTTCAGAACCACCTTATAATACTTCGTGTATATTTTGTCAAAACCCTTCTTATCCTTCTTGATCTGTTCAAGTATTGCTTTATCTTCTTCTTTACTCATCGTCATGAACAAATTTTTTTAAATTGAAAACAGCTCTTTCAACTTGTCTAGGATGATAACTAAAAGATGAAAGGCTCTCACCCATGTCTTTTAGCGGGATCCCATGATTTAGTCCAACTGCTAGGGCAGGAGGTATAAATTCCCATATAAATTTGCTTCTCCTGGGAATTTTTATTGACACCTGCTCGTTCTTATATTTTATGACAAGTAAGTCTTTTTTACGTGTATACGACAAATCGGGATCATCTGTACTATACGTAAATTTCTTTTTAACGGTTGTCTCGATTTGATGATGCTGCTGAGGATTAAATATGAACGTTGAAGATTCTATTCCCTGAATAGAAAGTAAGTTCTTCAACACCTTGCTTTCAGGCCGTTCCTTCAGCACAACAATTTTATCAGGATTTATAGACTTGAACCAATATTTCGCTGTGTCCTCGATTGACGAATCCAAATTTATGATCACAGTGTGAGCATACCGAGGCCTCAAAACCAGACTTAAACTAGCTTTTAAAATCAAGAATGCCCATTCTAGGAGATTTCTTCTTCTATCTTCATACCCCAGAATGGTGAGCGGGACTGACATATCCCACCAAACCTCAGTCGTATTTCTTCTGACATTTGATGAAGGTTTCAATAGATGATAAACCATTTCCCTCACAATACTCGTTCCAGCCCAGCCAGTTATAAGAATGACCTTGAGGTCATGCTTTTTGTACGCCTTGCTGCTCAGACTGGCAAATATTTCTTGAAAGAATTTTCTTAGATTTTTTTTCATATAAATGTACTTACCTGGATATTATAACAGTAATTTTAATTAAGATTAATCTCGCAGGATCAACCCGCAGTCACTTCACCGTTGCAGCTCTTTGATGAAGAATATTTGAAGCTTTTTCCCCAAAGAATCCGCTAAGGCGGATTAATGAATTTATTGGACAACACACTACCGCCCGATCTCGATTCTAGCCCCAAGAGTCTTTAGTCTTTTGACTATATCAGGATACCTTCTTGAAACTATGTCTGCATTTCTGACGATAGTAGTCCCATTTGCTGCTAAACCTGCAAGCACTATTGCATGAGCACATTGCAGAATACTTGTCGCATCAACTACAGAACCTGTAAGATTGGAAGGACCAAAAGAAATGATCTGATGAGAATCAGCCAGCATAAGTTCTGCATGCATTTTCAGAAGCTCAGAGATGAATAATAATTGAGTCTCATACATATTGCCATATATCCGAATGCTGCCTTTCGCCATAGATGCTAGCACTACCGCCTGAGGGATCAGGTCAACGGGATAACCCGGCCAAGGCTGATCCATTATTTTGTCTATATTTCCTTTCTCGTTTTTATTGCAGTTAAGTGTTTGATTTCCAGGAACAAGTAAATTCTCTCCTTGGATTTCAACCCGTACATTTAACTTTGCAAAATAGTTCAAAATCTGTTTCATATGCTCAGGGATTGCGTCTTCAATCAATATTTCACCACCTGTTATAGCAGCTGCTACAATGTATCCTCCGATATCCAAGTGATCAGGAATAATGCTCCATTCTCCGCCCGATAGTTTCTGCACACCGTCAATTACTAATTTATTGGACCCGACACCAGATATTTTAGCTCCGATAGAGTTGAGAAAATTGCATAGATCCTGAGTATGCGGCTCGCACGCAGAGTTATAAATTATAGTTCTTCCCTTTGCCTTTACAGCGGCAATAATAAGGTTTTCCGTTCCTGTAACTGAAGCCTCAACCAGCCAGATAGGTTCACTGCCCTTCAATCCCTTTGTTTGTAATTTGTAACCGTTATCTTTGTCAATCTCTACTCCAAGGCCTCTAATCCCCTGAAACATAGCATCAAGCGGCCTATTGCCAAGCTTGCAGCCCCCAGAGTCCCCAATTTCAGCCTTTCCAAAACGCGACAGCAGAGGACCCAGAAACATGAAGCTGGCACGCTCATGCTTAGCTAGATCTTCGGAAATGATATATTTGTTGAGAGAAACTGCATTCAATCTTATCGAGCTGTTTCCAAGGTATGAGACTTTTCCACCCAGTCTTCTAAATATTCGAAGCATTGCTCTTACAGAAGAACTTCTCGGCACATTGTGCAGAGTTACACGCTCATCTGCGAGCAAACACGCAGGAATGATCTTCAGAACTGAATTTTTATTTGGCATAGGTGTTACCTTGCCCTTAAGCGGGACTCCTCCCTCTATCTTTATCGAAGACATATTATGAGATTAATAAGTTATCTCGTACAAACCGCGATACATTTTTAACGTATATCCGGACAAAAGAGCACATATTAGATGTTGGTTGCTAGATGTTGGATTTTTGACATCAATTGGTAATTGTAATTTGAACATTGGTCATTGTTTGTTCATTGGCTTTTGGAAACTGGTCATTGACTTACAATCAGAAAATTCACTCATCACGATAACATCCAATTCCCAATATCCAACACTATTCTTTCAATTCCTGGCGCTTAAAAACATCTCTCTCAAACCCCCCTTCTTGGTGTTCGTTGTCAGGCTTGAAAAGCGGAATTGTGAAGTGGAAAAAAGTGCCTTCGCCCTCGGTGCTGTCGACCCAGATTCTGCCTCCTTGTGCCTTGACTATCCCATAAGTGACATATAAACCTAGCCCGGTTCCTCCGGATCTGACCATCTTTAGATCACGTTCCTTGGATTCATCAGTATACTGTTTAACTCTATAAAATTTCTTTCCAAGATTGTTTAGTGCACCTTTCGGGATTCCAATGCCTGTGTCAGTAACATGAACTGTTACAAACTCTTCATCGTGTTCAACTTCAACTTTCACACTTCCATCGAAAGTATATTTGACAGCATTACTGAGAAGGTTGTCCATGACCTCCTGGATTCTAGCACGATCAGCCAGAACTCTAGGATATCTCTCCCATTCCTCTGGGTTTTCAAAATCAAGTCGCAAACTCTTCCTTTCGGCAAACTTCCTCTGTCCTACTAAGCCATCTTCGATAACGTCGATGATATCGACGCTTTCCAGCTTCAAATCAAGCTTACCTTTATCTATTTTTGTTGCCCCAAGCAGTGTATCTATAAGTTTTATTTCTCGTTCGATGTTTTCATTCACTCTATCGTAGTATTTCTCTATCTTATCTTTTGTATCAGTATCGATATTGGGATAGACCTTATGTTTGGAGATCATACCGAGAAAACCAAAACCGCTCTTTATGATACTCATCGGTGTCCTGAGTTCGTGACCTAAAATATCTACCATATCCTGCTCACGCCTGCGGGCCTCTTGAAGAGCTTCAACTTTATCTCGCAACTGTACCGTTGCCCTATCTACTTTCTTTTCGAGGTTAATGGCAAACTCCTGGACTTCTTTGTACAGAAGCGCCCTGCCAACTGCGACAGAAGCATTTGCTACTATACTTTCAAGAAGGTTTATATCTTGAACACTGAACGCCTCGCTCTGGTCCTTATTTCCGACCAACAAAAGACCATTTAGCTGGACCTTTCTATTCAAAGGAAGTAATACCGCTATACCTTCGATTTCCATAAAGTTAATGCATTTTTTCAAACGCTTCGCTTCTTCCACATCTCTTTGATGTATGTCCTTCAGTAACTCTTCGTAAACCAGTATTTCACTCTCCTTACCTTGACTTTCCTGATATTCCCAAAATGCTACAACTTCCAGCAAATCTCTCATATTTCGCTGAGCTTTTTCATCAAAACCTACTAACTTTCTATACAGAATACGTCGATTATTTCTATCAAATAGGACTAATCCCATTTGCTCAATTTCGAAAGCTTGTTTTGCTGCTGATAACACATTAAGTACAACTTTATCTATAGCTAATTCAGTACTAGTCTTCTTGAGTAATGAGTTTACTACCTCATATGGATTATACTCGCTAAACATCAGTTTTTTTTCCAATAGCTGAGATATGAGTTTATCTACACGTTGGGAGAGAATAACATATAAAAGAGCAACACCAACATTTACAAGAACAGCGCTTGTTACGAAAACGCTGCCCCAGATTCGAATTTCGAGCCAGATAACTAAATAGAATGTAGAAAATGGAAGAATCGAGTTCAAAGTAAAGTGGAGAATCTTACCTAATATGAATTTTATACCCAAGAAGCGATGCTTTATCATAGAATAAATCACGATCGCAATGAAAATGATACTGCTTGAGGCGCTAACACCAAAGTACCTTGAATTGCTAAAGAAGTTGGGAAGAATGATATCTGCTGTTAAGGCAGGTATACTTTGAAGAATGTAGCCAATAATTAGAAATCTAATTTGGCTTTTTTCAATTCCCCCGGCAACTTTCCAAGAATATAATAAGTTTCTGAAGAAAAAGATAACTACCGAAGAGCTAAGTAAATTATAATACAGGTAATAATTTGTAGTAACTGCCTCGGACCACCCATCGTGACTAATAACATCCTTTATAAACCAGTTATTCAGCCAAAAGCCTAGTAGTGTTATAAACCCTTGGATAATAAGAAGAACAACGGGAGCAATATGACTAGCATTAACCTTTTTGGGAAAATTTGCTGAGAATAAATATACAGTACCTAAGACAAAATAAGAAGTAGTAAATACCATCTTCATCCAGAAACACGAATTTCCTATTATCGGGTTATCAAAAAGGTATAAAGCCGCCCCCCATAGTGAGGTAAAAAGTATATGAAGTATGAAAAGATATGTTGACTTACTTCTCCTACTTCTATTTAAGAGGAATAACCCCAGTGAGAGGTTTATTATAACTGTAGATACTTCTATATATCCTGTGAGTTTCATAGTGTGTATATATATCATACACTATATCTCTAGATAGTAAAAGAGCGTAGTCCTTCAACGAAGCTGGTAAATTGTTCACCTCTCTTTAAAACCTGCAAAATATATGCACCCATAACAACCATTCTGTTTGATTTTGGCGTTTTGGTATCAAAAACTCCATGTACAACATGTACTCCTTCTGCAAATCTAGTATGAACACTAAGTACCATCTCAGCAACAAGATTAAAAACATTTTGCTCAGTAATCCGTGTATCCGCCTCTGCATTTACCATATTTGACCTCATCGCATATTTACTATTCCTAACTACCCAAACAACATCAGCTGCGAAAGCCACAAGTTTATTCCTAACCCTTTCAAGAATTGAGGTTGAACCAGAGAGAACAAATTCTACCTGTACTTCATTCGGCCTTACACCTAAACTTGCTATTCTTTGCTTAAGATATTTGAAGGTCTCTGGTTTATTTAAATCAACTAAAGTCACATCCCATTTCAAGGAATCCTTTTCTATAAGTTGATATGCTGTCCCAAAAGCTTCCAAGACAGTATAGCAACCTGCAACGGCAGTTTTTGCACCAGAGCTATCTATTACCCTTCTAAAAAATTCCCCCATTCCGGCTGAAAGATTTACAACAACATCACTATTAACTCCGACTGCTTCCGATATCCTTACTGCTTGGGCGATATGCCTTTTGTGAGTAAACTGTACCACTCCGTAGGTCAACTCAGGTACGCGTAATTGAATGGTTTGGTCGCGTACAACGACTTTATTACCTTCGAACATTAATATTCTCCTTAAAAAATCAGCCGGATCGACGACCTGAAAAAGAAGTGACCTCAAACCTTCATCTTGTATTCTACGCTGAAGGTCTCGCAAGTTAGAAATACCTAGTTCCCGATTAACAATCTCCATCATATTTTGATAGATAGCCAGAACACCCTCTTCAAACGATATTCCCTCTGGAACCTCCATTCCCAGAAGAAGTGGAAGCCAATCAATTCCACCTTCCGGCACACCCATGTCAAAAAGAGCTTTCCTTGCCTGCTCTCTAACGGTTTCTTGTTCAACAACCTGCGCTTTTTCTGCTACTCGCAAGCTAGTTGCTGCAGCTGTTTCTGAAGTCATATAGATTTGATTTAAAGTGTTATTATTATATCACATCTTACAGGAAAAGCTCTATACTATCGGTCTATTTCAATTATATAATAACATCTGGGACTATTTTGTCAAATTTGAGAAGGAGAGAAAAATACTCATCATTATATTATAAGATAATCAGCCTTACTTCTCTGCTATAGGTACAACCCCCACAATATCCTTGATCTCAAGAAAAGTCTCCATCCATAGCGGTTGGACTGACTCTACTGAGTAAGGCGCCCCTTCAGGCTCCTGAAGTTTTATCAGCATGATAAATTTCGGATTATCTGATGAATCCCAGCCGACGTAGGTAACATTGACCTTATCCTCAGCATACCTCAAGCCGCTAATATCCTTGATCGAGGCCGTCCCTGATTTTCCGGCAAGCTGGTAATTCAGAAGTTCAGGAAAAAGCCAGCTCGAGCCGTTCCTTTCAAAAACTTCAGTCAGCATTGCATTTGCTATGATAGCAGTTTCTCTTGAAATCGGCTTGTTCGCAACCTTTGGCTTGATTTCAATAGTATCCTCTTCATCATAGATCTTTGATACTATATACGGCTGCATTCTCTTTCCCTGGTTTGTAATTGCAGATATACCAGAAACCAGCTGAAGCGGAGTAGCAGAATATCCCTGTCCATAAGAATATGCCGCCAGATCTGCTTTATTCCACGTGTTACCGTCTTTTAGAAGACTGGTTGATTCCTCCTCAAACCCAGCGTTTGTTTTCATCCCCATACCAAATTTTAAGAGATACTCATAAAATTTTACGGGACCTATTTTTTTTGCAGTATAATAGGCTCCGATATTATCACTGTACGCTAATACATCTGTCAAATCCATTGGACCTGCAGGTTCCTTGCCTGCAGTACAGATCTCAGTTTCATCAATAAATTCCACGCAGCCGTCATGATGATCAAATATTATTGTATCAGGACCCACCTCTTTCAGATCAATCGCTACTGCAGCAGTAAAGCACTTTCCGACTGAACCAAATTCATAAGCATCGGTTACAGCACGATTTTTGAATATATCCCATTCTTTTACCTTCCAGTATTCATTTGGGTTGTACGTCGGATAGTTGGCCATAGCTAAAATTTGCCCGGTTCTCGGATCTAAAACAATCACAGTACCGCTAACTGCGTTCCATTTTTTCACCCCTTCTTTAATCTTTTTCTCGACCATTCTTTGAAGTCCCCTATCAACTGTCAAACGAACACTTCTTCCAACTTTCGGGAAAATCGGCTCATATTCACCAGTAAGTATTTGGTTGCCAAAACTGTCAGTCTCCTCAACCAGGTAACCTCTCTTCCAAGCAAGATCTCCGTTCCAATAGCCTTCTACACCATTTCTTCCAATATCATCCCCAAGCCTGGACTTGCCCACAAAACCTAAGATATGGCTTGCGAGCTCACCATCTGGATATATTCTTTTTTCCGAAGGTTCAAAATGCAGACCCGAAATATTTCTGTCTGGGTTCTTATCCGTCTTGAGGTTCTCTAAACTAACTTTCTCTTCAACTGAGATCTGTTTTCCGACAGCTAAATATAAAAGATCTGTTTCCAGATCCTTTTTCAACTGATCTTTCTCTAGCTCTAAAATTGAACTTACTTTTTCTATAAGTTCACTACGAGTTTGTCGGAGAAGTTCTTCTGCATCATTTATTTCAGGAAGATATGCGTACACATCATAAACAGGTACGCTATACGCTAAAGGCGATCCGCTTGAATCATATATAGACCCGCGCAGCGATGCCAATTGAGAGTCCTTTACCCTCTGATTTGCCAAAATCCTATAACGGTCATACTCCAGAACCTGCCATCTAAAGAGAAAAACAACAACAGAAGCCACAATAACAACAAATGCCAAGTAAATTAAACGTATTCTCCAATTTGATATTTTCTGACCGCTGATCATCAAAGTAATATAAATCTAAGATGAGCTATATGCTACCCGATTAGTAGTGGTTTGACAACACATAGAGAATTATTGGTTTTCACCTAGTACGGATCTTGGGGAAATAATCTTAATATCATCAGCCTCTATCATTCCCATCTCTTCAACGGCAACCTCCTTGATTCTAGAAAGTGACTGCTGATTACTTATCTCTGCTTCGAGCATTTCGTTCTCAAGTATTAGTCTCTTCTGCTCTGAACGGATCGAGGCAACTTCCTTTCCTTTAGTTCCAAAAAAACTCAGGAAAGCAAGCTGTGAAAACATAGCAACTACTAGGATTATTCCAAGTACTATAAGCAGACTTGGTCTATATGCAATTTGTATTCCTTTAAACTCTCTCATGGGCAGATACTGCTTTATTTACATTTTAATTTTTCAAATGCTCGGAGTTTTGCACTTCTAGCTTTGAAATTACTTTCAATTTCATAATCGCCAGGAGATATAAAACTTTTGTTTAGCATTCTCAATTGATTTT
>Ga0180007_10005498_pt1 | contig 12762 bp, 10 predicted proteins | sample MM_PC_MetaG_FD_121122 | JGI IMG/M metagenome (GOLD analysis project Ga0180007, IMG submission 121122) | Groundwater microbial communities from the Aspo Hard Rock Laboratory (HRL) deep subsurface site, Sweden - MM_PC_MetaG | ecosystem: Environmental > Aquatic > Deep subsurface > Groundwater... | reverse complement strand
GCCGCGCCGCCGTGCGCGCGGGCCTGCTCGCCGACAAGCCCCCGCACTTCCGCTTCAATCACCTGGGCGCCGGCTTCCGCAAGCCCGCCGCCCCCGCACCGACCCCGGAGGCGTGATCCCGTCACGGCGGCGTTTCCTGAGATGTTCAGGCCATCGCCTTTGCTGGCAAGTTAATTTCCGCCAGGATCCTCAAAAAGCAGCCCCCTTTGAAAGGTCGCCGCCGAGTTGGATCTCCTCCAACTTGCAGAAGCGGCCAATCACGGTACACTGTCCAGAGATTACGTTCACCCAATGATGGAGGACTGTGATGCGCATGCGACAAGTTTCGGACCGTGCCCGGCTGCGATGGGTCCTATGGTGTCTTTCGGTGCTCTTGGCTTGTGAACGACATCCGGCCATGTTCGTGGCTTGTGGAGACGGACGGGTCCAGGATTTCGAAGACTGCGACGGCGAGAACACGGGCGGCGCCACCTGCTGGACACGTGGATACGATCTGGGTGTCCTGCGGTGCACGGATGAGTGCTCCTTCGACGAGGGCGACTGCCGCGATCTGCCTCCTCAAACCTGCGGAGACGGTGTTTTGCAGGCCGGCGAATACTGCGACGGAGACGACCTCGGTGAGGTCTCCTGCGAGCGACTGGGGTTCTCCGGCGGCAGGCTCTCCTGCGCCGACTGCGCCTTCGACACGGAAGGCTGCCATGGCGAACCGGATGTTTGCGGAGACGGTGTCCGACAGGAATCGGAGGCTTGCGATGGCGATGATCTCGGTGACGCCACGTGCGAGTTCCTCGGGCACGCCCCAGGGACCCTGACCTGCGCGATGAACTGCACGTTCGATCCCGCCGGCTGCGGCGATCCCTGTGCCTGGACCGGCGATGGCGCCCAAGGCTGCGCCTTCGTGGCGGTGAGCATGGCCAATCCCCAGCTCAAGGAGCCTTTTCACGACGACTTCGGCCTCCTGATCTCCAATCCGCAGGCGGTGGCGGTCCGCGTGCGGGTGCAGGGCCCCAACGTCGACCAGGAGCGCCTGGTGTCCGCCCACGGCGCCGAGTTGTTCCTGCTGCCCGTCCTCGATTTCCTGCAGACCGCCGGCGCCGCACCGACCCTGCTCACCAGTCACTTCCGGCCGGGGTTGTACAGGGCGGCGCGGGGACAGGGCGCCTATTTCATTTCAAGCGACCTGCCGGTGCGGGCGGCCCAGTTCAACCCGTTCCACCACATGCTCGCAACCGGACAGGGTTACACGGCCGACGCCTCGCTGCTGATTCCCGTCCGCGATCTGGGGACCCGTGCAGTGGTCATGACCCGCAGCAACTGGTTCATGGACTCCGATGAGCAGGATTTGCACTGCAATTACCCCGGCAACCTGGTGGTGGTGGCGGTGGAGGACGACACGCGCGTGACCGTTATTCCACGCGCGCCGCTGGCCGAGGGCGACGACGTGTCGGCCACTCCGCGAGGTGTCCCGCTCACTCGTATCCTCGACCGTGGCGATGTCCTGCAGTTGATGACCCTGAGCGACTTTCTCGACTGTCCCGTGGGTGAGGGGACCGCGTCGGTCATGATCGACGGTGAGAAATACTGCACCGGCGGCCTCGCCCACGACCTCACCGGCTCGCAGGTCACCGCCGATCGGCCCGTGGCTGTCTGGGGCGGACACAACCTGGCGTTCATCCCCTTCGACCTGTGGGCCGGCGATCTGCTCGAGGAGGTCATGCCTCCGTTGGATACCCTGGGCACGCATCATGTGGTGGCGCTCACCGAGCTGCCGTCGGCGCGCACCGCGGCCAACTTCATCCGCGTCCTTGCGGTCGAGGACCACACGAACGTCGAGTTCAGCCCGCCGGTCCACGCCCCCGTGACCCTCGACGCAGGCGAATTCCTGGAGTTTCCCGCCACGGCGCGGAACCATTTTGAAGTGATCTCGAGCGCGCCGGTGCTGGTGGGCAAGTTCGTGCTGAGCGCCGACTATTTCAGGATCGGGTTCGGGGACCCGTCCTTCGGGCTCGTTGTCCCAACCCACCGGTTCCGGACGTCGTACCGGACCGCCCTTCCCGCGAGCTTCCTTGAGAACTTCGTGCAGATCGTAGCCCCCCTGCCGACGACCCCCGCCCAACGGATATGGCTGGACGATCAGCCCTTCAACCCCTCGGATTACACCCCCATCGGCGAATCCGGCTTCGGCGTGATCCTCTGGCAGTATGCGTTGGAACGTTCACCGCGTCAGGTGCACATCTTTTCGAGGGATCCCGCGATCACCTTCACCGTGGAGCTCTTCGGCTACGCCTCCTACCAAAGCTATCTGCTACCCGTGGACTGGTGAAGCGCACCCACCGCCAACGCCTCTCCCCCGGAGCGTGATCCCGTGGCAACCCATGGACCTGTCCAGGTTTGTCCGAGGGGTGCGGTTATTGGATGCAATCCCTGGTCATGTATTCACATGTGAAGAAGGTGCAGTCCGATGTCACATTCCTCCCCGTGCTCCGGACTGGCGACTCCGTCGCCGCAGGTTCCTCCGCAGTCGGAGACGTCGTACCAGCAGTCGTGCATGCAGGACAGAGCTCCCGATGCATTGTAGAAGCCCAGGGACAGGCAGGCATCGCCTCCCATCTCTCCACGCAGCTGCGGGGACCAACGCGGCTGCCTCAGTGGTGGATCCGCACGTGGGCCGGCAGCCCCGGGGGGTTCGCGAACTCGGCGACGGTGCGGACGCGGTCCCCGGTGACGTCGAGCACCTGCACCTTGTCGGGGAGCACCAGCACGATCCGCTGCTCACGATGATCCATCACGCAGCGGATGGGGGCTTCTCTGAAGGGGTCCTCCTCTTCTTCGGAAACCTTGTCGAGCCGCAGGCGTCCCGGGCGCCGGGGCGTCGGGCCGTACGAAACGATGGTGCGTCCGATCTCGAACTCCGCCTTGGGCGGCACCAGCTTGAAATACCCGAGATACAGGCCACGGTCGTCGGTCGCCAGGACCCAGCCCGGCGGCAGGGAGGAGCCGGAGCGGAACCGGACGCCCATGCGTTTCATGATGGCCATGGGCATGGTGCGGAGATTCGGATTGGCTTTGGACGACGGCGACGGCCCCCTGAAGCTGTCTGAGTAGGTTCCGATGGTGTGGCGGACCGACGGGTGCCCACCGATGAAGATCGGCAGTCCGGGCGGCAGCTCGTGCTTCACCCGGGCAGCGGGCTTCTTCAGGTCCATGGCCAGGACCACCTCGGCGTAGCCGCCCATTCCGTACGTGGAGCGGAGCACCGCCCACAGGCCGGCCTTCTCGTCGGTCCATTGATGCAGCAGATGGGCGCTGGTGGCGTGGTCCACCACGTCGTCGAGGATCCGGGGCGCGCGAGGGTCCTGCAGGTCCACCCGGAACAGGTAGAAGGGGACCGCGCGGTTGTCCAGGACCAGGGCTTCATCTCCGTGCATCAGGACGTCATGCCCGTCCTTGCCTGCCCCGAGCCCGAAGGACACGCGCCCCAGCTCCCGGAAGGTCGCATCGAGGACGATCAGCCCTCCCTCGGCCGCCATCACGATGCGGTCTTCCCACAGGGTCAGGGCCCCGATCTTCTTCCCCCCGGCGGCGGTGCGCCACACCGCATGGAGGCCGCCCTCCCGGTCCACCAGCAGCAGGGTCCGGGTCGTGCGCACCAGCACGGCCCCATGACCGGTGACATGGACTTCCGGGGACATGACGTCGTCGGTCGCGCTCCACGACTCCTGCAGGCGGATCTCCTTCTGCACGTTCATCTTTCCATCCCCGGGGGCCACGAGCCGCAGCCGAGCCCGGGTCGCATACCAGAGGCGCGGGGCCGCGGGATCCCAGGGTATCCCCCAGTCCAGGCGCGGGTCAGGCTGCGAGAGGTCAAAGCGCTCCTTCGTGATCGCGGGTTCCGGCACCGGCGGCGGGTCCGGGGGGACGGCCGTCGGGTCCAGGGCGGGTGCCTGGGGAGCCGGCAGCTCCAGGTCCTCCAGCCCGGCGTAGGCGGTTCCCGCCAGCGCACCGGCCACGCAGCGCGCGAAGCCGGCGCACTCCTTCTCCCCGAAGCACGGGCGCGCCGGGGAGTCCTTCAGGTAGGCGGTGAGGTCCCGGTCCGGTCCGCCGAGGAAGAAGCCCTCGTAGATGGCCTGGTACAAACGCTCGGCCAGGACCGGTCGCTGCACAACGGTCAGGCCCCGGACGAGGTCGTCGGGCGGATTGGCCGCGAGGCGCTCCACGAGCGAGGTCTCCAACTGGGCCCTGCACTGACGCAGGTGCTTCAGGTGTGCCTTGTGGTCCACCTTCGGCGCGGCGCGCTCCTGGCAACTCATGGATAACAACAGGCACAGCAGCAGAAAAAACCGTCTCATTTTGCCTCCGGACTTGGATGACCGACCTCGGCGAGGTCCGCTTGGATTTCAATGATACATCAATGTCGCGGGTTGTCACCTCGTCAGTGGCCGGAGGCCGTGGGGGATGCAGGACTTTTTCCTCGGCAGGTGCTCTCCGGATCCGTGGAGTGGGGAGCTCAGAACCTGGTGAACAGCCCGGCGGTGAGCTCGGAGAAGAGCCGGACCTCGACATTGTTTCTCCTTGACGAACCAAATCCTGCGGCCTACTTTCGGAGCCTCGAATGACACCCACTTTCAGGAGCACGGCCATGACATCGATCCGACACCCGCGTTTCCCTGCCTTATCGGGTCTGGTGTTGCTGCTGTGGATCGCGCTGGTCTCGTGCGACTCCGCAGAACCGCCTCGCGGGGCGAAGACCGCCAGGTCCGCGCCCGGGCCGACGGGACTGTGCGGGGCCCTGGCCACGCGGTTCGCGCGCTGCCCGGCGGAAGACAAGGGCACCAGCCTGAACTCCTGTGGGCATGACCAGCGGTGCATGGAGAGCCTCCTGCGTCCGGCCGCGGTGGCCGAGGTCGAGGCCTGCGTGCGGCAGCTGCCCTGCCGGCCGGAGCCCCGCGCCGAGGTGGCCTGCGTGCGGCAGGTGGCGGACCGGGCGCCGCGCACCGCCGAACGGACGCAGGTCCGGGAAGCCTGCACGAAGCGTGCAGCCACGTGCGGTGAGAAGCTGGAGGCCACCTGCCAGTTCATCCCGCTGATGCATGATTCCGTGCGCAAGCGCGTCGGGACGTGCCTCGAGTACCTCACCTGCAGCGACGTGGATCGCTGCCTCGAACAGGTATACGAAGCCTGGGGCTGTCCCTAGGAGCCTGTCCATTGGTTCTTTTTGCCTTGAAGATCTCCTCGTCCATGTCGAAATCGAAATCGAAATCGAAATCGAAATCGAAATCGAAATCGACTATCCAACCTCTCATGGATTTCTTCTTTCTAAGGACCTGACAGCACATTATAAACCGCCATCAAGCGCTTAAGTGGTCACAGATGATTTCGATTTCGATTTCGATTGGGAAGAAACACAGACGGGTATCTGATCATGGATCGGCTCCATCGTCGAGACCGTCGCGACACCTGCGCGGTGCCCGCTCAGAAGTACTCGATCAGGCCCTCGGGCAGGACCTCCATGGAGCGGATCGCCGAGAACTTGTCAGACAGGGCCGGGCTCAGGTGCAGCTGGTCGTCGGGGTCGAGATCGGCGTGCCAGGTGAAGTCCTTCAGGAAGGGTGTCCGGTACAGGTCGACCTCCCCGCCGTCGAGCTCGATCGGGTGCATGGCTTTGCGCTTCTGGATGAAGAGCGAACGGCCCGCGAGGGAGAAGACCGCGGCGTCCGTGGCCTCATGGACCTGGGTGATCCGGCCCTCGAAGTACTCGAGCCGGATGCTGTCGCAGGCGTGGTTCCGGAGATCGTCGGTGCTGACCGGGACGCCATGGCTGGTGATCTCGCGGACGTAGCCCGCCGCCGTCACCGTGTTGCCCGTGCCGGGGAGGGCCGCGGCCGACCGTCTCCGGGCGGCGGAGTTCTGCGAGTGGTACTTGTACAGGAACGAGCAGAAGTGCACGGGGAGCTCGGTGCCGCTCTCGAGGAGGCGGGCCATGGTCTCCAGGGCGACGACCTCGGACCACGCCGAGAGCACGAACGGCGCGTGGATGAAGGAGAGCCCGCGCTCGATCATCTTTGCGACGCTGTGGGGGGTGCAGCGGAGCTGGTGCAGGTTCAGGTGGCCGACGCCGGCCGCGGCCAGCTCGAGGGCCATCTTCTCCAGTTGCGGCGCCTCCCCCTCGATGGCGGGGACCTCCACGGTCACCGTCTCGATGATCCCGCAGGCCATGGCGGCCTTCTCCACGTCGTAGCGCACCGCGGTCAGGTCGAACCGCAGCTCGTCGAGGCCGGCCCCGGCCAGCCGGCGCAGGTTCTCCTTCGTGGCCAGCAGCCCGTTGGTGTACATCCAGATGTGAAACCGGGGGCCGTTGACCTCCCGGATGGCCCGGATGTAGTCGAGGGACTTCTCCAGGGACAGGAAGGGCTCGCCGCCGCTGATGCTGGCCCCCGTGAACCCGAAGCGCCGCAGGTAGCCGGCATAGAAGCCGGCGTCGTCGAACTGCAGGTGATTGGTGGCCGGCGTCGACAGGTCGTTCTGGGAGGAGGGGCAGTAGAAGCAGGATGCGTTGCATAAATTATTGACGAACAGGCAGCTCCAGTTCCCCTCCACGCAGATCCGGCAGCCCGGGCTCAGTTTGCGCATGTCGAGCTTGGTGCCGTGGGCGCCGTACTCCACGTGGAGCCTGTCGAGGCGCGCGACCAGCCCGTCCCGCAGGCGCGACAGATCTGCGGCTCCGGCGGCGTCGACAAATTGCATGAACCGCCCGATGGAGCCGTATTCATTCATATTTTTATTGATAATAGAGTTCTTTTCACCGGCAGTGTAGAGCATGGGTGACTCCGCGGAGGCGGATTGCGGATTGGGATGTTTGATCCACGTTCGGCTTCGGTCGGGGAATATCCGCCCGGCGGCGGTGGAAGTCAATCAGGGAAAATGCGAATCGTCGTCGCCGGTGTCCTATCGCCGGGTCAGGTGCGGGAAGTCGGGCAGCAGCGCGGTGCGGGCGTCGATGCCGGCCGGCAGCGCCAGCGTGAAGGCGGTGCCGCCGGACTGGAACACGGCCGGCGCGTCGATCTCGCGGGTGCCCTTGGCGTCGGAGACGAGCACGCGCACGGTGCGGTCCCCCAGGGCCCTGGGCGCGGTCAGCAGGGCGCCAACGCGGAGGGTGCCGTCGGCGAGGTTCACGTGCAGCAGGCGGACCGGGGAGGGCGCCGCGGGCGGGTACAGTTGGGCCAGCTCCACGATGCGGTCGTACAGGCCGTTCCAGGTGTAGTCCGAGACCCACGTGGGGTCGCAGTAGCCCATGAAGTCGGCGCAGTCGGCGGGATCGATCCAGGCGCCGGAGCGCGGGTCCAGACCCCAGGAGCCGAGCATGCCCCCGCTGTAGGGATAGTTGTCGTCGTCCCGCGAGACGTCGCAGCCGGTGTGGGAGCGGCCGAACATGTGCCCCAGTTCGTGGACCAGCGTCCACGCCGAGTTCTCGCCGGAGAAGCCCATGCCGCCGCCGACCCGGTAGTCGGCCGACCCGGGGTTGGAGACCTCGTAGCTCTGTCCCGTGGTGCAGGAGCCTCCGCAATAGTCGGAGAAGGTGTCCGCGGGGGCGACCAGCGCGTAGTAGTAGCTCTCGGGGGCCTCGCCCTCGGAGGCCTTCATGTCCACGAGGGCGCCGTTGAGATCCCCGAAGTCGAAGTTGCCCGTCCAGGTGAAGGGGTCGTCCCAGGCCAGCTCCGCGTGCAGCACCAGCTCGAACCCGCCCGGATAGGTGGCCTCCAGCAGCGTCTCGTAGAGGGCGAGCTGGGCCGGGGAGGTGTCGGGCAGGAAGTCCTGTCCGCCGTCCTGGTACCGGATCGGGATCAGGATCAGGCGCACGGGCTCCTGCGCCGGCTCGACGGCCACGGCCAGCGGTGCGGTGAGCGTGCCCGCGCGCGCCGGGTGCGGCTGCGTCTCGGGCGTCGCGGCGGCGGCCTCGTCGAGGATGCGCACCGAGAGGCCCAGGTTCGCGGGCACCAGGGACGCCGGCAGTTCGAGGAAGACCGCCGTGGCCGGATTCGCGGGATCGGACGCGGCCGGGAACGTCACGGTCGCCTGCAGGTCCACCGGGTCCCCTGCGGCCGGGATCACGGACACCATCAGGGTCAGGGGGTGCGCGGAGTAGCCGTTCTGCGGGGCGGCCCACACGACCACGCGCAGGGTCCGGTCGGGGACGATGACGATCGCCGGTGGAGCCAGGGCGTCGCCGTCGCGCCAGATCGGGATCTCCACGGACTGGAACAGGGAGATCTTCGTGATCGCCAGATCGCCGGTCAGCTTGAGGCGTTCTTCGGGATCGGGCAGCTCCGCATCGGCATCGGCATCGGCGGCGGCGTCCCCGATCACGTCATCGGCGTCGGGGCCTCCGTCGATGGCGGCGTCATCGCGGGGCCGGTTCGAGGAAGTGTCGTCGCAGGCCGTGGCCAGGGCGAGCAGGGTGAGCAGGGCGAGCAGGGTGGTGCCAACGTGGGTTCGTCTCATCGGGTCCTCCAGTGATCTCATCGGAAGTAGAGGGTCAGGCCGAAGTTGGTCAGGAAATACAGCGCGACCAGAAGCAGCGCGAACCAGATCAGCATCTTGGTGCGCGCGGGCATCTCGATGCGGGGCTCCTCCACATGGAGGCTGTCGCCGCCGAGGTTGGAGAGAATCCAGGCGTCGTGCTTGCATACGGACTCCACAAACTCCTCTTCGTCGCGCTCCATGAAGAGAGATCTCCCCAACTGGGGATCGTAAAGGGAGATCTTTCCGGAAAAGATCTTCGGAAGATCCTCGCGCATCCACTTGGCGAATATTTTAAGCTCCGCCTTGGAATGGCCGATGGAGAGCGTCCCTTCCCAGACGCGGGTCTGCCGTGTGTCCGGCTGGCGCTTCAGGCGTGCGTGAATGCCCTCGGGCAGGGCGGGCAGCTCGGGTTCGGTGATCTCTTCATCCAGTTTCTGGATGTTCAGATAAATCTGATAATCGTAGGTGCTCGTCAAGGGAACCGGTCCTTTCTGGAGGAAGCCACCGGGAAACAAATCCGTATCCTATTGTGCATTGGCGTTTTGCCATTGACAAGAGGGGGTTGTTTCGTCTATATCGACCGCTCGACCGGGCAGCCCCCGTTGGTGGGCCGCCCAGAACGTAATCTGGGTTGAGAGTATATTAGCGTTGTCGTTTTCGTACAGAAAGAAGTGATTCGATGATGGAAAAAGGACCTGAACCGTTTGTTGGCAAGCCTCTGGAAGTCCGCGTGGACGAGCGTGGTCTGGACCGTGCGCTGCGCCGGCTGCGCCGCATCACGGCCAGCGAGGGAATCCTGCGGGAGATGAAGCGCCGCCGTCACTACGAAAAGCCCAGCCAGGCTTCGAAGCGGAAGCTGCGTGAAGCTGCCCGCCGCCGGAAACGCCGCATGAAGCGTTCCGAGGATTAGAGGCCAGTTCTCCCCATTTCCTTTTCTCAATTTGTCGGAGGATAGCCGATGGGTATTCCAGAAGCGCTCCGCATTGTCACGATGGGAGATCCCCGTGGCGTGGGGCCCGATGTCATCTTGATGGCGGCCGCCAGCCTGGGTTCGTCATTCGCGCCCCTGGTTGTCGGCAGCGAGCGTCTGCTTGTCCAGCGCGCCGCGCAGTTGAACCTTCCCATGTATGAAGGGCCCCTCGTGGAGCCCGACGACTCCCCGGCCGATCCCCTGAGCCATCCGGGTCACGCGGCCATCTCCTATCTCGATTACGCCACCGCCGCCATCGCCGGCACTGACGAACCCGCGTTCCTGCTGACAGCTCCCATTCACAAAGGGGCGATGCACAAGGCCGGCTTCAAGTACCCGGGACACACCGAGTACCTCGCCGCCCGCAGCGGGATCAAGCGCGTGTTCATGATGTTCGCCAACGAGGAGCTGCGCGTGCTCCTGACCACCGTGCACGAACCGCTGACGCGCGTTCCAAAGCTGCTGACCGTGCCGCGCGTGGTGCAGACCCTGCTGGCCGCGGCGCAGTCCTGCATGGTGGACTTCCACATCGCGCAGCCGCGGGTCGCGCTGGCGGGCTTCAATCCGCACGCCTCCGAGGGCGGGATGTTCGGCCACGAGGAGAATGACATCCTGCAGCCTGCGCTGGACCGGGCCGAGCGCGACGCGGTCAAGGCCGGCTGGAAGGTCACCTTCTTCGGCCCCGTGCCGCCAGACACCGTGTTCTGGGAGGCGCGCAACGGTTCCTACGACATGGTCGTCGCGCTTTACCACGACCAGGGTTTGATCGCGATCAAGACGCTGGACTTTCACGGCTCGGTCAACGTCACCCTGGGCCTGCCGTACGTGCGCTGCTCGCCGGATCACGGCACGGCGATGGGGCTGGCCGGATCGGGGCTGGCCAATCCCTGCTCGTTCATCTCCGCCTGGAACCTTGGCAACATCCTCCTGAACAACCGGATCCGTCGGCATGCCTGACGGCGGTCACCAGCTGCCTCCCTCCCTGCAGCAGGATCTGCGCTCCCTGCTTCACGACGTCCGTGGTTCGGTCGGCATCGTTTCGAGCACCCTCGAACTGCTGCTGCAGGAGGACCTTCACCCGGTGGCCGCCAGGTACCTGCAGATCGTGCAGAGGCAAATGTACCGCGTGCTGATGGAGAGTGAGTTGTTTGGCGCGTACCTCCATTTCAGGCCCGAGATGTTCGAGTCCGAGCCGAGCATGGCGCTGTCGGTGTTGACCGAGGTGCAGGATCTGATCGGCACCAATATCGAGGTGCGCCTGCCCGAAGGGACGCCTTCCCCGGTGGTCCGGCTGTCACCCTACCTGCTGAAGTTGATCTACCTGGCGATCCTGATTCCTCCCTCGGGGCTGGATCCCCAGTTTCCACTCACCTTCCACCGCGAGGGCGATCGCTGGAACTTCGCCTTCCCGTGGGGGACCTCCCATGTCATGCTGTCCAAGTTCCACTGGGCCCGCTGCATCCTCGAGTCCTTCGACTCCGAGCTGCAGATGGAGCCGGGGCGCCTGATCCTCTCCTGTCCCGCCATCAACACCTCCGGGGCATGATCGACTGAAGTTCTGACAGCCGTGGTCAAGTCCACGGATCCCTCCAGCATCCGATTCCATTTTACCCGCGACGCGGGTTGACCGAGGATAGCCCCGTGTTGCTCCGCAACGCGGGGAAAACATCAAAAGAAAGAAATGACCCAACGCCCATTTCCCCCACGCTGCAAGGATTTCAGACGGTATCCGTAGACCTGATCAGCAGTCTGACCAGTCCGATAAAATTGCTTTGTTCTGGGTTCAGGCGGGGAGAGGAGTGGGCGGGACTATTTCACTTTGTAGTGGGTCTTCAGGCTCTCGATGTCCTTCTTGACCATCTCCTTGATCTTCGGGTCCTTGTCGTTGGCGTACTTTTTGAGGACCTTGAGGGTCTGGGCGTCGCGGCGCTGATAATAGATGGCGTCCAGCGCCAGGGCGCGGAACTCGCCGTCGATCTTCTTGTTCTTGGCGACCTCCTCGAGGAACTTGAAGTTGCGGTCGCACTGGGCCTGCAGGCCGGCCTCGTCGACGGCGCCCTTCATGAACGAGAAGCAGACCTCGCGGAACACGAAGTAATACTCGCGGTTGAACTTGTCTTCCTTGAGGCGCTTCTCGCCCTCGGTCATCAGTTTGTCGATGAACTCGCCCTTGCAGCGGATCATCAGGTAGCCAGCCTGGCGGAACACGTTGTCGTTGTCGCTGGTGAGGAAGGTCTCGGCCCACGGGCAGATGACCTTGAGCTCATCGGGGGTGGCCTTGACCATGTTCAGCGCAGAGCCCAGCGCGTTCTCGACGATGGCCTTGTCCTCGTTCTTGGCGTACTCCTGGATCTTCGGAAACACCCGCATGCGGCCGAAGCGCATCGCATTGGCGATGATGTATTTCTGCGTGTACTTGCCCTTGGCGTCGGCCAGGCCGAACAGGCCGGTGTCCAGCTCATTGAGCATCGCGACGTGGGTCAGTGTGATGGCCATGCGGTTGAGCAGGCCCTCGTCCTTGACTGCGGAGACGGCGGCCAGGAAGCGGGTGGCGGCTTCCTTGTTGAACTTCGCCGCGTTCTCTCCCTCGTCGGTGACGTAATACCCGAAGGCGGAGATGAAGTCCGCGGTGACGATCTGGAGCTTGCGATCCGCGTCGGCTATGGCCACGGCCAGGGTGTCCAGGGTGTCCTCGAATTTCTTCTCCTTGCGCTCCTTCACCTTGGTGACCAGCTCCTCGTTGAGCTTGCCCTTGCACTTCCCGATGTAGGTGCTGCCGTCGGAGAACTCGCAGTCGGCGACGATGGCCTTGAGGGACTTCAGGAACTCCTCGTCGATGGTCACTTTCGGCTTCTCGGGCTCCACCGGCTTGGGTTTCTCGGTACCCATGTCGCCGCCCATGTCCGCGCTCATGTCGGCGGGCTTGGTGTCGTCCTTCTTGTCCTTCTTGCCGCAGGCGGTGAAGCCGAAGGCCAACAGCGTTGTTAGCATAGCGATCATTTTAAAATTCAACGTTTTCATTGTTTTAACTCCTTGTGTGAGGTGAACCGGTACGAACAGCGTGGGATGATAGACGATTCTAACAAAACGTCAACGACCTTTTTTCACGAATCCCATGCACTGAATAGGCGGTGTGCATACATTCGTGACGGGAGGGTGTAGGGCAGTCGAGTTCTAACTCAATTTATAACTGAAGGGTCCACTCCCCCCGAAATCGAAATCGAAATCGAAATCGGTCCAGAAATCCGAAGGCTTCTTCGTCACGAAAGAAT
>Ga0180007_10005497_pt1 | contig 12766 bp, 20 predicted proteins | sample MM_PC_MetaG_FD_121122 | JGI IMG/M metagenome (GOLD analysis project Ga0180007, IMG submission 121122) | Groundwater microbial communities from the Aspo Hard Rock Laboratory (HRL) deep subsurface site, Sweden - MM_PC_MetaG | ecosystem: Environmental > Aquatic > Deep subsurface > Groundwater... | reverse complement strand
CTTTTTGAAGCAAAGTTACGTCTTTAGCCTGTTTTCCTTTATCTGTTTCTACAGGCTCAAATGAAACACGGTCGTTTTCACGCAAAAATGTACCAGTTGCTACAACACTAAAATGGATAAAATAATCTTGTCCATCATCACCCTGAACAAATCCATATCCTTTTCTTGCGTTAAACCACTTTATTGTTCCTTCCATTTATATTCCTCCAAACTAATACTAAGAAGAAAGAGCTACTCCTTACGGCCGTTCTCTTACTCCCGTATTTTATATAAAAAAGCATGAGTTACTTGTATATAAAGCTTTTTAAAAACCAGGGATATTAGTTAAATTTAAATATAAAGATAAATTCTTTAAGGTATGAAAAAAATTCTAATGGTAATAGCACCAAATAAGTTCAGAGATGAAGAATTTAACATACCAAAAGCAACTTTTGAGAACAATGACATAGGAATTGATATAGCATCTCACGAAGTACACGAAGCTACTGGCATGTTTGGAGCAAAAGCTAAAATAACATACAATTTAACAGATATTAATGTAAATGATTATAATGCAATAGTTTTTGTTGGGGGCATAGGTGTTGAGAACTATAAAACATATAATAATCCAGATTACTTAAATTTGGCAAAAGACGCAGCAAATGCAAACAAAATAATCGCAGCTATATGTTTAGCTCCAATGATACTAGCAAATGCAAAATTATTAGATGGAAAAAATGCAACTGTATTTGAATCAGCAAAAGAGTTCATAATAGAAAGAGGAGCAAAATATACAAATAAGCAAGTAGTCCAAGATGGAAATATAATAACTGGGAATGGTCCAAATGCAGCTAAAGAATTTGCAGAAATGATTGTGAAAGCTATTTAAAAATGCCAACTAGAAAAAAAGAAACACTGGAAGATAATTTTGATAAAGGTATGGACGTTGTACTTAGGCAGTTAAAAAAGGAAAGAGAATATCCTGAATTTTATACATTTGAAATTGATTTTTCTCCCCATGTTACTTCTCCTTATCCCAGAGATCACGATCTATTAACATTAAGAGCAACATATCATTTTAAAGATAATGTGCCTAGTGAAGTAATACAACATGAACATTTTGAATTCTTAATGAGCCATAGAAGTCAAAGATGGTACAGATGTAGCAAATATAGAAAAGTTGGTAACCCACTTACATAAAAAATAACCTACGATGTTCTATTTAAAATACTTAACAACTTTCTTCAACTCTTCTAAAAATACATTTATCTCTTCTTTTGTGTTATAAATATAAAATGAAGCTCTAGCACTTCCATTTATTTTATGCTTATTAAACCAACTATGTACACAATGAGCACCACTTCTTATCATTATCTTCTTACTTTGATCTAATAACATAGCAACATCATGTGGACTTATCTTTCCAATATTAAAACTAAATATCCCTTTAACATCTTTAACACCAACTAAATCCACTTCTTCATGTAAATTATTTAATAAATACTTACCCAACTCTTCTTCATGTTTTTCAACATTTTCCATTCCAATTTTTTTCAAATAATCAACAGCAGCACCTAAGCCAATTATACCAGAATAATTCTGTAATCCAGCTTCAAACCTTTCAGGAACTTTTTCTAATTCAAAATTTGTATAACTAGAATTAACTACTGTATCTCCACCAACTAAAAATGGATTTAAATTTTTCAACAATCCTTCTTTACCATACAAAACCCCTATACCTGTAGGTCCAAGCATTTTATGACCACTAAAACAAAGAAAATCTACATCCAACTTTTTTACATCAACTTTCTTGTGTGGAACACTTTGTGCACCATCCAACATAACCAAAGCACCATTCTCATGTGCAATCTTAATTATTTCTTTTACAGGTAAAGTGTAACCATCTAAATTAGATGTATGGACTATAGAAACAAATCTAGCATTTTTAACTTTATCACCAAATTTCTCTAAATCAAATGTAAAATCTTCTTTAGAGTCAACAGGAACATACTTTATATCTTTCCTATTCAAAAAAGGAAGTAAACTAGAGTTATGTTCTCTATCACTAGAAACAACTATATCACATTTATCAAACTTAAAACTATTAGCAACTAAATTTATAGATTCAGTTGTATTTTTAGTAAATATAATTTCACTTTCTTTTTTTGCATTAATAAAATCTTTTACTTTTTTTCTACTTTTAGCTACTTCTTCTTCAACTTTCTTACCTATTTTATGCATACTTCTACCAGCACAACCAGGAAATTCATTATAATAAGAAAGCATAGCATTTACTACTTGTTTGGGTTTCAAACTCATACATGCTGAGTCGAAATATATTATTCCTTTCTTTAAAACTTCAAAATCTTCTCTTGTTTTATTTAACATTTTGTTAATACCAATCTATCAGATAAACTTTTTTTAGGTCTACAAGGAACAACACCCCTTGGATAACCTGCATCATTCATTCTTTCGTGTTTATCAGCTAATTCTGAGTAATGTCTTACTAAGCCCACATATTCCTTACTAGCACCACTAGTATCAGTTACAAATAAAGACCGAATTAAATTATAAAAATTCATAAAAAATCAGCTTAATACTAAATTAATAAAACTTTCCATTAATTTTAAAAACACAAGAGAAGTATCAATTCTATGATAGATCCTATCTTATTTAATTTAGGACCACTAAATGTAAGATGGTACGGTCTAATTATGGCTCTAGCTTTTTTCTTTGGAGCTATAATGGCTGTAAAACTTGGAAAACATAGAAATTTAAAAAAATCAGATATTTTAGAATTTCTAATCTACTTAATCCCTTTATCTATAATCTTTGCTAGGTTGGTCCATGTTTTAATACCAAATTTTACTTACTATATGAATAACCCAATCTTAATCTTTGCAATTTGGAAAGGTGGCGTGTCAATTCATGGAGGTCTTTTAGGAGGTATTATAGCAGCATTTATTTTTTGTAAAAGAAGAAAAATTCATTTTTATGACTTAGCAGATGTTTTCATTATACCATTATCTTTTGGAATAATCTTCGGAAGGATAGGAAATTTGATCAACCAAGAACTATATGGAAAATTAACAAATTTACCATGGGGTATGTACTTTAAAGGCGTTGAAGGAAAAAGACACCCAGCTCAAATATACGAATCAATCATGCATGCAGTCATATTCATAACACTTCTTCAATTATATAAAATTAAAAGCTTACCAAGAGGATTTATTTTCTGGAGTTTTATATCACTTTACTCATTATTTAGATTTTTTTCAGAATTTGTAAGAGAAGGAACAACTTTTTTCTTAAATCTCACAATAATACAATGGATAAGTATACCTTTATTTATTTTAGGGGTTATAATGTTATACAAACTTAAAGCTTTCAAAACCTTTATAAACCAAAAAAACACTCAAAAAATATGAAAATTAGCAGAAGTATAATAATAGCAGTTGTAATCTTAGCTCTAGTTATAGTAGTATCATTTTCTTTAAATAATTCAGATACTCCAACAGGAGCAACTACTTTATCAGAAGCAGAATCAGTAGCTAATTGTTTAAGAGAAGCAGGAGCTAAGTTCTATGGATCAGAAACATGTGGTCATTGTAAAGCACAAAAAGATCTTTTCAAAGAAGCATCTTTAGATAGAATTTATATAGGATGTAGCACACCAACTGGTTTCTCTCAAGAATGTCAAGAAGCAGGAATTGAAGCAGTACCTACATGGATAATAAGTGGACAAAAATATGTTGGTGAAAAGTCTTTAGAAGAATTAAAAAATCTCTGCCAAAACTCTTAAATACCAATAAATTAATAATTTCTATATGAACAAATTAAGATTAACTTTAATAATAATTGTTATCTTAGTAATAATTGTACATTTCTCTTTCAAACAACCAACTCCTGAAAGTGATGATCCCTTTATAGGACCAGAAAATGCAGAATTAACTATAGTAGAATTTGGAGATTATTTTTGCCCTGCTACAAAACAATTCTACACTTTAAGATTTAAAGAATTAAGAGAAAGTTATCCACAAGTAAAATGGGTTTATAGAGATTTCCCAATAGGGTTAGATATAGCAGCTCAAGCATCAAATTGTGCACCTGATTTTTGGGAATTTCATGAAAAATTAATGACTAATTTTAATTTAAGCAGAGAAAGATTAATAGAATTATCAGATAACAATCAAGATTTTATTGAATGTTTAGATTCAGAAAAATTCAAAGATGAAGTTAAAAAAGATTTTAAAGATGGTATTAGTTTGGGTGTAGAAGCAACACCAACTTTCTTTATAAATGGTGAGAAAATTAGAGGTAATGTAGATTTAACAAAGGAAATTGATAAATTCTTATGAAAATAGCAATCATTGGTTTGGGAGCATTAGGAACACATTCAGCAAGATTATTAGTTAAATCTGGAATAAAGGATTTAATTTTAATAGATGATGATAAAGTAGAAAAATCAAATTTGAATAGAACACTATTCACAGAAAAAGACATAAATAAACCAAAAGTAATTCAAACTAAAAAAATTCTAAAAAAAATAAATCCAAATATCAAAATAGAAACAAAACAAATTTACTTAAACAACAAAAACATAAACTTTTTAGAAGCAAATCTAATTCTAGATTGTACAGATAACCTAAAAACAAGATTTCTAATTAATGAATATTGTATTAAGAAAAAAATTCCATGGATTTACGCAGCAGTAAATAACACATCAGGTAGTGTTTTCTCAATTAAAAATAAACCATGTTTTAGATGTATATTTAAAAAGACACAAGACGAGCCATGCACAAGCATCCCAAAAGAGTTAGTAGAAATTATATCTTCTCTTCAAGTAAATGAAGTATTTAATCCTTCAAAAGAATTAATATCTTTTGATATAAGAAACAAAAAACTAATAAAAACCAAAGTAAAAGAAAACCCCAAATGTCCAGCATGTAATAAAAAATTCGAATACCTAATTAAAAAACCAATTTTAATAACAAAAGCTTGCTCAACTAAAGGAGCTTTTGAAGTAAAATCAAATAAAAAATTAGATTTTAAAGATATAGAGAAAAGATTTAAAGTTTTAGTTGATACCCCTGTTTTAATAATAATAAAAGTAAAAAATAAAGAAGTAACAGTTACTAAAAATAAAATCTTAGTAAAAAACTGTAATAAAGAACAAGCAACAAAAATAGGCAAGATAGTTTACGAAATATGAAAGCTTTAATCTTAATGTCTGGTGGAATAGATTCAGCAGTTGCTGCTTATCTAATGTTAAAGAATAAAGTAGATTTAACTGCAATACATTATGATAATAGACCCTTAACAGATGAAAAACCATTAGAAAAAACAAAAAAATTAATAAATATCTTAGAAAAAAAATTTAATAAAAAAATAAAGTTGATAATAAAAAAACACGGAAAAAACCAAATAAAACTTTTAAAAAAAATAAATCACAGACACTTATGCCTCTTATGTAGAAGAATAATGTACAGAACAGCAGAAGAAGTTGCAAAAAAAGAAAAATGTCAATATATAGTTACAGGAGAGATTTTAGGATCAGTTGCAAGTCAAACTTTAGAGAATCTAAGAGTTGAATCAGAAGCAATTGAAATGGCAGTATTAAGACCTTTATTATGCTATAACAAGGATGAGGTAATCAAAATAGCAAAAGAAATAGGAACTTTTGAAACATCAATTTTACCAGGAGTTTGTTGTACAGCAGTACCAAAACACCCGACCACAAAAGCAAATCTTAAAATAATTAAAGAGGAAGAAGCAAAACTATGAAAGTCTACATCCAAAAAACAAATCAAAATAAGAATATGAAATCAAACATAACAGTTAAAGAATTATTAAAACAATTGAATATAAACACTACAACAGTGATAGTATCAGTAAACAATGAATTAACAACTCTTGATAGAAATCTAAAAGATAAAGATAATGTAAAAATCCTAAGTGTTATTTCGGGTGGTTAAAATGCCATGTAAAAACTGTAAAACAAAACCTGTAATTCAATTAACAAATAATAATGTAAAACTCTGTAAATCATGTTTTATACGTTATTTTGAAAAAAAAGTTCTAAAAACTATAAGAAAATTCCAATTATTAGATAAAGAAGACAACGTAGCAGTAGCTTTATCTGGTGGAAAAGATTCTCTAACTGTGTTATACATATTGAATAAATTAGCTTCAACAAAAAGAAATCTCAAATTAACAGCTATTTTAATAGATGAAGGAATAAAAGGTTATAGAGAACACACAATCAAAGATGCAAAAAAATTCTGTAAAGAAAATAAAATTCCATTAAAAATATACTCATTTAAAAAAGAATTCAAATATCCACTAGATACTTTAATAAAAAAAATAAATGAAAAATCATGTACAATATGTGGGGTTTTAAGAAGAGTTTTATTAAATAAAAAATCTAGAGCTTTAAAAGTTAAAAAACTAGCAACAGGCCATAACTTGGATGATGAAGCTCAATCAATCCTAATGAATCAGTTTAAAAGAAATATGCCTTTATCAGCAAGGCTTGGACCCAAAACAGGAGTAATGCCGAATGAAAAATTCATAATAAGAATAAAACCCCTTTATCTAATGACAGAATTAGAAACAGCAACATATGCTCATTTAAGAAATCTAACAACAAAATTTAATGAATGCAAATATGTATCAGATTCTTTAAGAGATAATGTAAGAGAATTCTTAAATAATTTTGAAGAAAGATATCCCGGAACTAAAAATGCTATTATACAATCATTCTTAGAAATATTACCTTTATTAAAAGAACACTATGCAAAAATTGGTGGTATAAAATACTGTAAAAATTGTGAAGAACCTTGTTCTTCAGAAATTTGTAGAACTTGTAAGTTATTAGAAAAAATAAGATAACTCCAATTTAACTCAAACTCAAAGATAAATTTATATACTAGCTTTTTCAGAATACTTATATGAATAAATTAATTACACTTGCAATAGTATTGATTGTAGTTGCAGCAGCAACAGCTACAACATTATTATTTCTTTTTCCATATGAACCAAATCAACCTCCAGTAACAGATGATACTGGTTCAACACAACAAGGAATTCAAGAAGTTGTAAATGCAAATAATCAATTTGCTTTTGATTTATATTCAAAATTAGATGAATCTGAACAGGGAAATATCTTCTATTCCCCTTATAGTATCTCTGCTGCTTTAGCAATGACATATGAAGGTGCAAAAGGACAAACAGCAGATGAGATGAAATCTGTTTTTCATTTTCCAGAAGATAATATTTTAAGACCAAATTTTGCAGCAATTTATAATGATATTAATGAAGGAAATAATGCTTACGAATTAAGAACAGGAAATGCTTTATGGGCTCAATACGATTATGCATTCCTTGAAGATTATACAAGCAGAGTTGAAAAATATTATGGTGGAAAAGTAGCAAATGTAGATTTTAAAGAAGAAACAGAAAAATCAAGACAAACAATTAATTCTTTTATTGAAGAACAAACAAATAACAAAATTAAAGATTTAATTCCAAAAGGAGTTCTTAACCCTTTAACAAGATTAGTTCTTACAAATGCAATTTATTTTAAAGGAACCTGGGAGTGGGAATTTGATAAATCTGATACTCGTGATCAAGATTTTAAGATAACTCCCAATAATGTTGTTAAAACTCCAATGATGTATATGGATCCTGAAAAAGCAGAACTTAATTATGCTGAACTAGAAAATTTACAAATCTTAGAATTGCCTTATAAAGGTGAAAAAATTTCAATGTTAATATTATTACCAAAACAAGGAGAAACTTATGATCATGAAACAGGTGAGAGAATTACATATACTTATTCTCTTGAAGATGTTGAATTGTCTTCTGAAAAACTTAATGAATATAAATCACAAATGAAAGAAACAAAACTAGATTCAATATATTTTCCTAAATTTGAATTTGATTCAAAATACCTTATGTCAGATACTTTAAGCGCATTAGGAATGTCAACTGCATTTACTTGGCCTGGTGCAGATTTTTCAAGTATGGATGGAACTACTGATCTTTTCATTAGTGAAGTAATACATCAAGCTTTTGTTAAAGTTGATGAAAAAGGAACAGAAGCTGCTGCTGCAACTGCCGTTATAATGGAAGCGGGATCAGCTATGCCAATAAATGTTTTCAGAGCAGATCACCCATTCATATTCATAATACAAGAAAAAGACACAGGAAATATTCTATTCTTGGGAAGAGTTACTGATCCTAGATAATTCTTTAATAAGAGTGGGCCTGCCCAGAATCGAACTGGGGACCTTCACCGTGTAAAGGTGATGTCATCTATGGACTTCTGAATTAAATATTCTAAAAAGTTAACCACTAGACCACAGGCCCTTAAGAAAAAGGCAAATTTGCCATTATTTAAATATTACTAAAAAGAATTACTTTTCAATTATTTTATAAGGACCCCCTTCTATTTTGATAGCTTTCCCTTTTACAATTGCATCTGTTATTTTTTTTCTTGCAGAAATTAATAATCTATGAAGTGTTGGTTGAGATATTTTCATTCTTTTAGCAACTTCTTCTTGATCTAGACATTCCAAATCCTTTAATCTTATAGCTTCAAATTCATCTACTGTTAAAACAACATTTTCTAAATCTCTAATCCCAACACCAGCAGGTTTAAAATAGGTGAATCCAGGTTCAAAACAAACTCTTCTGAGTAATCTTGGTCTAGGCATATTAATACGAATATATATTCACTAATAAATCTTACGTTTTAAAATAATCAAAAAAAGATTAAAGATTACTTAATCTCCTTTAATCTCTTCTCAATTTCTTTTTTTTCTAACTCTATTTCTTTGAGTTCTTCTTGTAATATTTTTTTCTCATCAGTTTTATTCAAAGTTACTGGTTCTTGGTACATTTGTCTAAATCCTAGACCTCTACCAAAACCTCTTCTAAAGCCTCTTCCACAAGGTCCCATTCCTCTTCCAGTTCTAGACCCCATTCCTAAAGGACCAGTTCTATCCATTCCAGGCATTTTCATTTACCTCCTATAGTTGATATGAATATATATTCATAACTTATATATAAACTTTTCGTTTTGAATATATATTCAGAATTCTAAGGTCCCCTAACAACAAAATCCCTTATCTTTTCTTCATGTTCAAGAATCTTAGCTTTTATCTTTTGTACATCACTTTCCATATATTCTTGAACATTTTTAATCTCATTAACTAAACTAACTAAACTTTCTAATTTTCCATGCAAATCATTATGTGTTTCACCAAGTTTCTTAATATACTCATTGTATTGATTTATTTTCCTTTCAAATTTATTCACCTTCAAAACATTATCATCTTTCTTATTTTTAATTTTATCAAAATCTTTTTCCAAATTAGAAATAACTTTTTGATAGTGTTTAACAGATTTTATTAAAACTTTAAATTCTCTTTTTAAAGAAATATCATTTGTTTTTTTAATACTTTTTTTAGAATCATGATGTTTCTTAACTATTTTCTTTTTAGGTACATATTCAGGAAATTCTAATTTATGCTTCCTCTTTTTAAATAACATATATTTATTCTTATTTCAACTATATTTAAATTTTATGTTATAGCTCTAAAATAACAACTCCAAAACATTTATAAACAATTACTTACAAAATTTAACTATGTTAGATACCCCAGAGATTCCTAATATTGAGTTACCAGATGATATCAAGAACAAAATAAAAGAGATAAAAGCAAAAGCAGAAAAATTCAAAGACAAACTTCTTAAAGAATATAAAGATAAAATCATAGGAGTAGCTTTAGTTCCTCCTCCAAAAGATATACCAAAAGAAAAATTAAATAGAAATGATATTTATATTTTTGTATTAATAAATCTTCAAGAAACAAAAACAATAAAAGAATTTAATGATTTCAAAAAAATTCTTGATGGCATAGATAAAATAGCTTTAGAAGTAGATAAAAACATAAAACCACAAGCACTTTCTCTGTTTGAATTAAGAGAGACATTGTATGATGGCAAGTATGACATTCTACAGATGATATCAATGGGTGAATTATTATATGATCCTAAAATTCTTTTAGGTGCTTTAAAAGTTTCAGAAGTTCATAAGTCTATGGTTCTAAAAAAATTTGAAAAATACATTGTCTGCTATGTAGCTGCTGGTTCTTTATTCAGAGGAGAGAAAGCAAATGACATAGATACATACATAGTGATAGATGATACAGATGTAAAAAAGATGTCAAGATTTGAATTAAGAGAAAAACTAAGAAATATAATAATACAATACGGGTTTAACGCATCAGATTTAACAGGAGTAAAATTACAATTCCATGTTCAAATTTATATTTTAACAGATTTCTGGGAGTCTGTAAAAGATGCTCATCCAGTTATTTTCACATTTCTAAGAGATGGCGTACCTCTTTATGATAGAGGTATATTTATGCCATGGAAATTACTACTTGAAATGGGAAGAATAAGACCAAGTCCAGAATCTATAGACATGCATATGGATATGGGTGAAAAATTAGTAGATAGGGCAAAAAAAAGATTGATCGGAATTGTAATGGAAGATTTATTCTATGCAGCACTTAATCCATCTCAAGCAGCTTTAATGTTATACGGTTTAGCACCACCAGTACCAAAAGAAACAGTGCAATTAATGAAAGATATTTTTGTAAAAAAAGAAAAGATGCTTGAAGCAAGACACCTTAAAGCTTTAGATGACATTGTAACACTTTTCAAAGCATTAGAGCATGGAAAAATAAAAGAAATAACAGGGGCAGAGATTGATAAACATGCAAAAAGAATTTCAGAATACCTGAAAAGAATAGATAGATTATTTACTCAAATAGAAAAAAGACAACAAGCAAAAAGTATAGAAGATGTTCACAAAGAAACTACAAAACTTGTAAGAAAGACTTTAGAATCATCAAAAATAAAAATGGGAAAAGATATTTCTAAATCATTTGAAATTTATGTAAATAAAAATAAGCTTCCATCTAAATTTTTAAGAGTATTCAAAGATGTATTAAATGCTAAAAAATTATACAAAGAAAAGAAATTAAGAAGAGCAGAAGCTGAAAAAATAAAAAGAGAAGCACGTACTTTCATTAGACTTCTAATAGAACATACTCAAAAAAAGAGACTACAAGAAACAGAAAAAGCTACAATAAGATTCAAATACGGAAATAAAGTAGGAGAAGCAATACTATTGGAGAAAGATGTTTATATAATAAAAGACATAAAACCTAAAGAAAAAGTTGTTCTAAAATCTGGATTTAAAAAAGATGGAAGTCTAAAAGAACCAACAAAGTCAAGTATGAAAGAAATTGAAGAACAATTATTAAAAATATATCAACCTGCTCCAATCCACTTAAAAGAGAAGGTGTTTGAAAGTTTAAAGAAAATACTTGGTTCTGATGTAGAAATTCTTGTTAACTATTAATTCAAAACCTTTAAAAACCTATAATTTTCACAGTTTTAACATGAAAGGCACTATTGTAAATTTCAGAGGCGGAAGACATACTCAGTATACAAGTCAATTAATAATATTACCAGAAAATGCTAAAAATAAAGAAGAAGCAAGTAAATTAAAAGGAAAAAAGGTAATTTGGACCACACCTTCAAAGAAACAAATAACAGGAATAATTAAAAGAGCACACGGTAATAGTGGTGCTGTTTTAACCAAATTTGAAAAAGGCCTACCGGGGCAATCAATAAGCACAAAAGTAGATATAGAATAAAATGGCAACTTTAAGAAAAGGCAAATGTTACTCTAATTTAACTAGACCATATACTAGGAAATCTAAATTTAAGAAAAAAGGGTTCATAAAGGCAGTACCACAAAACAGAGTAGTAAGATATGATATAGGAGATGCATCAAAAAAATTTCAATATAAATTAAGATTGATGTCTAAAGAAGATATTCAAATTAGACACAATGCATTAGAATCTTCAAGATTAGTAATTAACAGATTTTTAAATAAAAAATTAGGTAAAGAATTTTATCTTAAATTACATTTATTTCCACACCATATTTTAAGAGAAAATAAGATGCTTACTGGAGCTCATGCAGATAGACTTCAAACAGGTATGGCTCATTCTTTTGGAAGAGCAGTTGGTTTAGCAGCTAGACTGAAGAAAGGAAGACCCCTATTCTCTGTTAATGTAAACAAAAATAATATAGATGTAGCAAGACAAGCTCTAAAAAAGGCAACACCAAGAATGCCTGGTAAATTTACTATAGAGATTATAAATAATTAGGAGGAAAAATAAATGAAAGGAACAGTTAAATTCTTCAATGAAATGAATGGATTTGGATTTATAGCTGGTGAAGATGGAAAAGAGTATTTTGTTCATAAAACCGGCTTACAAGAAGGCGTAAGACTTCATGAAAATGATCCAGTTACTTTTGATGTTGAAGAAGGCGAAAGAGGCCCAAAAGCCGTAAATGTTAAAAAGGAAGAATAAAAACAATATCTAGATAATTTCTATTTTTCTTAAATTTAATTTTTTTTCTTTATATTAATTCAAACAATTTAACCAACTAAACCCTCTATAACCTTCTTTGATACCAACAAAAGACCTACAGCAATGATTATAGAAACCACTGCACTTACAACTTCATTATTTGGAAATAAGTATATGTCTGCTAGATGCCAAACACCCCTCCAAAATAAAACTATAGCAGAACCTATTATTATTGCATGAATCCTTTTTTCCCATATGCTTAATTCTTTTAATGGTTTCTTTTTAGCCATCTTTTGAAGAATGATAATTTTACTCATTTAAATAT
>Ga0180007_10005496_pt1 | contig 12767 bp, 11 predicted proteins | sample MM_PC_MetaG_FD_121122 | JGI IMG/M metagenome (GOLD analysis project Ga0180007, IMG submission 121122) | Groundwater microbial communities from the Aspo Hard Rock Laboratory (HRL) deep subsurface site, Sweden - MM_PC_MetaG | ecosystem: Environmental > Aquatic > Deep subsurface > Groundwater... | reverse complement strand
TAGGCGGGAAATATTGCGAATTTGCTAGAGATGGAGGCTAATTCAATTGAATTCAAAGAAAAAAGCTCCCAATATGTGTCTCCGCCTAATTAGTAAAAAAATTAAGGGTTTCTGATGGGGGTTATGAAGTATTGGATAAACGGTTGTTGAACTATTGGTTCGCGCTGCTATGAGGGCGAAAGGAAATAAACGAGGCACTGTTATGGGTTGGGATATCTAATTCTTCCAATCCAATGCTATTAAAATACATCCACATAATGTATTTATAAATAACAACACCATTTAGGGTGGGTGATAATTTGTCAAGACAACTTAGCAGAACTCAAAAAAAACATTTCAAAGTACTAGGTAGAAGTTTGAGAGGTAAGAAAGTTGATCCAAAAACACTTTCTGAAGCATTAAGATCAATACCGGGTTTAGCAAAAGATGAGATAAAATCAAGACTTTCTACAGCAGATTTAGCTGACAGACAACAAGCACTGTCTCTAGTTCATAGATTAGATCGAGATCCAGCAGTTGAATTATGGACTTTAGCACTTAAGGATTCTTCTGAAGATATAAGGATGACTGCTGCGGGAATGCTTGCGAATTATGCAACTTATAATGATACTCAAACGATAAATTCTCTTTGTGGATGTCTCTATGATGTTGATGATAATGTACGTAAATCAGCCGCTAGTGCATTAGATAGTATAGGTATCCAAAACATACAAGAAATAAATCATCGCATTGCATGCCTACTTGTATTGGATTCAAGAAATAGCGATATTGTTGCAATTGGAACTGCCGCAATACCTGAATTACAAAGAAGTATTAATGATGTTAGTAAACCTAATGATAATAATTTGGATCAAAGATTAAGAGCAGTTGAAGCATTGAGAAAAATTGTCATTGCAAATGGGTTAACTAGGGATAACGGGACACACTTAGATACTTTAGCTAGAGCACTTAATGACCGTTCTTCTCATGTTAGATTAGAAGCTCTAAATACGATTGGGGCCATTGTAGATGTTGGTTTATGGTCTCTTCGGCAACAGTGCCTTACACCAATAATGGGATTGACACCAGGAAGTTCACAAATTGACGATATGGAAGCAATAATCGGTAGATTTAGAGATAATCAAAAATCTATAAGATCAGCTGCTACTGAGACCATTGCAAAGATCGGAAAACCTGCAATAGATAGACTTATACAAACACTTGATGACAAAACCCCAACAGTACAGAGACTTGGGGCAGTAGCGTTAGTTGGAATTGTAAACAGAACAAAACAGATTGATCCAGATGATCCAGCAAGATGTGAAATAATGACTGCATTTATAAGAAAACTTGGCGATGATAAATCGGCTAGTTTTATTTGTAAATGTCTTGAAACAGAAACTGTGAGCATTCCTTTTCTTATTGAAGCATTAGGTAATAATGACAGAAAGATAAGAGAAAGGGCAGCAAAAGTTTTGGATGATGTTGGTGTGGTTGCTGTTCCAGAATTAATTAGGGCAGTCAAAACAGGAACCCTGACTCCAATAATGGATGTTCAAGTGACAAAAGTGTTGTCTAAAAAAGGCCAAGACATACTCCCAGGTTTAGTTGCTGAATTAAAAACAGATGATCCTGATGAAAAAACAAGACTTGCAGTTCTACTTACTAAATTAGGAAAAAAGACCATTCCAACATTATTTTCTGCTGTTGATACGGGAGATGAACAACTTGAAGAAAATAGCATTACAGTTCTTGTTGCTATGAAAAAAGATACAATAACCTATTTGGATGAATTAATGGATGAAATTCCAGAATATAAACCATTTTCGCCAGAAAGCAAAGGACATGATGAGACAAAAGCTAGAGTTGTGAAAGTATTCAGTGCAATTGGAAAAGATGCAATTCCACATCTAGGTAAAATTTTGGCTAATGAAAAACATTACGCGGTTCATGGTAGAATAATCCAGATTTTTAAAGATCTTAAAGATCCAGAGGGCATTCCACATCTAATGGGAGTACCTGACAATAATCCTTTTTGGGGAGATAATGCACTTTGGGCAATGGAACATATAGCAAAACAAAGTCCAGGAAGCGATGAGGCTTTAGATGTTGTGGTTCCTCTTGCAAAACTTTTGTCCCGTAGAATCGAAATAATCATAACAGAACCTGGAAAACGTAAAGAACGCATAAAAAAACATTTGGAGATGAGTGAATCCTTTGGAATGGATCCTGAGGAAATCAAAGCTACAAGGATTAGAATGGAGACCCAAGCTAAATCAGACGAACATTTTGATAGAGACATATTTCCATCATCAATTACATCTGCAATTTTGGCAATAGTAGAAAACGATCCAAGAACACAGCAGTTGGATATAGGTTCTCATATTGAGAAAGCTTTGGAATATGAATGGGATACAAGACAAAGGTCTGGACTTAATGATTGTATTAGTCTTCTAAGGACCATGGGCAAACTCTCTGCTCTTGAACAAATATGGGATATCGTATATGAGACAAGAAACGATAGTCCAAGATATCTATCTGGATATTCTGCCATAGTCCATATTTGTAAAAGACACCCTAATGACCAAAAATCAATAACTTCTCTTGGAAGAGCAAGACAAAACCCACCATATGGATTCGAACTGCAACAGGATCTTACTCTTCATTACTTAGGGTAATGGCCATTTACTCTTTTTTCTAATTTTATTGCCTTAGCTTTAACACTTGCCTTTTTATCATTCGAATATTTCTTTGCATATTTCAATATCTTGTTCTTCATTCCAGTGTCAGCAACAGGAAGAATTCTCTCAAAACTTTCAAGAATAGTTTTTGTTTGTCCAGGTATTTTTTCAAGAGCAAATTCCAATAAAGGAACAACGTGTTTTGCATTTTTTGAAGAAACCGCACCTAAGTATCCCAAATATATGATAGTTCTGTCCCAAAGACAGGCTCCACTTTCTTCTTCAAGAAATTTCTTTGCTTTTGGAAGTGCTTTGACTGAAATATCTGGATTTAACTTTGCACAATAGCCAAAAGCATAAATAATCATCCATCTTGTCTGTGCTTCTGGGCTTTCAAGGGCGGAAAACAAATCTTTCAAATAGGGAGAAACAAGTTCAGGTTTTTTCTCTGCGACTTTTTCTATTATTTTCGCTGCCCCTGCACGAACATTTTTATCATTAAAAGTACAAAGTCGAACTGCTTCTTTCAAGATGACTTTATCGCCTTTCAGTACCTTCTCAGCCAGTTCTTTTCCGAGTTTTGATGATACTGCTCCTTTGTTTTGTTGGAGTTGATTCAAGATGCTCATAAGATCACGACAATAAGTGTTAGTGAAATGCTTTTTTAAACATCTCTTGAGTATTTATTCTATGTCTTATTCGAAGATTCTGAATAGTTTTATTGTTATTCTACTTATTGCATCAATCTTTACTTCAGGATGTACTAAAAAAGATAAAACCAACGAACAAATACCCGAAGATGCTATTAATGATTATCAACAAAGTACTAATATTTCTAATACATCCAAAGACACAGGATCAAATGAATCACAAGACCTTGTCTATATGGATACTATAAATTTGAATCTTACAAATCAAACGATTAATGAAACAGATATCCAAGAAGGTAACGGAACTTCTGTGCAACCTTTTGATGATACAGAAAATATTACTAACACTACAGAATCTGAAGAAATAACTGAGATCAATGACACAGAAACAAACACTTTTGAAAAGGAAATAATTGTTGAAAATGAATGTGTACAAGAAGCTCTTAATGAAGATTTGGCCAGAACAAATTATGAAATGCCGGAACATGATGGAAACTACAAAGAATTCAATCTTGAAGTTGTATTTTATGATGTTACAACCTGTTATGTGGCGGACACATGCCAAGATGACTGCAATACACTAAATGATTACCGTGATGGCTCCGAAATCATGGAATTTGAACGTGGAACATTAATGACTCTTGAAAAAGAAAAAGCTGATTCCTATGGTTATGGAACAGATCATGGGGTGAAGAAATGTGTTAGCAGCTATTTCTCTGAAGATGCAAAAGAAACTTTAGAACGATATGTTAATGACATGAGCGATCTTCTTTATTCTTGGACAAAAGGCAGAATGAGAATTGTCCCCCATTTTCATTCAATTGATGCAGATATGGGTTCTGAAACATTAGCTGAAGAGGCTACGATAACAAATTATCAAACCGGCAAGAACCCAAGTCCTGAGAAGTTTATTCATTATGCAAAAGAGGCAGAATTAGATACTGGAAATATGGATTTATTCGTGGCGTTTGTTAATCCATATCCAAAAACAGGATCTGAAAATGATGGATTGCTTGTGCAATCATATGTTGGTGAAACTTCTGGTACATTTAATGGAATTTCAATGGTAAAATTGTCAGGAATGAAATCATCTGATGAAGTTTCGGATAAGAACTGGATTGTTCCTGTGCTAATTCATGAAATTATACATACCTTCAATATCGGGCATTATTCTGTTTCTGGTTTTGAAGATGTTTATGGAATCCAAAATGCAGAATCACATCCAGATTATGATGCAGAAAGTAATCAAAAACCCCATTGTACATCCACAGAACATTATACTGATGACTTACCCAATCAGTTCACTTATTTTCCTGATTCTTATAACTGGCTTGACCCAATGTGGAATGAGCAGCCTTTTGAACAGTATGAGGATGACAAAGTATCATATTGTCTTGAAGGTTCTGAGAGCTATCCTTCTATTAATCCACTGAATTCTTCCGATCATTATGAAGATATTGCTGATTTGAATGAACATTCAAAATATTACAAGTTTGTATTTGAGGCACATTATCAGGATGAATTTGCACAAGGATTATACACTAGTTATTGTAAGAATCATAGGTTTGATGGTGAAAGCCTTGACTTTTCTGAGAACTTTGAGTACCAAACAGATAATGGTGGTGGATGCCTTAACAATTATTATCAATGTGCTTCGGATGGCCTGTGTTTTTCACTGGATTTTGAAAATTGTTATCCTCACGATAATGTAAATGGATTGCCAATTAAAAATGAAGGTGTAATTACTAAGAATGATATTGATAAAGGCAAAGTAGGTTCATTCTCAGGTGAGAGTCAGCTTTTAGTTTCAGGAGCAGATTATTTTGCAGATTCAGATGAAATGACTATTGAATTTGAGATTAAGTTAAATGATACTGATACTTTCTCCCCCATAATTACGAATATTGACAGATACTATGTTTATGTACAAGATGGCAAACTGAAAGTAATTTTGCAGGACTGGAGAGTGTGGATTGTAAACTCAGAAACTACTGAAAGAAAGATTGAATCCAATATTGATTTAGAACCCAATACTTGGTATGACATTAAGATGACTCTCGAAAATGGAATATGCCGTATTTATGTTGATGGAGAAGAAGTTGGAAATAATCAGGATAATCCATTCCAAGGCAAATTTATGTATCAGGAAACAAGTGATTTCAGATCTCATGTTTATGTAGGATATAATAAAGGGTATGTCGTGGGTTACGATAGCTGGTTGGAAGGTCAGTTAAAAGATCTGAAATTTTATGAAAGAGTTGTTTGATACCTATTTCACAATCATCCTCACACGTCATTCGATTTGTCTTTGGCAGTTTTCATTTGCTTCAAAGTCATTATCTCCCATAAATGTTGTTATAGATTATAGGATTTCAAGAGATTTATAAACCTAGCTTGACAAATATCTTTACATGGTTAAAAGAGATTTACGTTTCAGACAAATTCCAAACGCTAGACCAGATCGACCAAAAAGATCTCCAAGAGACGGATTACCTAAAATACCTGGAAATGGACAGGATACTGAACAGCACCCAAGCATTAGCAGCCCAACTGTTCCTAAATCAATGGCGATATCATCATACGATGAAATAACATATGTTCTAAGGATAAAAAACGAACCGGTATTCCCTATTTATGATGGTCATGATGACTGGGCAGTAAAAATAGATACAAGTATTTTTGATGAAGAAGTTGTTGGATTTGGTTCTAGCAAAGAAGGGCAAGGAAAAATAATCGAGTTTGGAAGAGCAGTACTTGAAGACATCATGTCAAGACAGGATGAAGATAAACCACATAGTTATAGGGAATCCGCTGTTTCTAATCCAGAAAAGTCATTGGGAGAGAGAATTTTAGAATCTGGCATAATTAACGAAACACTTGTTGATTCCTTGGCAGGTATGATAGAACATCACGAATTGAATGATCAATATCATAAAAAGATAGAACTTTTTTTATCCTATTTAGTTATTGATACAGAATTTTTTAATGATGAAATAAGATCAAAAGCCTTGGTTGCATTGATTTCTATGGAAGAACAATGTGAATTTGCTAGAAGGCTATTAATTGAAATTAGCGGCAAAAAAACTATAATTAAATTAAGTGAAATGCCTGCTGCTTTGAAATCTGTCTTTAATGAAGCAATAGAGGGATATGAACCATCACCCTTAGCACCTGGTTTATCTGACTCTGTTGTACGTAAAATATCATTAATAACTATGAATACAACCGGCGCAACTACAGGAATCTTGGGAACTTACTGGGCCATTGACAATCTTATCTTAGGTGCCACAAATGGAGCAATGTTGTTTCTTGATTTGGCAGTAACAGCATTTGTAATTCCTATTTCTTTTTTAGGAGGTACGTTCATAGGATTTTACACAGGAGAACAAATTGTCGATGGAATCCACTTTTTAAGCGATACTAAAACAAAAATTTCTAATATGATAAGAAGAATGACCAGATCTCTGAAGAAAACAGTGATTGAGTTTCCTAAGTTATTATCTAATACGTTAGATATAAAATTGAAAGATGTAGATATAAAGCTTCTAGAAGCACAGAACCCACCAAAAGAATTCTGACACAATACCTTAATCTCCCCTAGTTTCCATTGTGTTTTCCTATTTTTCTTTTATAAACAAACACAATGAATACACAATACTTTAAGCGTTCTAAGGCTTAGAACACAATAGAACAAACGTTTCAGCTGTCCTTAAGTGTGTGAGAGTCAAAAAGAATCAAAAGAGTTCCTTGTCCAAACCCCTCTCAGTTATCTTCCTTAGAAGAACCTCTTTTACTTCCGGATCTTTGATCAATGCATTCATCAAATCATTTGGCTTCTTGTTAGGATCTTCAAGTATTAATTGTTCATCAAAAGGAGAGCCACATTTTCCACAAAATGACTGTGTCGGGGAATTCTTTTCCTTGCACCTTGGGCAGAATCTGATATCAAGCTTTTGTTGTTTTTCTTCCGGCTTTTCCTTCAAAGAATACATCTGCAATAGGGCAGAGTCAACGTCTCTGCCTGATAAATGCACGTAAGTAGCAGCCATTCCAGAATCCTGAGTCCACCCGAAAAACTCTTTCATTTGTGCTTCTGTTAATTTGTTTGCTAATGATGTGGCTCTGCTATGCCTGAATAGGTGTGGATAAATTCTTTTTCTTATCTTTGCTCGTTTAGCTGCTCTTTTTAGCATGGTAAGCAAAGAAGGATAAGAACAAGGCTCAGGCTTGTAATGGCCAAGCCTTGCAGGCCACAAGGGAGAATTTGGATTATCTTTATCTGGATGTTCCTGAAGCCATAATGTAAGTATTTGTACTGATGCAATTATTCGTATTCTTCTGTCTCCAGTCTTGCCAGATACACGTAGAATTGCACCATATTTATCAAAATGAACGTTTTTCAGCTTGAGGTAAAGCAGTTCTCCGATCCTGCAACCGGATTCATATAATACAAGAACCAATGCTTTGTCTCTTGGGTTTGTTGTTGCATTGGCAAGCTGGTTTACTTCTTCAGGAGTTAATAGCTCCTCTGGCAGTTTATGCTTACTGGCTTTTAGCTTTGGTTTCATCCATTTGATGACTTCTGGGAATTCTTCATCATTGCCAAGAAGCCATTTGTAAAACATTTTCAAAACTACTTTGAAATCATACTTTGTATATTCTGAATAGCTTTTCATGTCAATAGTTGAAATCAGATTGAGAAGGTCGTTTTTTGTTGCTTTTTTGAAGTCTTTGTTTAGCCATGCGGACATGATTCTTATACACCACATGCATTTGACAACCCTTAGTTTTGTTGAACCTTTGGCCAGTCTCATCTGGCCAAACTCTTCTATTTGTTTCTTGGTCTTTATTGGTAAGCTGGAATTCATTAATCTCTTCAATTCCTGCACCATGCTTGATTGGTGCTTATAGATTGTGTATTCATTCATGAGGGCTGTTCTGAAACAGGTTCTATTTAACCTCTGGCTTGAGAGGACTTAGGGGATTGCCTAAGTTGTTTATAAAGATTAGTCTATTTTTCAAATCAATTCGATTGTAAGGGAAATTTAAATAGTCTTGATAAAACTTATTAGTATGACATTGAATCAAAAGAGGATGTACTCAGATCTTTCATGGACTTGGCCTATAATAAGCCCTCCAGAGCATTACGTAAAAGAGACAAATATATTCAGTAATATCATCCAAGAACTATGTGAAGCAAAACGCCTTCTCCACATCGGTTGTGGTGGGGGACACAATGACTTTACTTTTAAAAAATACTTTAAGGTAACTGGCGTAGACATAAGCAAAAATATGCTTGTACTTGCGAAAAAACTTAATCCAGAAGTAAACTATCAAACCGGCGATATGAGAACGGTAAGACTTGAAAAACAATTTGATGCTGTTGCAATTTTAGATTCGATAAACTACATGACAACTGAACTTGATCTTAGAAAAGCTTTTCAGACTGCTTTTGAACATTTGAAAAAAGGCGGAGTTTTTATTACATATGTAGAAGAAAGGAAAGAATATTTTGAGAATAGAACGAGAGTATCAGACCACAACAAAGAGAAAACAAATATTACTTTCATTGAAAATATGTATGATCCAGATCCTCATGATAACAGCTATGAAAATACGTTTGTTTATATTATAAGAAGAAATGGCAAACTTAGCGTTGAAACAGATTTACATATAAGCGGGTTGTTTGGATTAGATACCTGGAAAAAACTTTTGAATGAAACTGGATTTGAGATTAAGGAGATTAAATTTAAGCCAGACAGTCCTAACTATCTAGAATGTCCTCTGCTTATTTGCACTAAAATATAGTTTAAAGTGTTTAAGCAATCATCAAACAAAACCCGAAACCCAAGACTGAAAACCAACTTAAGAACGAGAGTTAGTCCTCAGACTATAAAAAGAATAAACATGCAGGGGAAGTGATTCGAACACTTGCACGGACTAACCGACTAGGCCCTCAACCTAGCACATCTAGTCAAGCTTTGAACTTGTTCTACCTCAAGCCTTTTCCTGAAGGTTTTGGCATGAGAATTATAGAAGTCAAAAGCTTCTTGACCAGGCTCTGTCACCCCTGCTTTGAACATTATAACAATGAGGAAATACCTCAATGGAAGAAAAATTGTAATTGTTTTTTATGTGATAAAATTAAAAAGTAAAATAACTATTCTTCTTTTTCTTTCGGCTCTTCGTCTTTAACTTTTTTCTTTTTTGCTTTTTTTGCAACCTTTGGTTCTTTGACTTTTTTTGGTTCCTTTGTTTTGCCAGTTAGTGCAGCCTCAAGAGTATCTAGATCATTTTCTATTACTTCACAACCTCTAACAAGAACATCCTCTGGGGACATTTGGTAGAAACTTTCAACAAAGAATTTCAGTCCATTGTCTTCCTCACCATAACTCACAAGCCCAGCCTGAAACTTAGCGTGATCCCGGCCAATACCGGATTTGGTTCTTGCTTCAAACCGTAGGTGTTGATTAGCTGCAAGAGTAACTATTACGATCTTGTCCTTTGCAACTGAAATATCCTTGTCTGATGATTTAATATCTCCTGAATAGACTACTTTTGGCCCTTCCGCATCAAGTGAGAAAGTGATCTCTGAATTATCTGGCATTTTATCAGGAGTAATAATTGGCATTAAACCAAGTCTATGGGCGATATATTCGTCCCAAAAGGTACTATTGTTATCATAGAAGGTCACTGCATTCATTGCAAGAACATGAACACGAGACATCGAATATCTTCGGATCATGTTTGCAAAAGAGGTATCTGAACCACTTAAAATAAATTCTATCCGGTTCCCATGCTTCTTATCAAGAACAAGCTTCATACTCTTCTCCCCCTTCTACCTCCCTTTCTTTTCATAGAATCAGTAGGCAACGGAGTTACATCTTCTATTCTTCCAATGCGTACTCCTGTTCTGGCAATAGTTCTCACAACCGCCTGTGCACCAGGACCAGGAGTTTTAAGACCTACTCCACCAGGGGCTCGGATTTTAACATGAACATGGGTTATGCCCTTATCCTTGAGGATATTTACAACACGAAGGGCAGCTTGCATTGCAGCATATGGCCTCCCCTCTTCACGATGAGATTTAACGACCATACCACCGCTAGACCATGCGATAGTTTCTGCACCGCTGGTATCAGTGGCAGTAATGATTGTATCATTTTTTGAAGAGAATACATGAAGCACTGCAAGTCTGTGTTTTTTTGGTTTTTTTGCAACGACCTGTTTTGCCAATTCTTCAGGAGTCAACGTTTTTTCTTCCTTTGGCTTTTCTTCAGTTTTTGGAGCCTCAACCTTCTCGTCTCCTTTGGTTTTTTCTTTTTGCTTTTCTTTAGCTTCTGTCATAATAAACACCAACTATGAGACTGATGGAGTTTCCCCAGTCACTACCTCTTCCTTTTTTAGAGTTGACTCGTCTGTAGGTTTTTGTGGTTCCGGTTCTGCCGTAGGTTCTGGTTCGGCTGACTTTACAGATATATCAATAGGTTTGTTATATGATATAGATGCTTCCTGCCCCATATCGATCATGCAACCTGGCCGCGTAACTTTCCTACCATTAATAGATATAAAGCCATGCGTTATAAGTTGCCTTGCCTGTTTTATTGTTCTTGAAAGACCTTTTCGCATAACTACAGTTTGAAGCCTCCTCTCAAGGATAGATCGAATCTCTAGTGAAAGAACATCATCAATTACAGAAGATTCCTTCAGAACACCGAGTTTAATCAACTTTTTAAGGATCTTTTCTGCATCCATACGCCTTTCATCCACAGTCAGTGAAAGTAAACGCCTGGCTTCTCTTCGGTATTTTTTGAGTTCGCCATTTGCACGCCATATCTCACTCATATTTTTAAGCCCGTATTCGAGCTTGAATCCTCTGTCATGTCGAATTCTTTCGACATCCCATAGCTTTTTTGGAGCTTCATACTTATTTCTAAATCTTTTAGGATCGCCCATTTAACAACCTCACTTTTTACTTGCTTTTTCAGCAGCAGCTGGCTGCTTTACAGATGTTTTTACAGGTGCTGCTGCCCCTGCTGCAGGTACCTTTGCTCCACCCTGTGCAGCGATAATGGATTTTCTTAGAACACCAACTGCCATGCCCTTACGACCAGTATTTCTGGTTTTCTGACCACGAACTTTTTTACCGTAGTGGTGTCTGTAACCCCTCCAACTGACCATCTTCATCTCACGATCGATATCCTGTGAAACTTCGAATATAAGATCATTCATGATAACGTGTTTATCTTGACCAGTTTTGAAGTCACCACACCGATTCATAAGATATGATGGCAACTTTTGTTCATGCAATGAAAATAATAATTTATCTATATCTTCCACCTGTTTTTCATTTAGCTCACCAGTTGGGGTATTTGGTGCAATTGAAAGGTTTCGTTCTATTGCAGATGCAGCAGCAGCTGCCAGAGTATGGCTTATGCCCCTTACCCTAAGAAGTGCACGTTTTATTGGCACTTCACCAGGAATATCTTTGCCAGCTATACGAACAATACCTCGGAAGTTTTCAGTTTGCTCAGTTTGTACTTTTTTTGCCGGTAAGTTTTTTATCTTTTTAGGAACTTTTTTAGTTTCAGTTTTGATTTCAGTTTTAGCTTCGGATTTTTTTGCCATCATTACACCCTTGAAACAGATTCTACTTCTACTTGACTCACTTTATCTATAGCTTTTATCTTTTCTTCGATTTCATCCATCCCACCCTCAGAATCCATAAGAAGGAGTGTTACCTTCAGAACTTTTATACCAAAACCAACATCCTCTTCTGAGAAATTCTGGACTTTGGCGATCTGATTCACCCCATCTTTAATACTATCCATGGCGGATTGATCTTCCACATAAATCTTGATTTGTGCTGCCACATTATAGTCTCCCATTAATACACCTAAGGACCAGTAAAACCGCACTGGCATTTGTAAGAGTTCCTATTTTCCCTGCAATAATAGCACCTTGCAATTTTCTCTGTGCAATCTGGGCATGGGAACTCCGCAAAGTTCTTAGTATTCCTTCCACAACTTATACATCGTTTCAACATCTCACCTAAGAATATGAATATCTACAGAAGCATGAATATATTTGATTGCTGCTCTAGTAGTTCGTAGAGAATAATTTAAAAGCTATAGATATTTAAATATGTTCTTTAGTATGACAAAACTTAGATATGGAGATTTATGATACATATTTGATTAAATGGTCCATCTAATAATATGATCTATCGACGTGGTTGAAATTATGGTTTTTCTGCCACCTGAAAAATATATGAAAAAATATAACAATATATATTAGAAATAATAGTATTAGAATGATTATATAATGCTCCAATAGTCTAACCTGGATAGGACGCGACCCTGCGATTGTGTTTTTTAGAAAAAAACGCTAAAAACAGGCTCTTGAAGATAAGAGTAGAGAGGTTGAAATCGGTGTTCAAATCACCGTTGGGGCGTTT
>Ga0180007_10005495_pt1 | contig 12768 bp, 9 predicted proteins | sample MM_PC_MetaG_FD_121122 | JGI IMG/M metagenome (GOLD analysis project Ga0180007, IMG submission 121122) | Groundwater microbial communities from the Aspo Hard Rock Laboratory (HRL) deep subsurface site, Sweden - MM_PC_MetaG | ecosystem: Environmental > Aquatic > Deep subsurface > Groundwater... | reverse complement strand
CGGTATCCTAAATAAAAATTAGTAATATACAGCCCTATAATTGCAGATAGAATAAAAGAAAACATTGCTCCTCCAACTTGAAATCCCAGATATACCAAAAAAATACTAAGAATAAATTTCGCACCATTTTCAATTAACATACTAAAAACCATCTCCTTGAATTTCAAAAGACCCTGCAGTATTGCTCTAAATAATCCTGCTTGAAGAGAAAATAAAAAAGATATTGCAATAAATATTAAGTAATAAGTATTATTAATATTCAAAAAAGAGGCAATAAAAGGAGAAACTATTAAAATGGATATTGAAAAAATTACAGATGCTAAAAATATCTTTGTCCTAAGCCACCCCACTAAATTATTTATCTCATGTTCATCTTTAACAGAGGAGACTTGCTTGATAATTACAAGGCTTACAGATCCCGGGATTATACCCACTAGACCGATTAAAGCAATAAGTGATGCCAGCTCTCCGTATCCTACAGGCCCAAGCATCCTCCCCATTACCAAATGATATAAATAGTTAATAAAACTAACGCTGTTTGAACCAAGCACCATAATGGCACTTCCTGAAAATAACGGATGCATAACTATTTTTTTAATATATTTTTTCATGCTACCCAATACCCCCTTAAAAAAAGTGTTGTTTCCACAACAAGCAAAAGGAAAGAAACAATCAAAAACATTGCTCTAAATATTTTTGGCAAATTACTAAACCATATAGTAGCTGCCAGGAACGAAGGAAATAAAATAAGTACGTAGCGGGGAGTTGACGAAAAACTCCCTTGAATAGTCGGCGCCAAGAAAGCCAGCATCGCATAGACCAAATACGAAAGTCTAATCTTTTTCATGTAACCATAGATAGGAAGCAAGAAAAATATCAACCCCACAAAAAATTCCAGTACTATAGTTTGAAAAATTGGGTTTCCTAAACCGGTTGTTGCAAGCATTTTGATATAACGGAAGTAAACTTGGGGCAAAGTTATTATACCTTGTTGATGCTGCTCTCCAACCAAAACTTGAAAATGATAAAAAGCAAGTGGATCCCCCACGGTTTTATTTAAGTACCACATATAAACTCCCAGTCCCAAAGGAATCAAAAAAACCCAAAACATTCTGGAAAAGCGTGCTCTTTGCTGCCACGCTTCAATTAAAAGTGCCGGTAAAAGAAGCACGCCGAAAACTCTAGTTGCAGATGCGACCATGCCAAACACTCCTGCAGCAAACCAATTCCCTTTTCTGGCATTGTAAAAAGTTAAAACTGATAAAAGCAAAAATAGTGACTCATTGTAAACTGCGCCAAAATAAAATGAGGTTGGAAAAATCAATATTAAAATAATAGTCAAATATGCTATTTTTTTTGAAAAATCAATCTTTATGAGTTCAAAAAGAAATATCAAAGCCAGCACAAAGGAAGCATTAGAAATAATTAATCCGGTAAGTGTAGAATTAATCAGAGAAAAAAGTAAGTTATGGGAATCAGGTCGGGCAAAAATCGATATTAAAAAAGGATAAATCGGGAAAAAAGCTTGTTCTAAATACTTGTAACCGAATATAGCAATGGATAAATAATGTTCACCGTCAAAATTTGCCCAGGAAAAAAACTCAGGTAGTAATTGATAATTCACAGGACCGCCTCCAAGAAAACGGTCTTTATATCCTAAGGGGAAAAAATTTATAGCAAGAAAAGAAATAATCGCCAAAACAAACCGCCATGTCAAAAACATCGCTAAAATTTTAAAAACTGGTGATTTTAAATTTAATCTATTAATCATTTTTCAAAAAAACACTCCTATGGTTTATTCCTGAGTACTTTCAAGTAAACAGATTTTGTTTCCTCTGCTACTTTTTCCCAAGAAAATTTGGCAGCTTGTTGTAGTCCCATTCTTGATAACTTATTCAATAAAGATGCATTTTCCAGCAATTCCGCCGTGATAGAAATAAATTGCTCTAGATTGGTTGGATCAAAATAAACTGCTGCTTGTCCTCCGACCTCCGGTAAACTTCCTCTATTTGATGAAATAACCGGAGCACCGCAAGCAAAAGCTTCCAAAACAGGCAGTCCAAATCCTTCATAAATGGAAGGCTGGACATAGGCTGTTGCCAGATTGTAAAAAGATACCAAATCATCACCTTTAAGTTGTCCGGGCCGGATAATATTTTCTTCAAGTTTATATTGTTTAATTAATTTATTCACTAATTTTAAACTCTGAAGTTCAGGATGATCAATATTTTCTACATTCTTTAAAAATACTCCACCAACTAAAACAAGTTTAACGTCCTTAAAACTTTCGGATCTAACCAACTTGCAAAATCCTTCTATTAGAAATGGTAAATTTTTAACCCAGTTGGCATCTCCAACATAAAGTAAAAATTGATCAGGCAGGCGGTATTGCCGTTTTGTATGAAGCAATTTCGTATCATTGCTTAAAACTTTAAATACCGGATCTGCGGCCAAAGGAATTACTGCAATCTTTTCATCTTTAATCTTTAAATGCTTCATAATATCTACTTTAGATACCTTGGAATCCGTAATAATATAGCTGCAGCTTTTTAGTGCCATCTTTTGCAGGAAAAAATTAATTTTGCCTCTTAGGCCTACCGGATAATGTTCAGAAAAGACAAACGGCATCACATCATGAATGGTCACAACAGTAGGCAGCCGTTTTCTAATAGGCAAAGTGTGAAAAAAAAGATCAAACCACGGATAATGTACAATGTCTGCATCTTTAACTTCTGGCAAGTTAATAAATTCCTGGATCTGAATCAAAGTGTCTTGTTTCAAAACCTCAAGCAGATGATTGGTATAATAACCTACACCTCTTAGTTTATGAGCATTTTTTAATGGCAGATGATTAATTGCGATTTTCATAGTGAATCCAAAATTTAAAAAAAGCTACAGGAAACCGGAACGAAGAAAATAATGCAAAAACAAAACCAGGAAAGCCGTCAACATAGCCTCTGTGTCTAAAGTAGGATTTGACAAACCAAACATTTGGTTTGATAATGACATAGTCTAAAAAGGAAAAAAGATTTTTCTTTAGTCCACCGTCTTTCATTTGAGTAGCCAGCAAGTCAGTATACCTGTTAAATCTTTCCATATAAATTGAAAAATCCTTATCTCTCAGGTGCATAAGATCATTTTTGAGGTATCCAACTTTTCCCTCAACTTCTGCCTGTTCATGAACGTCTTTTCCAGGCAGTCTACCTTTTCCTTTTTTATAAAGCCTCAAAGTATAATCCGGATATTGACCTCCTTTTTTCAAAAATCTTCCTAAAAAAAGGTTCTTGCGGGGAAGCCAATACCCATTAATATTCAACTTTGAAGAGATAACTTTTTTCATTTCTTCAACCAATTCAGCACTTATCACCTCATCCGCATCAAGTTGTAATACCCATTCCCCAGTGGCAGCATCTATTGCTTTGTTTTTATTAATATGAAAATTAGGAGGATTGTTTGTTTGAATAATTCTCGCCCCAAATTCTTTAGCAATATCTAAAGTTTTATCTTTAGACCCACCATCAACAATTACTATCTCCCAAGCTAAATCCTTTACAGAATTCAAACAAGTTTTTAAATTGCTTTCTTCGTTAAAAACAGCTAAGACTACTGAAATTTTTGTCATATACCACTTACCAGATAAAATGCGGTTCCTCCGTCAGGATAGTAAATTATCTTCTTAACATCAAACAATGAACGACGTCTTAATCCATCATATTGACTGGAACTCAACACATATAATACATTTTTGCTGGGCATACTTTCCACTGTATCCCATCCTCCAAAGTAAAAATTAATCCTCTTTCTCTGACCTTCCTTTGTAAGATAAAAGTCGTCAAAATAGGAAACTGTACTATAACTTTTACTTTCTTCTGATCTATTATAGACTACTGAATTTAAATATTCAGGCAGCGGAGTTTTTAAATAAAATAAGAAAAATATATATGGTTGCGAACGGATGTCTGTAACATAAACCTGCGTATATTCCGGATGAGACTTTACAAACTGTGCTGATTGTTTCATTCCGTATTGCCAATCAATCGCATCTTTTTTGGGAAAATCGTAAAAATAATAGTTAAGAAAGCCGAGAGCTTGTATGCTAAGCAGCAGCAAAATGATCACTATAACAAAAACTCTAGCTCTTCCTTTTAACCAGCTTACTGTCTTCCCTGCCCCTAATGCCGCCAGAAGATTCATACTGCCCATCATAAAGACTGCCCTGGTAGCATTAGGGGCGTGACTAACTAAACTTGAGGGTATGGGAGCTAACAGCAACCATGCAGATATTACCAGTGTTATTTTGGATCTCATTTTTAATAGATAAAGCAGGCCAATAGAAATAAATAATGCATCGGTTTTATAGAACTCACCGAATGTTTTAACAGAATTACGGGGGCTTTGATCGCCGGAAACAAAAAGATACTCAGGAGTAAAGTGAGTCAGATATTGATTAAAAGTAATTTCCGAAAGTCCAAGTATGTGACTTTTTGTATTCTTAAAGGTTTGAGTTTTTTCAATAATATCTTTTCCGAATTGGGTTTGTTGTACCCGCGCTATTCCTAAAAGCCGCGGGTCGTTAATTAATAAAACCGCAAATATTAGTAATATAACTAAACCTAAATAGAAATGTTTGGAAAGCTTATAAAGGTCCTTGATATAAAATAAAATCAGCATTAAAACTATTGGCGGGACTACAATTTTTGCTGAATGATAAGATAAAATACTTATACCGAAACTTAAAAATGATAAGCTGATTAATCGCCTCTTTCCTCCTAATGCTGAGTAAAACAATAAAAGTCCCAGCATAAAGAAAAACAGGGCAAAATTCACCTCCCATAATCCTCTTGAAAAATGCAAATGATACGGAGAAACTGCCAAAAACAGCGCAGAAAATAAAGCTATCAAATCACTTTTAAAAAGAATCCGTGCAAGATAAAAAATTACTACTACGCTTAAAATTCCAATAATTGCCCCGGAAAGTCTTGTAGTAAAATCAGATAAGCCAAAGAGTTTTACAATCGGCGCAGTAAGATATATATGAACAGGATGCTTATCGTCTCTGAATGAAGTAAATACCAAAGGCAGAAAATCCCCCCATTCATCTCTGCCCCAATTTGCAATAGTATAAGCATTATAACCCCCGTCAACTTCATCCCAGTTTAAAGATGGTGGAACTTGGTCCAGCTTATAAACCCTTAAAAAAGTGGCTAATAAAATAATTAAAAATAGCAGTACCTTAATTTCTTTTTTCATTTCATTTTAACTTATACACCCGGAAAGCAATTTCTCCGTTAAGAAAATTAATAATCCCTGAAGGGCTCAAATTAGGAATAAACTCTTTTCCGGAGGCAAAGACTAGAGTATTTTTTGAATCTCCTTCTAATAATTTACCTATCTTGCCAAACTCAAATTTACCAAACTTTGCTACAGTTGAAAAACCCCACTGATCAACAGAATTCCTAACTACTGTCTGTCTAAAGATATCTGGGGCAGTTTTTTGATAGAAAAGAGCAAAAATATACGGTTGTGCATACTCATCAGAGATAATCACCCGATCATATCCTGTAAAGATTTTTTTATTGACGAGGTTAACAGCTTGCTGATAACCATACTGCCAATCTTTTGAAGATTTAACTGGATAAACATTTAGAAAATTTATGAATAAGTTCAGAAAAAATCCGAAAAAAATGATAATAATCGCAGGATAAAAAATGTATCTTTTTTTAATAATTTCTCCAAGATAATTTACACCCTCCGCAGAAATCATGGCTATGAATGGAACCATAGAGATAGCTCTAAGGGCATGGGGTGATTCTTTTGTAATAGCTGCGGGAATAGGCCCCAATAGTAATAATGCTAAAGGCATCAATCTATATTTAGATTTATTCTTTACCATATGCAATAGTCCTAGCAGAAGTAAAATTAACTCTGGTAAATAAAGCTGTCCAAAACCTGGTTGTTGGCTTCTTAAATTTTTATCGCCATTTAAAAGTAAGAAATCCAGGCTAAAGTGTGATAGGTAATTTTTTACTAAATCCGAACTTGATGCGCTTACAACCTGTAAACGAGAAGCTCCAGCATCATAAACATATAATCTATAAATTGGAATTATGGCAATAATTAAAATTATTATGGAAAGAAATATCGGTAGAACGCTCCTTTTTAGAATATCAACATTTTTTATATGGAAAACAACCAATAGCAAAATCGTTAAAGGGGCAATTAACCTAAAACTATTGTAGCTATAAATACTCAAAACAAAACTTATAATTGAAAATAAAATATACCATCTGCTTGTGTCTAATTTCAGAAATAAATATATTGCCAGTAAATAAAACATCAACCCTGCTGTTACTTCATAACCGGTCCGGGAAAAAATAAAAAACCACGGTGAAGTGGAGATAAAGAAACTGCTAAACAACCCCACTGCGGTACTGCCTGATAATTTCTTTGCCAGAAAAAAAGTTAAGATCACAATTCCCAAAGAAAATAAAACCGAAGGCAGCCTGACCGAAAAAGCATTAAGACCAAAAATCCAAACAGAGGGTGCAACCGCATAAATATATACAGGCAGTTTAAATTCTCCGAAAGCCCTAAAGTGTATCGGAAACGCTTTATCCCATTCATCCTTACCCGTGTGAGCAATAGAGTAAGCATTATAACCAATCGAAGCTTCATCCCAATAAACTGATGAAGGAATTTCGGTAATTTTATAAAGACGCGTAAAGAGAAAAAATATACAAATTAAAACCAGTAAGATTTTCGGCTGTACTAATTGTGATACAGACATGCTTGATAACTTTATCATAGCATGATCCAAAAACTCTATGTTATTTGTTTATTCCTTACCTATGGTAAAAGGGTTCAAATTAGTTTTGCTCGCTCACCTGAAAAATGGAATTTCTGTTAATTTATTGGTTATAAATGTCTTAATATTGTTTAATGACCTTTTTGTTTTAAAAGGGTGGCTAAGTGTCCGGCAACTTTTTTTGTTAGATTGGGGATAGAAACTCTCCGCTCAAATTCACCAGTGGTATAAAAAGCCTTTATTTCATCATCAAATTCTTCCGGATAAAATACCTCTGCTCCTTGAATTCTTTGTTCTTCAATATCCACCCCGCCTTCTTTGTGAAGATTAGTCAAAATTCGCTGGATAACCATATATTTAAAACATCATCTTCTGACTCATAAATCATTTCTGGATTGCTTTTAATTTTACTTTTCATATCTACCTTTCTTTGTAGGATAAAATGTTATCACTGTTCTTAATAGCCTTCAGAACATCTTTTTTTTCTCACCATAACGCTTCCAGGTAGTAGGTTTGTAGTATGAGTTCAGTTCTTCCCAGCGGATTTGTCATTCTGAGGCTGAAAGCCGAAGAATATAATTTAAGTTATATCCTTCGCTACGCTCAGGATGACAGTTTACTGGGAAAAACTAAATAGTTACTTATTTTGTCTTCTGTAGTAGCTACACATCCTTAGGGTGCGTTAGGTAGACACCTCAGGATACAGACACAAGCTTTAGACAAACATTACACGGCCGTACAATATTTGTCCTAGGAGTTTGTCCTCGAAGTTTGTAAGTTTAAGATCTTGCGGGCAAGATATAAGCTGTGATACTCTAAAATTAATGTCCAAAAAAGAGTTTTTGGTTATTTTAATCTTGAGTGTGGCGGTGACTTGGCTAGGGAAAGAAACTAGTGGAATACTAAATTTCTCTTTAGGTGGCTTAAATGCTGGTTGGCCGCTGGCTTATTACCAATGTGCATTTATTAGTAGTTGTAATATCAATTACACCTATTTAGCATTGAATATAATCTTTTGGTTTATGGTGATATGGATAAGCCGGAAAGTTTTAGGTAAAATTACAGTTAAAAAATGATTACTTCTTTTTACCTTGGTCATGAGGAATAATAACTTCAGCAGTGGATAGTGATGTATTTCCTGCGAGATCAGTAACCAGTATTTTTATTGTATATTTCCTTCCATCCTTATCTTCTCCTTTTCTGGAAGCTTCTAATTGAATTGTTTGATTTATGTAAGTTTGATTTTGGATAGTTATAGATGGTTCAACTAAATCATACTCATCATCTACCATTATTCTTGTAATATATGGATTCTCATCACTTATAGTACCCATAATATTTATATCGACCATTTTGTTGTTTGGTGGCCAAATAGATTTTGGAGTCACATCAAAAGAAATAACGGGAGGATCGTAGTCATAATTTGAGTTTCCTTCTAATATACTAAAGTGGTTTGCATTAAATTCAGAAGTTCCATCACCATTTTCATCAACCTCAATTATTGGTGCTTGGTTTGAGTTAGTATCGAAAGTTGTTTCAGCTGTAGTGCTATTTGTTAAAGGGACATCTTTATACAATATGGTCTCAGTATTTTCATCATTTTCAAACTTTCTAATCTTAAAGTCAAAGCTGCCTTCTCCAGTTGACTCAAATACAATATGATAAATTCCCTCTTCCGGTAAATAAACAAATTTGGCATCGTCTAAAGTGTCATAACTTGAACCTGGAATATTAACCTCAAAATCTCCATCTGGAGTTGGCCCAGTATGATTGCCGTTTTGGTCATAAACATGGATATTTATAGGTGAGTGAACGGAAAATATTCTATAGATTAATGGTAAAGGATAAGGTTGAATGGAAGTCCCCTCTGGTAGCTCCTCTAATCCATTTAAAATGTTTTTAATTAAGTTCAAAGCAGGGCCATTTGTTACCAAGTTGCCGTGTTTCTGGTTAGTATAAAAAACTTGAGCTGGTCCATTTAGAAATAAACCCCTCTTAGGATCATTAATAGAGGCACTAAACAAAGGTACGGTTTCATCACCATTGATAATTCGAGTTTCTTTAAGAATATCTTGATTACCCTGTAAACTGAGAGTTTTTAGTTCAATTATTTGTCCTACAGTAGGTTGGCCTGAACCAGTAATTATCGTTACATCGACACCGTTTGTATGAGATAAAGAATTATCAAGAATATGGAAAGATTCTGCAGGATTAAAAAGCATGGTATTATGACCAAAACTGGTTAACAGATTTTTAATTTGTAGATAGTTTAAAGATCCTAATTCTGTTCTGTAGGGATAAGGATGAGAGTTATCCTGATCTGAATAGAAATTAAAATAGTTTTGAGATGGAGCCAATTGAAACCCGCTAATCAGATTTTGAACAACATCATTAACTGCTGATGGAGCGAGTTTTATAAGGCCGAATAACAAAACGGGGTCAAGCTGTACACCATAACGCAAAGCCTTTAAAAAATAGGGTGATCCTAAATGGGGAGTTCCCAGGGTAAATAGCTTTCTGACGTTTTGGGCTTCTGCAGCATCTGCAATATAGTTTCTGGCTACCAACCCTCCCATGGAGTGAGCTACAATATCTACTTTTTGGGCTCCAGTTTGAGTTTTAATTTCCTGAATTTTTTGATCAAGCAAATCTTTAGTTGTAGCGATATCTTTTCTCCAGTCATATGGGAAAACAAAAAAGTTTTGATTTAACGTGTAATCAACTTCATCTGAAGTGAAGAAATCTATTGCCCCCTGATACGCTCCTGAATATAAATTCCCTGTTAATCCTAAATTTGCCTCTGAATTTACCCCGTCTGTTTTCATCCTTAATACATCAAAATAATCATCATGCCCGGGTTTTATGGCTTCCTCCTCATTTACCCAAACTTTTCCATCTTTTGGATAAACATGATTAAAAATCCCTCCATGTCCGTCATCTTTATTCCAAAAAGTATCCTCTTCAACTTTTAGCTCTGATCCTCCAATTCCCGGGATTAAAATCAGAGGAATTTTGGATGGCTGTGGCTCTGGAGCATTTGTATTAACCAAATAAAGCGGGGAACTGCCAATATACCAACCACAAATATCATAGAGTTTAACCTGGACCTGGTTAATGCCAGGCTTAAAAAGAGATGTCACATTTTGAGGAGGTTTTTGAGAAATGAAAGCACAACCATTATCGTATCTGTATGTGACAGAAGCAGAAGTGCCATCCGGTCTTTTCACAACCCAAACTATAGCCGCATCATCTACCCATGTATTTCCTGTCCCATCCGGATTTCCACTGAAAAAAATTTGTCCGCTCTGATAGTCAACATTGAAATCAACAGTCAGAAATGTTGCGCCTCCCGGGGTAATTGGTTGTCCTGGGATGCCGGTGGTAATAGCATAGGGTATGGTTGCTGCAACAGCTGATTGAGGCAAGATTACCGGAAATAAAACTATTGGGGATATTACAAAGATTTTTACAAAAAGCTTTAAAAAGTTGGACAACGTTTTCTGCATAATTCCACCTAGGGATTTACTTCCACAATATCAAAGGCATTTTCGCCATTTAGAAAATTCACTGAAAGAAGCCTTGGCAGCTCTTTTGGAAAATCCCCTCCTCTGCCAATAAATAGCAATTTCTTTCCGGGATTTGCTTTGATGATATCAGTAAATTGCGTTCCTTCGTCACCTAAATCAGGAAAATAAAGGTGAACCTTTTTTTGCTCGCCATTGCTCGCAAAATAAAACATATCAAACCTTAAAACCCTAACCCAGTCATATGTTTCAAATCTAACTAAATTTGAATCATCCTGATATTTTGCCGGATCATAATTTAAGAAAAATAGAGTAAACATATGCGGCTCCCCATAATGTCTGGTAAAAACAATTTCATCATATTCGTCTTTGTGTTTGCCAATATAATCTACCACTTGCTCATAACCATATTGCCAATCCCTGGAGTACGTTTTAGGGTAAACCTGATAGTAATTATCCAGATACATTTTTACGCTAAAAGCTACGGTTATTATAAGAGCGGTCATTACAGCAATCCTGATAACTACTGATAATTTTTTAATCCATCTTAAAACAACCAAAAATCCAAAAGCTGAAACCAATTGATAAAACGGAGCTGCAATTAAGGTTCTTAGAGCATGCGGAATACTATCTCCTGTTACTGAAACAGGAATGAATGCCAAAAATAACCAGGAAAAAAGAAGGTTTTTAAATCGGTGCTTAAAATAGAACAAAGATATTAGTCCAATTATCAGAAACGGTGACTGAAAAAGGTAAAGCTCGCCGACACCTTGTACATGATGTTGCTTATGCGGCGCTCCTGATGTAAACAAAAACTGCGGCGAGAAATGTGAAAGATAATTTTTGGTGAAATAAAAAGAAATATACGTGATTTTATTATGAACAAATCTTGAAAATGGCTGAGGCAGTTTTGAGTTACCCCTATTTTCATTAATCCGCAGAACAAGTCCAGGATCATCCGTAATACTGACCAGTTTATAGCGCGCACTACGTTCACCGCTAAATAAATACGGAACAAGCGGCAACAATAAAATCATAAAAGCTACTACGGATAAAATTACAATTCTTTTAAATTTAAGTAGTTTTTTCCGGTATAGAAAGAGTGTTGCTATCAAAAATAACGGAGTAAAAATTCTTGCAGAATTATAGGTAAATACAGACAATGCAAAAGGTATCATAGAAACAATAAACCATTTCTTGTTTTTAAATCCTTTTACAAAAAGCCATATGCCTAAAACTACCCAAAGCGTTGCCAGGGATGACTCAAACGACGCTCTTGTTAAATGGATATGCCAAGGAGAAATACCGAGTAAAAATGCCGCGGTTAAACCAACCAATTCGCTTCCAAAAAGTGCTCTGCCTAAAAAAAACATGACCAATACAGTCGCTGTCCCATATACTACAGGGGTAATTCTTACCCCCAGCTCATTAAGTCCAAAAAAATATACCCCTGGAATGCTTGCGTAAATTTGCAACGGCAGTTTATATTCACCATAAGCTTTAAAATGTATAGGAAATGACTGGTTCCATTCATCTTTTCCGGTTTCTAAAATAGAATAGGCATTATATCCAATCGATACCTCGTCCCAATTCAAAGATGGAGGATCTAAAGTCACCCTATAGAAACGAAGGAAAAAAGACAAAATTACAATTAGAAAAAGCGTTCCGTATATTTTATATCTCATTGCTATCAAATTAATGTTAGCAATTTATGCTTGGAAAAGCTATTAGTACGATGTGCGACGGTGCATACAAGTAGATTAAGAGAGCTGCTAAAAAAATAGCTTGCTTTTGATTATTCTCAATTTGTGAAGTTTATAAATAATTATTGTCCAAAAGGTTTCCAGAATAAATTTGGTACCTTTAATAAACTGTATCGAAGAGGCTTTTTCGTGATACCTGGTTGGAATAGAAATCTCACCTATCTTAAAACCATGGCTTAAAGCAGACATGGACATTTCCTGGTCAAAAACAAAATCATTTGAAAAGCGTTGAAAAGGCACTGTCTTTAGTAACTTAGCTGAATAAGCTCTAAAGCCGGAAAAGTGTTCAGTAAAATTTACTCCAAGTAAAATATTTTCCAGCAAACAAACTATTCTGTTAATATAATATTTTAACCTAGGCATTCCTCCTTCAAGTGCGGATTTCTTATCTTGTATTCTGCTCCCAAACATAAAATCATATCTTTTTGAAATAATAGGTCTTATTAACTCCTCTATCAAACCTGCATCATACTGATAGTCGGGATGCAGCATAATCACCACATCAGGATTTTTCTTTAAAGCCTCATAGTAACAAGTTTTCTGGTTACCGCCATATCCTAAATTGCGTGTATGGGTAAATACTTCAACGCCTAACCTCTTTGCAACCTCAACAGTATTATCACCGCTACCATCATCCACTAAAATGATATTGTTTTTAAACTTTTGAGGAATTTCT
>Ga0180007_10005494_pt1 | contig 12771 bp, 15 predicted proteins | sample MM_PC_MetaG_FD_121122 | JGI IMG/M metagenome (GOLD analysis project Ga0180007, IMG submission 121122) | Groundwater microbial communities from the Aspo Hard Rock Laboratory (HRL) deep subsurface site, Sweden - MM_PC_MetaG | ecosystem: Environmental > Aquatic > Deep subsurface > Groundwater... | reverse complement strand
ACATTAAAACTTTTTATTTGACAGATTAATATACTTTATGATTTAATAATTTTGGGTTTAAATTGTAAATTAAAGATTTTAAGAAGAAAATGCTTGACAACGTTTTCAAGATAGGAGGTGAACTATGTTTAATCTTGGTATGCCAGAACTTCTGATTATTCTGGCTATTGCCCTGGTTATTTTTGGGGCAAACAAACTCTCGGGGATCGGTTCTTCCCTGGGTAAAGGGATAAGGGAGTTCAAACGAGGCATCAAGGACATAGAAGAAGAGGTAAAGCCGGATTCAAAAGATTGAGAAGAGAAGAGGACACTAAGAAGCTTACCCTGATTGAACATCTTAATGAGTTAAGATGGAGACTGATAGTATGTCTTTTTGCCATTGGCCTTTCGGCCATTCCAGGCTATTTATTTTCGGATAAGCTCTTATCTATCCTGGTCCGTCCGGTTGGTAAACTTGTCTTTCTTGCTCCAACCGAGGCCTTAATGGCTAAATTAAAACTTGGCCTCTTTGGTGGATTTTTTCTTGCCCTACCGGTGGTCCTCTATCAGGTTTGGGGATTTATTTCCTGTGGACTGACTGCTAAGGAGAAGAGATACATCCTTATTTATTTTCCCTTCTCTATTCTTCTCTTCTTGGTCGGGGTAGGTTTCTGTTATTTTTTTGTCCTTCCCTTAGGGGTGAAGATTCTCCTTAGCTATGGTGGTGAGTCTCTTGAGCCGATGATCTCCATCATGACCTATCTCTCCTTTGTGATGACGCTTCTTATCTCTTTTGGGATAACCTTTGAATTACCCTTGGGGGTATTATTTCTCACAAGAATTGGTCTTATAAAACCTCGATTCCTTTCAAGGAATCGCAGATACGCCATCTTAATCATTTTTATTGTAGCTGCAATTCTTACGCCAACGGTAGATATAGTCAATCAATTATTTCTGGCTATACCTCTTCTTCTGCTCTATGAGTTGAGTATTATCATCTCAAGATTGGTATCACCACCTCGTGGGAATAGAAAAGATTAATGGTGAATAGGACTTGGAAGTTAGTCAGTTGTTATGCCCAATGAAAACTGGTTTGCAAAAAACTCTGGTTTTTCGTTATTGTGGATATCTTCTATGATTTAGTAACCCGCAAGGCTGGTGAATTTTCAGCCTAAAGGACTCAATATCTTTGTATCCGTAAGCCATACGTTTAAGCCGCTTGATTTTATTGTTAATCCCTTAACTATTGATGATGGACCGTAGTTTATCCTGGAAGCCTATGCAACAATTCTAAAGGTTTCTACCGTGCTTGAAACGGAACTTCCCCCTACCATTAATAAATTCCCTTTAAAATGAACAAGTTACAACCTTAAACTGTCAATGTAGTTATAATGAACCAGACCTGCTAAAGAAAAATGTGGACATCCCTGAGATAAAGAAACTCTGTGCCGGATGCAAGAGAAAAGAGCAAGCCAAGAGCTATATCCTTATTCCTGAAGGAGTAAAGACAAGATGATGAAGATAAGAAGTTTTGAGTTTAGCCTGAGGGAATTGGCAGGGTCTATGGGTGATTTTGGCACCTTGTTTCCGCTGGCTATTGGCTATATTGTTGTCTGTGGGTTAAATCCAGCAGGATTTTTGGTGATGATGGGGTTGACAAATATCGTCACTGGTTTAATCTATAAACTGCCGATGCCCCTTGAGCCAAAAAAGGCAGTAGCCGTCTATGCCATAGCTAACCATTGGACACCGTCTATGGTCTATTCCTGTGGGTTTAGTCTGGGGCTTTTCTGGCTCATTCTCTCCTTCAGTGGGCTGATGGAGAAGGTTTTGAGGCTTATTCCAAGATGTGTTGTCCGTGGGATTCAGGTCTCACTGGGTATAATGCTTGGGATTTTTGGGCTTTCTATGATAAAAGGTGTAACCTTAGATGGATGGGGTTTGGGAGCACTTTCTATTCTTATTATTATTCTTCTTAGAGAGAATAGATTTGCACCAGCGGCTATTGTTCTGATGGTGCTTGGGGTAGCAATTCCAGCCCTGAGAGGGGAGTTAGCTGGAAAGGTTAGCCTGGTGGTTTCCCTTCCACCCATATTTATCCCAGAACTAAAGGAGATGGGTAAAACCTTTATTTTAGCTGGGATTGCCCAGATTCCCTTGACCCTGACCAATGCCGTCATTGCCTGTGCCGCACTTATTCGAGAGTATTTTCCAGCCAGACCCGTTTCAGAGAAGAAGCTCCTTGTCAATCAAGCGGTGATGAACCTTATTACCCCATTCTTTGGAGGTATGCCAATGTGTCATGGTGCCGGAGGTCTTGCCGGGCAATACTACTTTGGGGCAAGGACAGGCGGGACAAATATTATAGAGGGCTTAATTGAGATAAGTTTAGGGCTGTTTTTATCCTCATCCATTGTCGCTATCTTCTATGTCTTTCCTCGGTCTATTATTGGAGCGATGCTCATTATGGTTGGAATATCCCTCTTAAAGTTTGCCAAGGATGTGACAAAGAAAGATCTTCTCCCTATGAGCATAACGATATTCATCTCAGTGCTGACTAAGAATATGGCTATTGGGTTTGGCGCAGGACTCCTCTGCTTTTATCTCGTCAGGAGATGGTTTTAATGGTGTGTTTAACGGTGTGGTGGATTTGGTCAATCCTGTTGTTTGTGGTAAGCTTTCTTATAGGCATAGTAACTGTGCTTGCTGGGCGTTACGCACCGTCCGCTGCAACGACTTGTTAGGGCATTTCTTTCCCATTTTTCCAAAGTTCATATTCACTGATGTCTATATTTGCATCCCAAGCAACTGCATAACCACCTGGTTCCACATGTACATTCTTGAAGTAAGCGAAGCTTTTCAAAGGAGCAAACATCTCACGGTTTAATAAAGGGGTGACATCATAGCTCTTTTTTTTATCATTAGTAAATTTAATGATAAGTGTATATGCGTCAGAAATTTGTACATCTTGAATTCTTGGAATATTCATGGTTATCACTCCAAAGGTGGCAATTTTCTAAACTCCTGTGTTTCCCAGATGTTTTTTAACTCATCTTTATACATTATTACCCATTCCTTAACCAATTTCTTTGCTCGAGTTGGCAAATCACCTTCTATCATTTCTAATGTTTCAATATTGAACAAAGCGATATATTCTCCATATATGGCATGAAAATGTGGTGGTGGATGATCTCCAAAGAATAATTTGATTATAATTCCGTAGAATCTTGTTATTTCTGGCATTTTATCCTTCTTTGTTTATCGCCCTAACGACAAAAATAACCAGCTCTGCCTGGTTCATTTTTTTGTTAGACTTTGCTTTGCTGTCTTTTCTTTTGGTTTATCGAACTATTGTGAATTCCATATTCAATTTAAGGTCTGACCCCAACTCTGTCTCACCGAGAATTGCTGAATATTGAAGGACAAGAAATATAGCAATCAAATAATTCCATATTCTTTGCATTTATTAAGTATCAAATCTTTGTTCTTACAGTTTTCAAGAATAGAGTAATTATTTTTCAATGGCTCAATAATTCCAAGTCCCTTGCTTTTTGTTCCCCAGATGGCAATAAGGATAGTCGGAATGAAATACATATCAAATGCCCCATTCTCCAATGGTTTTAAACCAATGATGACATCAGAAATTTCTGGAGATTGGGTATAGGTTTTAACATCAGATTTATATTCTCTGTCAACTCCACCTCTTGTGCCTCCAGTAAAACTTACATTTGTTCTTGCTGTTCTAACTTGTGCTCTAATAATGTCTTCACCGCCTGTTTCAAGTTTTCTGACAATTATTATGTCGTAAGGTGATAGAGGTAAATCCACAAGAGAAACATTTTGATATTTTTTCATTAAAAGACCAACAACGATATGCTCATTAGCAAAACCTTCTATTGATGCTTGTCTTCCTTTGTCTTCTGTATTTGGCATATTTTACTTCCTTAAAACTATAATCCAGTCAGTATTAATTCTTTCCCCTCTTGGAACTTTTATAAAATGTTTTATAATTTCTGAGGCAAAATAATTTTCAACCTTAAAACCGATATTCTTAGCTAACTCCATTATGTATTTCCAGTTTTCAAATAATTCACCTCGGATTTTATTATTTCCAACAACGACTATATATCTTCCCTCCTTCTTTAAGGATTTATAAACCTCTAATAAATTTAATCTCATATCGTCCAAATATTTAAAAGCTATATATGACCGCCTTGGATCCTTATTGAAAATTTTTGAAAGAGTTATATCTGCTTCCTCAACCCCGATTTCATGTAATTTCTTATATTCGCTTGATGAAACACTCTCTGTTCCTACATATTTTTTCTTTAAAGGAGTTAATGAGCCGCTGGTTAATCCTAACCAGTAGCTTTCAAGTTGGTGTGTTCTTGGATAATCCACCGCGTTAGCATATGGTGGGGAGGTTACTGCTAAGTCAAAATAGTCTTGATAGTTAATATTCCTCGCATCTATTGTATCAGGAAAACTAACACTTATACCCAACGGACAGTTTTGAGAAAACTCTATCATTTTTGGGACACTAATCAGTATAACTTCAGTAAATTTTTTCAGGGCATCAGCAGGGTAAACTTTTTTATTTAATTTTTTCCGTATTACAGTTCTTGTACAATTATCATCAGCATTTGACACACTACGTATTATAGACGAAAAACAAATTCTGAAGAAATCTTTTATATTTTTAGATATATCAAGAGCGTTTATGATTTTTTTTAGATATGCCAGTTCAAGAATAATTTCTTTATTAAACCAATTGTCTCTGTAAGGGAAAACAGGTATGTCTTCTTCAGAAATTTTTGAAGGTTTATAGTTCAATATGAATCTCAAAAGATATTTTTGAGCTAACTGCAATTCGTCTTCATCTAAAGGTGTAATCTTTACTTTTGAAAGATAGCGAGAAAATGGGTCAATATCAATACCAATAGAGGGTCTTCTTGTTAGAAGTGCTTCTATATTTGTTGTGCCACTGCCTGCAAATGGGTCAAGAATTAAGTTGCCTTCTTTAGAATAGCGTTTTATAAGCCATCGTGGAAGCTCGGGGAAAAATTTAGCAGGATATTTGTGTAAGCCGTGGGTAAGAATACTTTGGTCATAGCTGATAAATAAAAATCTATCTCCGTCTTTAACTGGTAAATCTGGCGGAATTTCTCCATCAACTCGAATAATTTTTTCTCCGAATTCATTTACTATTTCTTTAATATTATCTAATTGATGATTACTAAATAAAACCGTTTGTTGAAGCTTACTATCAGATAAGCCATTACGTCTGCCATTTTTTCTTGCGACTTTTGATTTTATTTCATCTAATGAAATCGGATAATAAATTGACTGTACTAAAGTTTGCATTTTTAACCTCGTTTTATTGTAGCACTTTTCATCACTTTATATTATTATTTCTTTGTCTAACCATAAAAATAACCAGCTCCTTGTCTGGTTCATTTTTTTTGTTAGGCAATTGCTTTACTTCGCTGTCTTTTTTCTTTTATTCTCTTTTTCTCTTCTGTTGAGCAAATTCTGCTTTCTACATTCAAGGTTTGACCCTAATCCAACCTTAATCTATTTTTTCCCTTCCATTAATCTTGTTTATCATTTTCAACAAAGAAATCATGGTCTTCAGTTAATTCTTGTTCAATCAACTTTGTGGTATTTAGTTGTATATCATCTTTATATAGATATTGCATATCAAGGGTTTCTATTGCTGCACGGATATAAGTTCTAACAGGTTGGCTACCTTGTCGTTGTATCAATTCCAAAGAATTAAAAGGAATCTCTGATTGCCAACTATATGCCTTGTTATGAAGCAAGGCTACTTTATCTAATAATTGTGCAAGTTCCTCATCGGTTACAGGTAATACATTTAAGCATTGTTCACTAATAGCTTTTGAAAAAAATGATTTAATTTCCTCTTTTTCTTTTTCACCAAACCTTTCTTGAGCTAATTCTGGCATAATATCTCTATCATTATCGTTTTTTCCAAACCAAATATCATCCTGTAATCTATTAGCTGCAGCCGCAAGTGTATAGATTGGGTATTTTTGTTCCTTTGACCAATTTAAAAGCCAGTTTAAATTCTGATAAGCTTTTAATCTGGCAACCTTCCCTAATCTACCCATTAACTCTACTTCATCTATTAAAATAACCCACCCATTATAGCCACAAAATTTTGTTACATCTGCAAGCAAGCCAAAATATGCAGTTGCATGGTCGGTTTGCTTAAAGGTGTCAAACTTAGGAGGAGCTGTTTTTTTTAATTCTCTATAAATTCTGTTAAATTCTCCTTTTGGTGCTCTTTCACCCATAAGATCACTATAAAATCTATGTTGCTCTTCACCTTCAGTAGAAAGGGATGTTTCAAAAATTAATGCTGGTAAAGGATGGATGTATCTATCAAAGTTTTGTATCGGTGTATCGGGTAAATATTTTACCTCTTTTTTACTTAATATTCTATGGATACCGTATGCAGTAGAATCCGGAGTTATAATTCGTGGAGCAACTCTTGTGTAAAATTTAAATAAATTATGGCAAGATACTTCTCTGCTTAAAGAAACACGACTTACCGCAAAATTCATGTCGAGTGCTATATGTTCAACCATTGTTAGCAAGTGTGTCTTGCCTTGTCCATACTGACCCCAAACTAATCTTCCTAATGGTATTTCTCCATTTTGGAATTTTCCAAGATCTTCTTTAATTGTACTAATAATGTCTTTTCTCAAATCTGGAAGTTCTCTGGTAGATTTACGGGTAGGAATTCCAGCTCTCAAGGATTCTATGGCAAAGATTGCATTTAAACTTTCTTCTGGAATTATTTTCATTTATTCTTCCTCCAGTTTTTTTGCTCTCAATGCAGTTTCTATTACTGCCGCTCTCAATAAACTATTCTTTGATAAATCGGGCGTCTGAATAGTCCCATCTCTTTTTAATCCACTTACTTCAAACAATTTTATTAATCTCTTCATAACTTGTTCATGAAAATCTTCTCCAAGGGATTTTAAGTGTAAATCTATATTGACCATATCTGCAAAAGGATTGAATCTGTCTAATGGAACAAGTCCTGTTTGCAAACGCATCCATAGGGCTTCATAACTTTTAAGTCCTCTTTCATCATCATCAATTAAAACCTTATCACCGGCAAGAATTAGTAGAAAGTTACTTAAAAGCTCCATATCATCAATAAGTTGTCTTAACAATTCATAGGCATCTTTTACAGCGTTTGTGGTATATTTAAATCTTCCATCTAATTTTTTTTCAGCTAAAACCTCTAAATCATCCAACAATATTACCAAACCTTTGATTCCGGCAAAATTAAGTATTTTTATTAAAGCATTTAACCAATATCTTGCATTTGATTTTTGTAAAGTTTCAAAAAGATGGGTATCTCGTTTTTCAAATCTTTCGAGTTTTTCTCCTTTTAACCACTTAAAAGCTATTTTTGTACTTTCATCAGTATCATCTAAACCTATAAGCCTATCTCCTGCAACTAATAATGCAAATGTAAAAAAAGAGGGACTCAAATCGGCTTTTTTAAAGGTGTTATATATAGCTTTTCTTATTTCTCTACCAGCATCATTTTGGCCCCGACCTTCTTCTATTAATAAAGGTAATAATTTTGACTTTCCATCATATCTTTCTATGGAGAATCCCATTTGTTTGGCTACCTTTAAGCTTAATCCCTTAATTAGTTGCTCTTGATCTATACAATCTGCAATAATTTTATAAAAATTTGAAATATCGCTTATTTTTCCACTTATATCTTTAGCTGAAAAATAAATAGCATTATATCCAAGTTCTTTGGCGGTATATTCTAAAAACTTTAATAGATGGGTTTTACCTGTGCCTTCCTTCCCAATGAGTATTTTAACCTTACTGCCACCATTATTGATATAATTTTGTAAGTAATATTTAGTAAAAATATCTAACCATTTTTCTTTACCAAGAGTCATTTCTAATAATAGCTCTTTACTCTCAGGAGGTTTTCCTTCTTTTAATAAAGAAAGATCTTTTGTTGTAATTTCCATTTTATTTTCCTTCTTTGTAGATAGTAAGACTACTTACCCTTGATTCAACCCCTTTACTATCAACAATAACGATTGCATCTGTTGGATTCTTGGCAAATCCGAGCTCAAACCTGTAATCTTCATAAACCATTTCTGAATTTTCTTTTAATTGTGCCAATTCATACATATACAACTGTTTTGGATAATCTAATTTTGTACTTCTTTTTATAGTTAAAATACTATATATCTCTAAAAGCTTTACTGCTTTACCCCATAAAACCTCTTTTTCTCTATAAATATTTTTGTTACCCCATTTATAAGCTTCAATAAGTTCTTTCATAAAGATTGAGGGGTCAAATTTTTTGTTAGTAATTTTTTTATATTTATTTTGTACCCATATCGCGATTTCTTTGGGTTTCATTATTGTTGTTTTTTCAAATTTTCTTCCAAAAAATAATTTGATTTCAAAGGATTCCTTATTTATTGCTAATTTAAAAGGTGGAATTAAATATTCCGGAAACTCTCCTATGAGTGGTAATTTTTGTTCTCTTAAACTTATATCTAAGTCCGTGATATATTCTTTGTCACCAACTTTTTTTGAGTTATTGTCTATATTCTCAATAATAGTATTTTTAAAGATTTCCCACTCTTTATTTGCTGTTATCAACTTTTTATCAAAATCTTCCATCGATGTTTTTAAAGTATTAAAATCCCACGAAGGAATAGATTTGTTTATGCTACTCCAGATTTTAGAAATTTTTTTTATCGAGCTGTTTATTTCTGTTATTTTATTTTCTTCTAAATTATTAAACATTTTTTCTCTTTCTGTACAGATGATAGGAAATTTGATTTTTGGGGGAGGTGCAAGATATCCACCGAAGTATCTTTTGAATAGTTTTATGCATTACTTTTAGCCCTCCAATCGCATTTTTTCTCTATAATTTCCTTTATCTGTGGAAATCATACCATATAAAAGCCACTCAAGTCAAGAAAAATTTTATAAAACATGCTACAAACTATGTTGCCAATAACCAAGGTTTCAAGTGACGATTCTCATTATTTTTTATGCCTTTAATTTCTTGTTAGGCTTTGGTTCTCTGTCTTTTTCTTTTCTTTTCGTTTACCGAAATATTGTGAATTCAACATTTAAGGTCTGAATCTTACTCTCTCTTATCTGATGAATATTATACCTTATGAAAACCACTCAAATCAAGAAAAAATAGTAAAATGCTTGGAGGAATTCATTAGAAAACTTGGGATGTGTCCTTCTGTTTTCCTCTGTTTTCCTCTATTTTAGCTCAGTTAATGCGAAATAGCCCAGCGTGCTTTTTACGCTGGGCTATTTCGCATTAACTGGAGCGTTTGGTTCGGCGTTCCTCTTGTCTTTCAGTGTTCCTTCCAACTTCTTGATTATTGCTGGTGAGGGCAGGTTACGATTTTGCAACACAAGGAGTGTGAAGTTGTCAGCGAGTATCTCCTCGGGATGGATAATGTATTCTGTGTTCTCGCCAACTTGCTCAAAGAAGCCGGATACCTGCTGCATACCTACAAGCTTCGAATTTTGACTATCATAGATCGGTTTAACAGTGGACGAATCGTCGTTTCGTTCAACCAACAGGAACTGAAACTGGAGGTAGTCGAAGAACTCGCCCCCTCGCTCCATGTTGTATTTCTCATCGCTCGAAAAGAGAATGGGAACGGCCCAACGCTTTGCGCCACCGACCTGAAGACGGATGCAATGATCGTTCCTCGGTGCGTCAGGATTTGTAATTTTCCGCGACTTCAACTCCAATGGAAATGCAACCTCGCTACATTTTACGAAACCGATGGTTGTGTAAAGTTTCTCACGCAAGTCTGGATTCGCCCGGGATATGATGTGAAAGAGTTCATGGCAGATAGTCTTCTGGATCTTCGCGGTGGGTGCTTTCAGATCGTCTTTGGGGAAGACAATGGCGTTGGCTCGGGTGTATGCAGCCTCACCTTCTTCATTTCCTGTCGTCTTGATGAGGAGCACCTTCTTCGGAAAAGGCAAAGACAAAGCCTTAAGTTCTGTCTGAATGCCTTGAAAGGAGGAAGTAATTTTTTGCTTCTCAGCATCATTCCACACGAGAACGTTCTTACCGACAAACTCCAGGTAGTCCTTTTCGGAGACATCACTGTCCGTCTTCATCCTAGCAGCACGGTCGAAAGGACTCATGCAACGAACAAAGTCATCTTGCGCAGTGAGAATCTGTTTGCCTTCATCAACGGTGGCGAAAACAACGGTTGTATCGCTTCCGAGTTTTATCTGCACATCAGACAATTGAGCACACGAAGTGCAGATAACAAGTATGCCGAATGACAAAATCAGCCGACAAGATACGAGGTCGGCTGGATTGCCTTGTTAGCAACTTGTTGAGTGGTTATCCGCCTGATCTCTCGGTTGCTGTTGCTTGACCTCTCGGTTCTTTTTCTTTGTCTAACCATAAAAATAACCAGCTCTGCCTGGTTCATTTTTTTGGTTAGATATTTCTTTTCTTCTGTCAACTATAGCATTCAATGGATGACTTTCCATCTCTTGCAATGTCGCAACCATTGCCTTAAGGTCGTAATTATATCGTTTGGCGAATTCATCTCTGTTTTGCCAGACTTCTAATAGAATTTCATTTTGCATTTTCACTTACCTCCATAATTTCAATTGGGGTGCAAATTTCCGGGCATAAGTAACCTTCTGCGCTACACACCTTGCGTACTAAAGGTTTCGTCGCAGGATTATCAATGTGACGGCAATTCCATGTTAGTAAGTAATCTATGCCATGAACAGCAGCTGTTGCGATATGAAGTGCATCAGCTTGGGCTTTATCAGGAAGAGCACCTTGTCCTATCAATGTGTCAGCTATCTGACGAACATCATCAGTAATTTTCAGTTCAGAAACTCCTTGGAGTAACTTAAGTCGTTTTGCTGCTACATCTGGATCTCCTGCTCTGGCTTCAGCAACTACCAGCTCAGAGGTGAAAAGATCATATTCATTTCGCTTGTTCTCCCACCATTCAGCTGTAATTTGCTGACATGCGGCCGTAAGCAAGTCTCGGCTTGGCTTAGCCGCTAAGTAGCTAATAATCGAAGTTTCTATGTATATACTAAACTTTCCCATGTATTCAACTTACTCCGTAACGGTTGAACATAAAATTATCGTTTATTTCAAACATCTAACCATAAAAATAACCTGCTCCTTGTCAGGTTGATTTTTCTTGTTAGGCTTTGGTTGTTATCTTGCTCCCGGTTGCTATCTCGCGACTGACCGTTTTCTCACGCCCGAGTATGTTCTTCCGCTCTCTCTTGTGAGCCTAACGCTGCGTGTAAGCGGCAACGATGCCTAAGATTAACGCCAAATGCACCATCTTTCTCGATATCCAATTGACACGATTATTCGGTGGTAATTCCTGGAATTTCATACTCGATACGATCGTTGCGCCATACAGGGATTTTATGCTTATTTTTTCTTGCATTTTCAGCTACCTTTTCTGCAGCTCTTTGTAAGGCTTTTAATCCAATGATAGCATACTTATTATGTTTTTTCATAGTATTCACTCCGATTCATCAAGAATAACTGGTATATTGCCTGACGTATCAAAAACAATCCATGAATCAGCTAAGAATTTGTAAAACATGGTGAAATTATACCAACTTCTTTCAAAACGCCTTCGAACATCTTGCTCTGGAACATTGTGTCCACCATGGGCAACTCTCAATTTCACACGTTCGATTGCGAATTCAACCGATGGGAGCTTCAGAAAATAAATGATGATTTCATATTTTTCTTTTTTCCATTCATTTATTTTCTTGATGTATCCCTTTCCGCTGAGCGTTGTCTCAAATGCAAATGATTCATTTTTCCTAACACAATCATCAATATGTTCAACCATTAGTCTTCCTGATTCAATTGCCATTTTGTCGGGTTGAAATGGTGAAAGACCTTGCGCGATTAAATCCGCATTTATGAAATTAAGGCATTCTGCTTCAATCGGAAGGAACTCATTTGCAAAGGTCGTTTTTCCTGCTCCATTGGGACCAGCTAATATATAGCACTTCTTTTCCAAAATGTGTAGTCCTTTATATCTTCACTGAACGGTAAAGCTCACCTATCAGCGGGGAGAATAACCACAAACCGTTATGTGTAAAATAAAATATTGATAAGTCAAAAACATTAATCGCGATACCCAGTCCCCGCTGTTAGGCGTATCGCCGTGTTAGGCTTGGTTGCTAACTTACGCTTGATTGCTATCTTCTGTCCGAGTGATATCTTCCCTCTGAGTTGCCATCTTCCGCTCTCTTGTATGTCTAACGATAGAGTTCAGCGGCGTACTCGCCGTCCGCTGCAACGACTTGTTAGAAATTATGTTATATTAATGACTTCCTTCGGAGCAAGATTTTTTGCCATGGACCAAACAGTAGCCACCATTTTTTGGACCCGAAATACTGCAATGATTTCATGCCCATGTTGAGCAATAACGGCTTTAAGAAAAGGCCTGTTGGAAATGATTTCTTCTTTCAGTTTCATATCGTTTTCTTGCATAGCAATTCCGCTGACGCGGACTTGAACCATATTTTGCGGATCACCATTGTAAAAACATAGTTCAATATTAGGATTTGCCTGAAGTTGCTTATAAACCTCTCTCACAACCCCAGTGTGAAATATAATCCCGTTCTCGTCGGCTCTATACATCCACATCCACCGAACATGTGGTTTGTTATCAACGCATGTTGCCAAAGTGCAAGACATGTTTTTGTTGATAAATT
>Ga0180007_10005493_pt1 | contig 12772 bp, 8 predicted proteins | sample MM_PC_MetaG_FD_121122 | JGI IMG/M metagenome (GOLD analysis project Ga0180007, IMG submission 121122) | Groundwater microbial communities from the Aspo Hard Rock Laboratory (HRL) deep subsurface site, Sweden - MM_PC_MetaG | ecosystem: Environmental > Aquatic > Deep subsurface > Groundwater... | reverse complement strand
TCGGCCAGATGGGACACATCCACCAGCATACCCAGATTTTCCATCTCGCGCAGTACAGCCTCGCCAAAGGGACTCAGTCCATCGATCCCCTCAGCGCCGACGCCGCGACCGATGGCGTTACGGTGGTTCCAGGTAAGTGTTAGCAGCCGCACGCCCTGTTCGTAAAATGCCTGCAATTGATCCAGACTGCTGCCAATGGCCTCACCGCCCTCTATGGCCAGCATGACGGCTATCCTGCCGCTGGCCCGGGCTTCCAAAATGTCGGCGCTGCTGCGGGCAAGCTGCAGCCGGCCGGACTGAGTGATTGTGCGCAGAACCAGCTCCAGCAGCCCCTGACAATGCTCGTTGGCGACCGGCAGATATTCGTCACTGGTAAAAAGCGCAAAAAACTGGCAACTTACACCGGCTTCAAGCAGCCGCGGCAGGTCGATGTGGCCGCGCGTACTGCGCTGCAGCAGGGGACGCGGACTGTTGCAGCCGGATGGTTCGTTGATGCCGGCCATTTCCAGCACAGTGTCGCAATGACCGTCGATGATAAGCAGATCTTCGGGCAACAGACTGTCTGTCATTATTAACTCCTTGCTTACATTCAGGATAGCAGCTGGCACCGGCCGGGTCAAACTGAAACAGCTATAAAAAAGGCCCCGGAAGTCCGATCCAAGACTTCCGGGGCCAAAAACGATGTCAGGAGGTTTATAGGGGAAGGTGGATCGTTGGATTACTGGCTTCAATCTCCTTAAAATAGCGAACCGTGCCGACCCGCAACTCGGCCGTGGCATCTTCGTCGCACACGACGATGCCTTTGGGATGCAGCTGCAGACAGGAGAAGGTCCACAGATGGTTTACGCCTTCTTCGATGGCATGGCGCAGTGCCCGCGCCTTGGACGCGCCGCTTACCAGAATAAGCACTTCGCGCGCGGCCATGATGGTGCCGACGCCGACGGTCAAGGCGGTAGCCGGTACAGCCTCGGTCTTGCCGCCGAAGAAACGGGCGTTGGTCTCGCGGGTATCGCGCGTAAGAGTTTTGATCCTGGTACGTGAGGCCAGGGAAGAACCCGGCTCGTTAAAGGCAATATGGCCATCCACGCCTACACCGCCGACAAAGAGGTCTATGCCGCCGGCCGCCACGATTGCAGCCTCATAGCGCTCGCATTCGGCTTGCAGATCGGCGGCGTTTCCGTCCGGCAGCTGCCAGTTGCCAGCAGGAATGTCCACATGGTCGAACAGATGCTGGCGCATAAAACTGTGGTAGCTCTGCGGATGGTCCTCAGGTAGGCCGATATACTCGTCCATATTAAAGCTGCGCACATCGGCGAAGGAAAGCTCACCGGCCTTGTGCAGCTCTACCAGCCGCCGGTACATGCCTATGGGAGTAGATCCGGTGGGAAGGCCCAAAACAAAGGATGCCGCGCCGGCCGCCGGGGTACCGGTTGCCTGGTTTCCAGCCGCCGGAGAACTGGCCGCAGGGTTTCCGGCCGCTGTTGCTGCGCGCTCCCCCTCCCGTTTGGCTTTAATGCGGGCGGCCAGATAGCGGGCGGCCCAATCGGAAACAGCTTCATAGTCGCTTCGTACAACAAGTCTCACAATATCCTCCAAATGGAATCATGCAATATTTTACTCAGCTAATTCGTTGCGGATGAAACAACCGGCGCGCAATACCGCCTGAATATCGAAGCTCTGGTTAAAGACAACGATATCGGCTTCATGGCCGGGCACCAGCTGTCCGCGTTTGCCCAGCTGCATGATCTTGGCCGGATTGGCCGAGGCAAACTTTACCGCCTGCTGCAGCGGCACACCCCATTCTACCAGATTTTGCACGCCGCGTATCATAGTCAGCGCCGAACCGGCAATAACACCGTCGCTCTTACGCTGGAACAGGCCGTCCACAAATTCAACTTCCTCGTTATTTGCGTACAGAATGCAGGCATGCTGCTCGGTCGGCTTAAGGGCATCGGTAACCAGGACCACCTTGTCCTGGGGTTTGTCGCGCATCAGCAGGCGGATCAAATCCGGGTGCACATGTTTACCATCGGCGATAATCTCGCAGGACAATTCCGGATGAATCAGGATAGCCCCCACCGCTCCAGGGTCGCGGTGATGCAGCCGGCTCATGGCGTTAAAAAAGTGGGTTGAATGCAGAATGCCGGCCTGCATGCCTTCCAGCATGTTTTCGTAGGTGGCATTGGTGTGGCCGGCCTGCAGCACAATATTGTGCGAGATGCAGAACAGGGCCAGCTCGCGCATGCCCTTTAGCTCTGGAGCTACCGTCATATTGCAAATATTGCCGCGGGCAACCGCATGCAGACGTTCCATCAACTCCATATCCACCGCTTTGATATGTGCCGGATTCTGCACTCCCAGGCGCTGCGGCGAAATGAAAGGTCCCTCCAGATGCACGCCGGCTATACGCGCGCCGCGCTCGTGCCCCATGGCATCTACACAGGCCGTAATGGATGCCTCCATATCGGCAACGGTCATAGGATAGATGGTGGGGCAAAAACTGGTTACGCCAAAACGTCCCAGTTCCACCGACATGGCCAGGATTGCCTCTACCGATTTGTCCTCGGTGCCGTAGCCGGCAAAGCCGTGTATATGGGTGTCGATAAAACCCGGTGCCACGAAGGATCCATGCACATCGATCTGCTTTACCGAAGGGTGAAAGGTCTTCTTCTGATACCGGCGTTCGGAAAATACATCGGCAATCCGGCCGTCTTCTATGTATACGGCACAACGATCCATCTGGGCATAGCCAGCCAGAAGAGTAGCATTGTGCAAACAGATTCCGGGAACTGCGCTCATCATTTTACTCCAAGGGTCCGCGATATCGGTTTACCTGCAGGCGGTCCAAAAAGCGGCCGTGCAGTTCCAGACGACTGGCAAAGGAAGCAAAATCTCTGACGGCCTTAGGCGACCACAGGGCCTCGGCGATGGCACTGAGGCGGGGGTACAGCATATATTCGGCCTGCTTGCCGAAATACACCAGCTCGGTCCAGAGATTGGCCTGACCGCCGAGGATGTTGGCGGCGGCGGCGGCGGAGAGCCCTTCGGGATGTGGATCGAAAGCATAAGCATCACGCACCGTACAGATACCCAGCTGCCCGGGTTCTTCTTCCAGATCCAGGTGTTTATGATCCAGGTAGCAAGCTTTGTTCTGCGGACACATTACAACTTTATAACCGAGCTCGGCAGCTTTTGCGCCGTGGCCGGTACTGCGCCAGGCCATGATCAAAACATCACGACTGCAGCCGCCGTCCACCAGCTCGTCCCAGCCCACCATGGTGCGACCCAATCCGTTGATGCCCACCTGCACCTGTTCCATGAACCAGGCCTGCAGGCGCTCCGGATCAAAATTGCCATGCTTGTCCTGTAAACCTTCGTCGCGCATCCTTGCCCGGCAGTGTTCGCAGACCAGCCACTGTTCCTTAGGTACTTCATCGCCCCCGGCATGCAGGTACTTGCCCGGGAATAGTCCGGACAATCCAGAAAATACCCGGCCGACCAGGTTCAGGCTTTCGTCTCGGCCGGCACAGAGCACCGCATCAAAAATTCCGTAACGGTCTTCGGGCAGGAAATGCCGGTCATCATGTGCGGAGCGACACCAGAGCTCCGGATGGGAAGCCAGCAGTGCACTGGAATGGCCGGGCACATCTATCTCGGGAATGACAGAAATATGGCGAGAAGCAGCAAACTCTACAACACGGCGAACATCAGCCGCGCTATAGGAACCACCCTTCCATTTTACTACATTAAAACGTCGATCCAGACGCTGAGCACCATGCGCAGCCAGCTCTGGCATTTCTTCCAGATCCAGGCGCCAGGCCTGGTCATCACTTAGATGCCAATGAAACATGTTAAGCTTGTGCAAGGCTGCCAGATCCAACTGACGCAGGATAAAGTCGACACTGAAAAAGTTGCGCACGGTGTCAAGCATAAAACCACGCCAGGAATAACGCGGCTGGTCTTCGATCGAAAGGCAGGGCAGCCGGCAGCCATGCGCCGAGACCAGCTGGGCCAGGGTAGCGCCAGCCCTCACAACACCGGCAGCCGAAGCAACGTGTATCTCGATAACCGTCGGACGGATAAACAGCTTGTAGGCCTCAGTCCCGCCTTTAACAAGATCGTTATACACATTTATCGAAATTATATCAGCCTGACGATATTCTTCTGGTATCGTCTTTGGCAGCTGCTGGGCCAACCAGGAAGCCACCACCGAAACCTCGGGCTCAAATTGTTTTTCATAGCCAAAGCCAGGAAGGCAGCCAATAAGGCAATGCCCCTCTGAAACTTCAACAGAGACGGGAGCCGGAATTAATCCGTACATGTTAAAAACCTCCAGCCGAAAACCGGCATCCTGCAGGGCACTGATTATACTGAAACCACAGGGCTCCAGCCACCCCGTATTATTAACTCAATAGCCAGCGATAAGGTCACGATAAAAATAGAAACTGCTTTTCCTGATCCGCTCACCTTCGGGCTGTTTTATAGCAACCATACCAAAGCGTTTTTCGTAGCCATGAGACCATTCAAAATTATCCAGCATAGTCCAGACAAAGTAACCTTTTACCGGAAGGCCAAGCTCGCAGGCTTTCTGAACAGCAAGCACATGATCCTGTAAATATTCTATTCGGTCATTATCATGGATAACTTTGCCGTCTGTATCAGAATCAGAAAATGCCGCGCCATTTTCAGTTATATAATACTCCGGAACCTTCCAGTGTTCCGACATGAACGAAAGCACCCGCACCAGGCCGTCAGGGACAATATCCCATTGCATTTCGGTCTTTTTCTGCCAGGTAGGGACATTTTTATACCCGGCAGCTTGTGCCGGAGCGGCACATACCGCATCCTCATTATAGTAATTGATACCAAGAAAATCCAAAGGAGCCTTGATTAAAGCCATATCACCCGGCAGTATCGGCAGTTTGGCTCCGGCCGCTTCACAATAGGCCTCCGGATACTGCCCGTTAAACAAAGGATCACACCAGAGGCCGGTTCGTTCAACTGAAGCCAGCAAGGCTGCCTGCTTGTCCTCGTCACGGGCAGTGGCAGACCGGGGCGTCCAAGGGTTTAAGACAATGCCGATACGGGCCGCAGGCAGCAGCTCACGGCACTCTTTTACCGCCAACCCATGGGCCAGCAGCAGATGATGTGCAGCAGTAAAAGGGGCCTGTACATCGACCAGGCCAGGAGCATGTACACCGACACCATGGCCCAGAAAAGCCGAACACCAGGGCTCGTTTAAGGTAACCCAGTTTTTTACCAGACCGCCGAATTCACGGAAGCATAGCTCGGCGTAATCGGCAAAATAGAAGGCGGTATCGCGATTCAGCCAACCGCCACGATCCTGCAGTGCCTGCGGCAGATCCCAGTGATACAAGGCAACCCACGGCTCGATATCTTTGGCCAACAACTCCTCGATAAGGCGATGATAATAGCCGAAACCGCGATGATTAACCGCTCCGGATCCATCGGGTTTGATGCGCGGCCAAGCTATAGAAAAACGGTAGGCACCTGCTCCCAGCTCGTGCAGCATGTCCACATCTTCCTGCCAGCGTACATACGAGTCGCTGCCATAAGCTCCGGTATCACCATTTTTTACCTTGCCCGGCAGGCGGCAAAAACTGTCCCAGATCGATTCACCGCGTCCGTCGGCCAGCACCGAGCCTTCTATCTGATAAGCAGAGCTGGAAACTCCCCAGAGGAAATCCGGAGACTTGAGCCTGCTTTCCAATAATGCCATTCCGTCAGCCCTTAACCGCGCCGGCAGCCAGACCACGCTGAATCTGCTTGCGGAAGGACAAATAGAAAATCAGCATCGGCAACATTCCGATAACCAGGGCTGCAAACTGCTTGCCGTAATCCGAAGCCAATGAGCCGGAAAACTTGAGTATGCCGACCGGCAGACTTTTAAGCGACTCACGTGAAGCCAGAATGTTTACCAGCATAAACTCGTTCCAAAGAGAGGTAACTGTAAGAATAGCCAGAGTCATAGCGACCGGAATGCACATCGGCAGGATGATGCTGAAAAAAATACGCAGGTAGCTGGCACCTTCCAGACGGGCAGATTCTATAAGCGCGTCGGGAATACTTTTAATAAATTCAGTACCCAAATATACCCCGATCGGCAAACCCAGTCCGATATACGGAATAAGAATTCCTATGCGCGTATCATACACACCGGTAACAATCGACATGATAAACAACGGAACCATAATCGACTCGAGCGCAAGCAATATTCCTATAACAAACGAGTTGTACAGAGGCTTGGTTGCCTTAGATTGAATTTTTGCAAAAGCAAAGGAGGTTGAAAGCGACAGTATAACGATTGCCAGGGTGGCAACGCCGGTATAGAAGATACTGTTAACGAACAACATGCTGAAGTTACCAATTTTCCAGGCTTGCGGATAATTGATAAAAGTCGGGGCAATTGGCAAGCCCAGACGGTTCATCTGAAATTCCTTGCTGGTTTTAAACGAGTTGATGATCAGCCATATGATGGGATATATCGTCATTACGGTAAAGCCGATCAATATTGCCACCAATAGCACACGGGCGATAATTGCCCCGATAGAAAGCTTCGGCTTTAGCATTGGTTGTATCTGTGTCATGATTTACTCCTTGCCGCCGAAGCGTTTTTCTATCTTCTTGGCTATGACAATGAATACAAAACTAACCGTAACCATGAAGGTAGATATGGCGTTGGCCAGCGGAAAGTTAGGGGCACCTTTAAAGGCGTTATCATACATGTACAAGGCAAGCACCGAAGTACGACGCGCCGGGTTTCCGGCTGTCATGGCCCATATCAGACCGAAACTGCGTAAAGAGCCGGAAATGGCCAGGATGGCGGTAGTTACGATTACCCCAGAGAGGGCCGGCAGGATTATAGCTTTCAGCATCTGCCACTCATTTGCGCCGTCGATCTGGGCCGATTCAATTACCTGCTGGTCAATCTTCTGCAGGTTGGCCAAAAAGATTATCAGGTACATTCCGGTATAGTACCAGACCATGACGAACAGTACTGGAACAATGGCCAGCTGTGGATGGCTTACCAGTTTGTTTTCCCAACCAGGAATGAACATGCGCATGAACGAGGTAACCGGTCCATAGGGCGAGAAAATACTCTGCCACAGAATGGCGACAACAATAACCGAGATAATCGTAGGCATATAGATGACCGTTTGAAAGAATTCACGGCCGACGATCAATTTTCGAAAGATAGTATAAGCAAGCACAAAACCTAAAGGAATCTGGATAAACAATGACATAAGCATGATCCAGATATTGTTTTTGAAGGAAATCCAGAAGTACTGGTCCTTGAACATTCGTAAATAATGTTTAAATCCAACCAGTGACCAATTCGCTTTCTCGCCAAATACAGCGCCGCCCTGATAATTGGACACACTCAATACGATGGAAAAAATAGTCGGGAATGCAATAACAGCAAAATATATCATTACAGCCGGCAGTACAAGAAGCAGATAAGCCTGTTTTCTTTCCAGCGTTCCGGTCAATTGTCTCATTGGTCTCCCCCTGTACCCTAAATAAAATCTGGCAAGAAACAGTGTAGCGGGTAAAGAACCGCCGGCCAAATTGGCCGGCGGTTATCGAATAAAGCTGTCAGCTTAGTTGCTGATTTCCCATTCTTCAAAAGCTTTCTGGGTAGTCTGAGCCACTTGCTCGGGAGTTGCGGTACCAAGTGCCATTTCCTGCAGACCAATGTTGATCGGACCATATACAGAGGCATCAAGAATACCATCAACCACGTAGGTTGCCTTGGCCGGAGCCAGCTGGGCGTTCATAACCTGCAAGGGCTCCATCTTGGAAGCGGTAACACCGATGCGGGTAACATTGGAGAAGGCACCGGTCTCCAGGCGCTTCTTGAGAACTTCAGCGCTGTTAAGATAGCTTATCAGTCTCCAGGCGGCAGCTTCTTTAGCTGAACCAGCTTCGATGTTGGCATTCATACCAAAACCGGTACCGGCGATAACAGAGCTGGAATTGGCATTCTTTTCACCGGGGATAACCGGGAAATTCATGAGTTTGAAATCACTCTGCTGCTTGGCCGGCGGAATGAGGGCCACACCGGAATCGGGGCTGGTGATAAATTCACCAACGCGCCAAGCGCCGTCAATGTAGAACAACGATTTTTCGCTGGCAAACAGAGCGGGGCCTTCGCCGTAATCAATCTGCAGGGCTGTGCGGGAAATAACACCATCGTCATACAGGCGCTTAATAAAGGCAAGTGAATCAACGAAGGGTTTGTCGGTAAAGTTGGCTTTTCCAGCCAGTACGTCATTGATGAATTCATCACCAGCGATACGACCGAGTACCATCGAGAACAGACAGGACTGCATGACCCAGTCGGATTTGGCGGGAATTAAAACCACTTCTACACCGGCGGCGCGGGCAGCCGGAACCATGGCTACCAGATCGGCATATGTTTTAGGCTCGGACAGACCGAGCTTCTTCAGCAGACCGAGGTTGGCATACAACACATGGGTGTTGGTAGTAGACTGGGGAATCTGGCCAAGGATGCCGAACTGCCCGGGACTGGTGGCGATCGGAACGAATTCATTCTTAACCGGGGCCATCAGCGGGGTAAGGTCTTTTACCAGGTTGCGGTTGTACAAAGTGCTAGAACGTCCGGACGGCCACATGAACATGACATCGGGAAGACGACCGGCTGCGGCGTAAGCTTCTGTCTTGGTATGGAAAGCCTCATCAAACAATTCCTCGTATTCCAGGACAATGTCGGGGTTCTGTGCCCGGAATGTATCCCAGATTTCTTTTTCCACGGCATACGCGGGAGTGGTGGCATCTGCGTAGTTGAGAACACGCAGGGTGATCGGGCCTTCGGCGGCCTGGTCTTTTTCTGCGGCGGCAAAAACCGGCAGAACCATGGCAAGGGCCAGCAGGACAAACAAGAGTCTCTTCATGGGAACCTCCTAAAAATTATACCCAGCCGGAACAGGCGCGCGCTGCCGTCCCGGCGGATATTTTCCTCATTAAGGCCGCAACGATTTCCGATCAGAAATCGTGCAGCAGATTTTCGCTGAACAGTTTGTCCAGCAACATGCCGGCGGCACCGTACGCAACCGCCCGGCCGCCAAGACTCGAGTAGCGTATCTCGATATTCTTGGGAAAGGGATACATCCAGTTTTCTTCCAGACGGCGGCGCAGCATGGACAAAAAATCAATGCCGGGTTCTTCGATATCGCCGCCGATAAAAATGTGCTCAAAATCCATAGTATTAACCAGAAGGGCAAGATTACGCGAGAATTCGTCACAGACTTTTTCCAGCACCTCGCGGTCATTGAATACCCGGGCTAGATCCTGGGCCGGCAGCGAAAACTGGGCGGCCCCCGAACCGTCACAAAAAGCACTGCGGAACTCACCGGCATTTCCGTGCGAACCCATATATACTTTTCCGCCCAGCACAATGCCGAAACCGACACCGATACCGCCATGGGTATGTACAGCCTCAACATCCGGCCGGTATTCCACTAGTGCAAAGATAAAGTTACGCGGATCGTCGCTGCGGGCAAAAGCCAGCTCGCCCCAGGCACAACAATTCGCATCGTTTTCCACAAAACAGGGCACTGGAATCTTAAAGGCGAACTGTTCGGCCAGCTCCAGCGGATTATAAATAGCCAGCGGAACCGAATAACGAATCCGGCACTGCTTGCTGTCGATCAGACCGCCGGTACCAACGCCCACACCAAGCAGCGGTCCGAAACCGTTTTCCACGCTGGTATGGCTCTCGGCAGTAATGGACTGCACAATATCAACGAAATTATCAGCGTTCACATGGCACTTGCCGCGGCGCTCGGCCAGAATATTGCCGGCAAGATCTACTTCCAGCGCTACCCAGGACTTTGCCTGCAGCTCTATGCCCAAAATCCGTCCGTAGGATTTACAGATGCCAAGGTGAATCGGCTTGCGGCCGCCCTTAACCGAAGACTCTCCCTCTTCGATCTCTTCTATGATACCCTTGCCGATAAGATTGCTTACCTGATTGGTTACCGTAGATTTGTCCAGACCGAGCCGGTCGGCAATGACGACACGACTGCTGCGCGGGTGCTTCCAGATACACCTGAGGATGCGCGCGGCTGCCGAATTCTTTGGTATCGTCGTCATGGTCTGCCTTTCTAAAGGTTCCTGCCGCACTGGCCCTGCGGCAGGAAATAATCGCTCTCGGTTAGTTGATTTATCCAACCAACTAAGGTATAACATGGGTATATCAGGCTGTCAACAATTTTTTTGACGAATTTTTGCTACTTTTACAGGAGGCTTCATGAAGCAGATCAATCTGGGCGGCCGTTGGACCCTGTCCTGTCCCGCCCGAAATATCAGCTGTCCCATTTTCATCCCCGGAGACATCATCAGCGCCTTGCAAGAAGCCTCCATTATTGCCGAACCCTACCAGGGGCTCAACGAACTGGAGCTGCAGTGGATCGGCGAAGCAGACTGGATACTGGAGTCCGAATTTCAGCTTGACCACTTGCTGGCGGCAGCGGACTCGATAGTACTGCAGATAGACAGCCTCGATACCTTCGGCCGCATCAGCATCAACGGAAAGCCGGCCGGCAGCGGCCAGAACATGTTTACCGGCCTGCAGCTACCGGTCGGCCAGCTGCTGCAAAGTGGGCCCAACCGGCTGTGCGTAGAAATCCTGTCCCCGGTAAAGGCGGCCGCCGCCGCTGCCGAAATACTGCCCTGCAACTATCCGGCCTCGGCCTACCCGGTGCATTCGCCGCACCGCAACCTGGTGCGCAAGTCGCAATACATGTCCGGCTGGGACTGGGGGCCCTGTCTGATGACCGGCGGCATATATGGAGGAATCCGGCTGCTGGCCTGGAGCGGACCCCGCCTGGACGCCGCGAATTTCGTTTCCACAGCCGCCGGCGACGGCAGTTGGACGGTGCGGGCAGACCTGCGGCTGGAATGCAGCCGGCCGGCGGAGGTGGAAATCGTGTTCCGGCTTTGCGGGCTGGAGCGGCGGGTGCGCCTGGAACTGCCGGCGGGGGCGACGAAACAGGCGCTGGAGCTGCAGATAGAAGCGCCGGAGTTGTGGTGGCCGGCCGGCTATGGCCGTCCTGCCCTGCACGAGGCCAGCGTTAGCCTGATAGCCCCCAAGTCAACCGGAAGCGATCCCAAAACTATCCAGCACCTTGTAAAAAACATCGGCTTCCGCACGGTGCATATCGACACCAGCGCCGATCTGGGCGGCAAGGCCATGACCTTTGTGGTAAACGGGGTGCCGGTTTTTGCCAAAGGCGCTAACTGGATACCGGCCGACGCTCTGCCATCCGCCTGGACCGAAGCCACAATACAGCAGCTGCTGGACAGCGCGCTGGCCGCCAACATGAACATGATACGGGTCTGGGGCGGCGGCCGCTATGAAAGCGATTTCTTTTATGATTACTGCGACCAGCATGGTCTGATGGTCTGGCAGGACTTTATGTTCGGTTGTGCCACCTACCCGTCGAATAGCGATTTTCTGGAAAATGTGCGCAGCGAGCTGGAACATCAGATTCCGCGGCTGATGGACCATCCGGCCATCATGCTCTGGTGCGGCAACAATGAGGATCTTGGCGCCATCAACTGGTTCGAAGAATCGCGCAGCAGCCCGGCCCGTTACCTGGTGGACTACGACCGGCTGAACGAAGGCGTTATCGGCAGCACCGTCCGCCAGCTTGACCCGTCGCGCCCCTGGTGGCCAAGTTCGCCTTCGGCCGGACCGGACGACTATTCGGACAACTGGCATTCGGACGCTTCCGGCGACATGCACTACTGGGCGGTCTGGCATGAGGGCAAACCCTTCAGTGCCTATCTGGACATCAATCCGCGCTTCTGTTCTGAATTCGGCTTCCAGTCTTTTTCGTCCATACCGACCATGCGCACGGTTCTGGAAGAAAGTGATTTAAATATAACAAGTCCGGTCATGGAGCACCACCAGCGGCATCCGCGCGGCAACGAGCTGATACTGGGCACCATGCTGCAGCATTTCCGCATGCCCAAGGGTTTTGCCGAAACGGTGTATCTGTCGCAGGTGCAGCAGGCCATGGCCATTCAGACGGCGGTAGACCATTGGCGCAGCACTATGCCGCGCTGCATGGGAACCCTGTACTGGCAGCTGAATGATGTATGGCCCTGCGCCAGCTGGTCCAGCATCGAATATGGTGGATTCTGGAAACTGCTGCACCACGCTGCCCGTCGTTTTTATAGCCCCACCCGGCCGCTCATTACCCGTAAAGACGGCTGCACCCGGGTGTTCATGACGCACGAAAGCAAGGCTGAAACGGCCTGGACGGTAAGGGTCTGCCTGCGCCGCTTCGATGGCAGCATTGCCTACAGCGAAACGCTGCAGGGTACCATATGCGGCCCATTGGGCCTGGAAATCTGGAGCCGCACTGATGCCGAACTGCCGCTGCCGGCGGAGCAATGTTTTATTACTGCCGAGCTGGAACCTGAAGCGCCAGACAGCACTGCGCATAGCCTCGAGCAAACGGAGCCGGCTTGGTCTTTCATCGCCGAGCCGAAACGCTGTGAACTGCCTGATCCTGAACTTAGCTGGGAGCTGACGGCCGACGGCAGTGCCGCCTTTACGGTTTCATGCAGCCGGCCGGCCTTTTATGTAACGGCACAGGCCGAAGGCCTGCCAGGAAACTTCAGTGACGCCGGCTTCCTGCTGCTGCCGGGAATGCAAAAGCGGGTGGAATTCTTAGCGGGTACGGGAACCGAAGTGGCAACGGCAGCATCGGGGACTGTC
>Ga0180007_10005492_pt1 | contig 12773 bp, 12 predicted proteins | sample MM_PC_MetaG_FD_121122 | JGI IMG/M metagenome (GOLD analysis project Ga0180007, IMG submission 121122) | Groundwater microbial communities from the Aspo Hard Rock Laboratory (HRL) deep subsurface site, Sweden - MM_PC_MetaG | ecosystem: Environmental > Aquatic > Deep subsurface > Groundwater... | reverse complement strand
CCGAAGCGAAACGGGGGCGGGCGGAAACACTGGACGGGACTATTCAAAATCCGCTTGCGGATTTTGTTCAAAGAATGTTCGAACTTCGTCCAAAAGACACCGCAAACAAAAAGTTGACTTTTATGACACATTTTGGTATTATAATCCCACTTTGCAACTGGCTGGTCCCTGAAAGTGAATGTGGGGATACTCTCAATAGGAGGTAGAGGTGAAAACAGCATTATTTTGGGGCTGGACGGTGTTTTGTGTTGTTGCTACGGTATTGTGTTCGGTGTTTCTCCCTTCTTCGGAGAAAAAGTATAGTGGTAGCAACATAACTTTTTTGACTGATGACAAGCGTCAGTTCACCATCAACGCCGAAAAGGTGGTTATTGAGGCCGCGTCCAATGGCTTTTTTGTGTTCCAAAGAGCAGAAAGTGGAGAGGCTCTCGTTGGAATTCCCACGGAAAAACCTCTTGGGTGGAGTGGGAACACCTACTACAAATTGTCGCCGACCCAGGTTTCCGGGGGAACTTGGATTGTTGAGAAAGGGAGCGGTGTTACACTCCATTTGAGTGGGATGGGAAACGCCACAGTCCAAGAAAGCTTTAAAGAGGGCTCCCAAGCGGAGTTGATTGTGCTTCTTTTGGTGGTAGGTTTGTTAATTTGGTTTTTGGGTCTTTGGGGCTTCTTCGGGGCTTCGTTTAGGTAGTAGGTGAAACAAGCAAGCGAGCCTCTTGCAGGATACATTTCTGCCCGAGGCTCTTCTTTTTTTTCGCGCTATCTTATACAATATACTTATGTCAAAAATAATCGGATTTGGAGGAGAAAATATTGTTTCTAAACTAAATAACGATACCGTTACAAAAATTCCTTTTGGTATCCGCTACTTTATTAACCCCCTAGCCACCACAAACGAAATTATAGCCGACCTTAAAGTTTTGCAAGTTTTTTTTAAAAAATATCTAGCGCCTACAAAAATAGTTCCCCGTAAAAATATATTTGGCATTCAATCGTACACCTTAACGCAAGAATATATCAAAGGCGCGCCGTTGAAAAAGTCCTATTTAGATAACAAGGATGTTAAACAACAATTTTTGGAAATTATGAAAATAAATGAAACTATGTTAAAATCAGAGAACAAATCCTACGAATTTTTCGGCGCGTGGACTCTCACTTTCTCCCACATAGTAAAGAAAATGGCTAACATAATGGTGGAAAGAGAGACAAACAGACTTTATATTATTGATATTGGGGTTTTGTATTTGGGAGAAAACTATCATTCAAAGCTTTTAGGATTTATTTATAAGTGGGCGGGGCGTAAGCAAGAGAAGTTGTTGGAAGGGTTTTGGGGGTCGTTACCCCTATGAAATTATTAACAAAGGAGTCTCCTTTTTCAAAGGAGACTCCTTAGATAGAATTTTTATGTCTAAAATTGGAAAATTTATAAAAATTATCTCGGATATTTTCATAATCGGAGCGATTTTTTTGTTTTTGCGCGCTTTTGGACCAATTATCTATGGAGAGTTATCATATGTAGTAACTAAAGCTTGGAACGCGGGTTGGCAGTTAGATATGGGTGTTGACAAAAATAACAACGCTCTTACGCCCGTAGAAAGCATTGTCGCGCGAAGACCCCTTAGCCTGCGTCCTGTTAATACAACATCCTCCATAGTAATTGAAAAAATTGGGGTGTCCGCCCCGCTGGTTATAAATGTTGATGTTACGGATTCTGGCAAGTATACTGAGGCGTTAAAGTTTGGAGTGGCTCACGCAAAAGGTTCCGCTTTGCCGGGCGCTAACGGCAATACCTTTTTGTTTGCTCATTCGTCCATAAATTTTTGGGAGCTTGGAAAATACGCTACGGTTTTTAATCTTTTAGGTAAACTTGAGGCGGGGGATATTATCGTGCTTTTTTATAAAGAAAACCGGTTTGATTATGAGGTAATAGACAAAAGAATTGTTGCGGGGTTTAACACGCTTCCACTTTTAAGGCAAACCACTTCTCCCGTTTTAACTTTGCAAACCTGCGACCCCCCGGGGACCACCTTAAATCGTCTTATTGTCACGGCGAGGATTAGGGAGGAATAAACAAGCTACTCCTAAAGTGGAAGAACTTTTCTAGTTACTAAAAATTCAAAACTCAAATGACAAAATTCAATTCAAGCTCAAAATTCAAAAGGTTTTTAAACATTTAAATTTTGAATTTGATTTGTTATTTGAATTTTGTCATTTGAATTTATCCTTACCTTATCCCCACCGCATACAAGTCCGGTGGAGTATTTTGCTTAAACGATGCCAAAATTATCATCTTGTCTCCCCATGGGGAAGGGAACACTTTAGAGTCTGCCAAACTTCCGTTGGCGGTAAAAATCTCGGTTTTATTGGTGCCGTCTATTCTAATAAGGCTTATTGTGGTGTCTTCTAAAAGCGCCAAATGATAACTGTCTGGGTACCACGCCAAATATTTTAAGGAATTTCTATTTGTTCTGTAAGTGGTATATTGTCTTTTCTCGCCCACAGGGAGGGGGTCTTCCATATTATAAATTTCTATTTCCGTCATTTCTCCGTAATCCTTTAGGTACAAAAACTTTTTCTCGTCGGGACTCCATATTGTGTTTTTATCAAGAGCTATGTTTATGAGTTCCGCGCTAACCTCCTCCTTTTCTAAAAACGCCTTTCTTTTTTTAGCTTTTTCCTGTTCCCATTTTTCAAATATAGTTTGGGGGTCTTTTATTTCTGTTGGGGTTTTAACTTGGTTTTGCAGGTCTATTAGGTAAAATCCTTCTTCGTTAAGCTGTATAAGCATTTCGCTATCATCGGGAGACCACCAAATATTTTCGGCGCTTGAATAAATGTGGTTTTCGTCGTCTGCGGCTACCAAATTTGGATTGGTTCTAAAAAGGTTTAGAGTGGTTCCCGAAAGAGGCAAAACCCAAATACCTTTTTTTTCGGTATTTATTGGGACATAAGCTAGTTTATCCAAGCTTGACGATAGCGAAAAAACGCTAACCCCGGTATTTGTTAACGGTTCTATTCTGGGGCTTTGTGATATAAGAATGGCGGTAATGTCCGTTACCAGTTCCGGAAAAATTTCAATCTCCTTTTCCCACACTTCAAACCCCTCCTTTTCCACTTTTATTTCGTACATTCCGGGAGTTAGCGAAGGGATAGTATCGTTTGTAGCGGTGGTTGTTTTTCCGTTTAAATAAACTTTAGCTCCTTCGGGAATGGAACGAATAGCGAGCATTCCCGTTTTTTGCAAAACTTTATTTTTGGTATTAAACCGCCAGCCTTCTGAATAAAAGACTACCCCCGCAGTTATAAGGGAGAGTATAAACATTGTTAAAAAAACGGTTACCAGTGGTTTAATTTTCATTGCTATTGTATATGATACCACATTTTGGTATTTAGTATTTTGACTCTTTAACTTCGGGGGTGGAACTTTCCAACCTCGGGGGTTGGCTAATTATGACAAAAGGACGGAATAGTTTCCTAAAATATAATCTATAAGATTATCTGCTATAATAAGGTAATGTTTTCAAAGAAAATCGCTGTGGATTTGGGTACTGCTAATAGCCTTGTGTATGTAAGCGGAAAAGGCGTTATTATAAACGAACCTACTGTTGTTGCCGTTTCGGTAGGTACTAACGAGGTTATAGCAATCGGCGCTGACGCAAAAGAAATGATAGGCAGAACCCCAGAAGGAATTGTACCTTTTAGACCTCTTAAAGACGGCGTAATTGCCGATTACACCGTTACGGAGGCGATGCTGAAATACTTTTTAAATAAGTCTTTGGGCAGAATTAGATTTTTAGGTCCCACTGTTTTGATTGCCGTTCCCGCCGGGGTTTCGTCAGTAGAATCCCGCGCGGTAATTGAGTCCGCTATTGGCGCGGGGGCGAAAAACGCTTATTTAATGCCCGAACCTTTGGCGGCAAGTATTGGCGCGGGTCTTCCCATTTCTGCGGCTTCGGGAAATATGATAGTAAATAGTGGCGGGGGTACGACCGAAATTGCCATAGTGTCTTTGGGCGGGCTAGTTGTTCACGGAAGCGTTAGAGTTGCGGGAAATAAAATAGACGAAGCGATATCTTCGTATATTAGGAGAAAATATGGACTTATCATAGGTGATAAAACCGCGGAACAGTTAAAAATAAAAATAGGCAGCGCCCTTTTGCTTGAAAAAGAAATAAAAGCGGAAGTTAAAGGCAGAGATTTTGTGGAAGGTTTGCCTAAAACTTTGATGGTAACTTCCACAGAAATAACCAACGCTATTGAACCTACCTTAAAGCAAATTGTGCAGGCAATTAAGGAGGTGCTGGGGAAAACCCCCCCGGAACTCTCGGCGGATGTTTTGGATAAAGGAGTGGTAATGTCCGGCGGAACGGCCCTTTTAAAAAATTTTGATAAATATATAACTAAATTAACAGGTATACCCGCCCATACGGCCGACGACCCGCTTTTTTGCGTTATTAAAGGACTAGGCACCGCGGTTGAAAATTTGGAAGTGTTTGAGAAGGCGTTGATTGTGAAGTAATTTGACTAATGACAAATGACAAAATTCAAATAACAAATCAAATTCAAAGCTCAAATGTTTAAAACATTTAGATTTTGAATTTGAATTGAATTTTGTTATTTGAGATTTGAATTTTACCAACTATGTTGAAGAATTACTCTGTAATTAACATTCTCGGCATCCGTCTACATAAAATCTCTCGCCCCGACCTAGAAAAAGAGATAGTGTCCGCATTGTCCGCTAAAGGGCGTCCCGTTCTGTTTATCGCCACAATAAACCCCTCCTTTATTATGAGGGCGCAAAAAGATGAGGCGTTTAAAGACATTCTGAACAAAAAGACCACGATAAATGTGGCGGACGGTGTGGGGCTGAAACTTGCGGACAAAAACCTTGAAATTATTACAGGTGTTAAAATTACCTCTATTCTGCTGTCTTATGCAGAGAAACTGGGGAAATCAGTGTTGGTAGTAACCAAAAAGGACTCCCTAACCCCTAAAACTGCAATCCAACATTATTTCCACATAAATTATCCTAAATTGTATTTTAGTGTGCGAGAGGAGGCATCGCTGGATGTAAGAGAACACGATGTCCTCCTTTGCGCTTTGGGAGAAGCGGCGCAGGAAAAGTTCATTGTTGATAATACCTCCTTTATTAAACCAAAGGTTGCGGTAGGGATTGGGGGAACATTTGATGTATTGATAGGCACTGTTCGTGTTCCGCGGACAAAGTATTTTGGATGGGTTTTCAGGCTGTTGGCAAATCCCAAACGGTTGCCTAAAATAATCAAATCTGTCCTAATCTTCCCCATCCTTGTCATTGCGAGGAGGAACGAAGTGACGGCGAAGCAATCCCGATAAGATTGCCACGCCCTTCGGGCTCGCAATGACATGAGAAAAATTACCTCTTGACACACGGTTGTAAAGTTAGCATAATGTGATTATGGAACTAGCATTGCCTGACAAATTATTTTCATCTACGGAAGTCTGCGACATTTTAGGCGTAAGCCTTAGAACGCTTTATCGTTATATAGAATCCGGTGATATGGGTTCTATACAAACTCCCACAGGACGACATAGATTTACAAAAAAACACATAGAAGATTTTCTAGGCAAGGGGAAGAGGGTATCGGCCATCCGTCCAGTTTTGCAGAAGCCTGTTGTTCAAGAACCCCAAGAGTCCGAGAAACCTAAATCAACGGTGGAAGTGTCCAAAATTGTGGAAGATGTTGTAGCAGAAAAAGAAGAAGAAGAAATATCTCCGGCAGAAGGGCTGTCTTTGGCGGAAGAAGAACGCGAGGAGCCATCTGTAGAGTTGGGTCAAGAAGAGTTGGTGGAGGACATCCGCGAGACTTTTTATAAAATGGAGGGGTTGGATGTGCGGGGGGTTGCCAAAAAAATAAAAGAGGTGGCGGAACAGCATAATTTAAAATACGCTTTTACTGGTCTTGGGGGATTAAGTTTGCATTATCCCATTAAACCTTTTTCTAATTTAGAAGTTTACATAAACCGAGATTTGCTGAATTTATGGATTAAGGAGCTAAATTTGGTTGAGGCTTCAAAACTAACTGCCAATTTAAAAGTTAAATTTGGAGATGACGCCATTTCTTCCGCGGAATCCCTTGGTGGGCTAATGGTTGCTAACACCTCTGTTTTAGCGCAGGATTTGCGCAGTGAAGGCTACGATGAGCTCGCCGAAGAATTAAATAATAGGATATAACATTTTTCTCCCATTGACAAACATCCAAACCTGTTCGGGGTACCGTCCCCAAAGAAACAAAGGATTCACCTTTTTCAAAGGAGAATCCTTAAATAGAATATGCTATACTACTTTTATGGCTAAGAACAACTCCATTTCCAAAGTTTTAATAGTAGGCGCCGAGGTTAGCCCTTACGCTAGCGTGGGCGGGCAGGCGCGGGTTTTGGCTTACCTCTCCAAAGCTTTAAGAGAGCTTGGCGTGGACGCTCGCGTTTTTATGCCAAAATTTGGGTTTATTGATAAAAAAGAATATAAGATGGAAATGGTCCAAAAGAATTTAGCCGTTCCCACGGGGCATGTTAAAAAAGGGCCAAAAGAGCTAATGTGCAATGTTAAAGAGTATAAACTTAAAAACCACGCCCCAACCTATTTTTTGGAGAATATGGAGTATTATGAAAAAAGAGACAATGTTTATGGTTACAGCGACGACCCTGTTCGCTGGGCGCTTTTAAGTCGCGGAGTTTTGGAATTTTTGCGAAAGTCCGACTGGGTTCCCGATGTAATCCACACCAATGATTGGCATACGGGGCTTATCCCGAATTTTTTAAAGACAGTATATGAAGAAGACGAAAAGCTTTCTAAAATAACCTCGGTTTTTACCATTCATAATTTAAGTTTTCAGGGCAATTTCGACCCCAAAAATGTGTCGGAGATGGACTATGACGATGGAAAATCCGTTGTTAGCGCTTTTTTTAATAAAAGACTTAAAATGCAAAACTTTATGAAAAGAGGCATTATTTACGCGGATGCGGTAAGCACGGTAAGCGAAACATATTCCCGCGAGATGTTAACGCCCGAATACGGCGAGGGTTTGGACAATTTGTTAATGGAGCTTCGCAGCAAACTTTTTGGCATTGTTAACGGTATTGATTACGCGGAGTTTAACCCGCAGACCGACAAATTTTTGGCAAAAAATTACAATACCGGTTCTTTAAGGAATAGGGCGCAAAATAAGATAGCTCTCCAAAAGGAATTTGGGCTTTTGGAGGACTCCGATATCCCGGTTTTGGCTTATGAAGGCAGGCTGGATTCTCAAAAAGGGCTGGATTTAATATTTGCCATACTGTGGCCTCTCTTGCGTGATTTTGATGTACAGTTTGTTCAGGTGGGTGGCGGTTCAGGGCATTATGTTGAAATTCTAAAAAAATTAAAATTGGCTTTTCCTAAAAAGGTGGGTATTCACCCAATGCCTAACTTTACCCTCCCGAGACTCATATTTTCGGGCGCGGATATGATGCTTATGCCGTCAAAATTTGAACCTTGTGGTATTGTGCAGTTGGAGGCTATGAGATATGGATGTATCCCAATAGTGCGCGCCACTGGCGGGTTGGGGGACACGGTAATAAATTTTGACCCCGACACTAACAACGGAAATGGGTTTGTTTTTAAAAATTACGATAAATGGCAGTTTTTCGCTCAAGTTGTCCGCGCGCTGGAAACATATCGTCATAAAAATGTGTGGAAAAGACTGCAGATGAATGCGATGAAAAGCGATTTCAGTTGGGAAAACAGCGCTGTTAAATATCTTAAATTTTATGAAAAGGCTACATATTTTCATAATCGTCCTGTTGTTATGGATAATATAGTATGAAATGGGCTTGCTTTCTACATATTTATCAACCCCCGAACCAATCCCAAGATGTTTTAGAGAGGGTAGTTAATGAAAGTTATCGTCCCATCTTTCGCGGATTAAAAAAAATTCCCAAGGCGAAAATAATTTTAAATATTAACGCTGTGTTAACGGAGCAGTTGCATAACAGTGGGTACGAAGATGTGCTAAATGATATAAAATGTCTTGCCGAAAATGGCCGGGTGGAGTTTACAGCCAGCGCAAAATATCATGCCTTTATACCGTTGGTGCCAAAAAGCGAGGCGGTGCGTCAGATAAAGTTAAATGAAATTGCCAATAAAGAGTATTTTGGTTCTTTGTATAATCCCAACGGTTTTTTTAGTCCCGAAATGAGCTATAGTCCTAAAGTGGCGGAGGTGGCGCAGGAGTTTGGGTTTAAGTGGGTGGTTTTGGACGAGATTGCCTATAATGGAAAGGTGGATGTGGTTAAGTTTGACCGTCTTTATAAAATAAAGGGATTTGATGTTTTGGCGTTTTTTAGAGAGAAACGAACCAGCAATTTAATTATGGGGGCGGTAGTTCGCGACGCGCAAAAAATTTCAGATGCGGTTTCAAGAGAAAATGGTTCTAGGTATCTTTTGACCGCAATGGACGGCGAAACATTTGGACACCATAGAGTTGGTTTGGATAAAGTGCTTTTGGATGTTTTAGCAGACCCTAAAATTGATACTGTTACTATATCCGAATTGTCCAAATTGTATAAACAAATAGAGGAAGTAACCCCTAAAGACTCTACTTGGGCATCCAGCGAAAAAGATATTGTTGACGGGAATGTGTTTAATTTGTGGTTTGATAAAGACAATGAAATTCATAAGAAAGAATGGGAGTTAACGGATATTGCAATAAGAGTGGTAAACGATTCAAAATTCGCCCTTCCATCATTGCGAGGAGAGAGCGTAAGCGAACGACGAAGCAATCAAGAAAGCTGGGATCGCGCGCGTTGTCTTTTGGACCCTGCCCTTCACTCTTGTCATTACTGGTGGGCAAGCGCCAACCCTTGGTGGAGTATTGAGATGATAGAGGAAGGGGTTTTCAATCTTTGGCATTGTGTGCTAAATGTTCCCGACGCGCCTCTTGCCGATAAAGAACGAGCGGAAAAACTTTATTTTGAGATACTGCTTTTGGCGCATAGCTGGCAAAGGACGGGCTTAGTTAAGGAAAAATCGGGTCGTTCGTACGCTTGGAAAAAGATACCTTTTAGTAAGCGCGCCAACCCGGGGGAATTTGAAGCGTTGTTGGAGCTTTTGGCGCAAGAGGAAAAAAATTCTGTTGTCCGTTGCGAATATGAACAGGCTATTAGGTGGCGGGATGCGCAAACAAAGCTTAAAAATGAAAATGATGTGTATGACGTTGTTCATGTTATAGATCAGTTAAGGCAATTTGTGGATTTTAAAAGATACGAGGATTTGGTTTTAAAGTACCAGAAGGAGTATAAGTTCATAAATGCCGGACAACCGGAGAGGTAGAGTAGTAAATTCAAATGACAAAACTCAAAATTCAATTCGAATTTTAACAAAGGAGACTCCTTTGAAAAAGGAGTCTCCTTAGATAGCTTTGATTTTGAATTTTTTGAAAACTGTGTGCCCAAAAGAAATAACAAATCTTTTAACTAAATATGGTCTAACGATAATAAAACCCTTCCGTCTCGCCGACGGCGGTTTTAAAAGGTCGTATGTTTTGTTGTGCAAAGATTTAAAGGGCAAAAAATTTGTCCTTAAAGTTTTTGCATCCCGCGACAAAAACGCCCAAAGTAAATTTATTCGCGAAGTTAAAATCCTTTTGTTGCTGGGGAAATATAAAAATCTTTCCTCCTTTGTTCCTAAAGTATATAAACATAATTTCAAAGAACAAAAGGGCAGTCTTTACTATCTTTTGGAGTATTTTGATTATAAAAGTTTTGGGGAATTCACTTTGGATTTGAGTTATCAAATGGGGATATTCAAAAAGGACTCGTTTGAGGTTTTTATGGATTTTTGGCAGGAAGTTGGGGATATGCGCCAAGAGGGGCTAGAGTGGTTGAGTCCGTACGGTTTGAGCCGTTTTATGGACGAGCTTTCATTTTACAAAAGCAGAACTCCCGAGATATTAAGTTTGGGTATGTGGGAGAGGGTTTTCAATTATTTAAAAAGAAGGGAAAAGACTATAAACGATTGTTGCGCGTTGTCCCATTTAGACTTGTATCCCGAGAACATTTTTGCGCAAGAATCGTTTTCGCGCGATTTTAAGATTATTGATTGGGAGCAATCGCATTTAACCGCCAAAGCGGGGAACGAGGCTTTTTTATATCTAATGCTTTGGAAAGAGGATTATTTTAGGAAAAAAATTTTCACTAGGATAAGCGAACAGGGGAGTATGAGTTCCTTTAAGTGTTTTCTGCTCCTTTTTGCGGTTAGATTCTTATATCAAACAAAATCTTTTGCCCATGAAAACGCTTTTAGCGAATCTTTTAAACTATCCCTACTTTCCACAATTAACGACATCGTACAAGGAAAGTTTAGTCGGCCAAGAAATTTGCAATATCTAGTAAGTAAGATGTTAGTTAGGCAGTTACTTAAAAATTTCTATTCGTTTAAAAAAGACATTTCTGTTGAGGATTTTCCCGCAGGTTATGGGAACACGATGCTGAAAATAAGCATTATGACAGGAAGCGACAAGAACAAAGATTATGTTCTTAGGGTTTATTCTTTGAGTCGTATTTACGAAAACATAAGGAGGGAGGCAAAGATTTACAGACATTTAAGTAAAAAAGGCATCCCCACCTATTTTGTTTGTAAAAACAAGGAACGGCGACTGGTTTCAAAAGCAGTGATATATGGCAGGGAGCGGTATTTTATATTCGTATGTTTTTTAAAAGGGCGCACTTTGTCGCGGACGAAGTTAAAAAAGACGCACCTTTATCAGGCGGGCAGTTGGCTTGCTAAAATGCATACTGTTGGAGTTGTTCACAATGATTACAATCGCAGGAATGTTTTATATGACAAAGATGTTTTGTCTGGAATAATTGATATGGAATTTTCGCAGTTTTCAACAAAATCTGCGGACCACTTACGGGATTTAGCTAAAGCTATTGCGTTATGGTTGCAGGGTATTGATGATAATGCTTCTGTTTCAATCCGAGAAGTATATGAAAGTTTTATGGGGGGGTATTTTGGGAAAAATTGGAAAGACGAATCTTTTAAAGTTAATAGGCTTATTGTGGAGGAGTTGAGAAAGTTAAGGACAGAGTATAGGAGGATGAACAAAAAATCCCCCTCGGAATATTTTGAAGGAATAATAGTTTTTATAAACAACCTAATTCCACGGTTCAAAGTTTAGTTTATGGTCGCTCTTAAAGATTTTATCAACAATTTTGATATGTCAAACCCCGACTGGAAAAGTTCGCAGGGGTATAAAGCAATAGCCAGTTGGCAAACTGCAATGCTTTTAAGGGATATGCTAGTACTTTGGTTTAAGGAAACAGGCGCAGAAAACTCTCGTAATTTCCCGTCTGTTCCCGTGAATTTTCGTTTATTCGGCCGTTTGGAAGCGCAAGTACTAGATGCCGCGCGGTCTGTTATTGCAAACATTGAAGAAGGTTACACGCGCCCCGACACAAAAGCATATCTACAGTTTTTAGGCTATTCCCAAGCTTCTTTGGCAGAGGTTCGCGGCGATGTAGAGAGGATGAAAGAAGATGATATATTAAAGTCAGTTAAAGGTTCCACTTTGTTATTTATTGGAATTAAAACACCCGCTAAAGATTTTCCATATTCCTATTTGCGGGAGTTAAAGAGTTGTGATAATATTTTATAACTAGTCAAATAACGCCAAAAAGAGAGGAGGGCGGAGAAATGGATTGCGCGGTCAGACATTTAATTTCTTCCCGCCCCTTTTCAATAGTTGTTTAACAAGCTTTTATTGTTTTATTATCCCGTATCCTCCCGTAAACCTCCCGTTTATCTTTAGTTGTTGACTTGGGAGTTTTGTTTGTGGTATAAGTTGTAGACTTTAGTTCCAAAGACTGTTGGGTGCTTGCCCTTCCGAAGTCCGCTTTGAGCGGACGAAGGAGGGTCCTTGAGAGCTTAATATCGCAGATTGCGGTACCCGCATAGGAAAAATTATGGCGTTAAAAAGAGAAAAGAAAGAACAAATTTTAAAAACTATAAAGGAAGCGTCTGATTCTTCGTCCTCTTTGGTTTTTTTTGATTACCAGAATATCTCCGCCGGAACTTTAAATATGTTGAGGGATAAACTTTTTGACAAAAAGGCGAGCTTTTCCGTTTTTAAAAACACCCTTCTAAAAAAAGTTTTAGGGGATAAAATGCCGGAACTTGCGGGGCCTACAGCAGTCCTCTTTGCAGGGGACGACCCCGTTTCTCCCATTAAAGAGTTATATAATTTTAAAAAAGAACAAGAGAGCATAGATATTAAATTTGGAATTCTAGAAGGAAAAATTATTCCCCAAAGCCAAGTGGATGTTTTGGCGGCGCTTCCCTCAAAGCAGGAACTGCTCGCAAAAGTGGTGGGGGGGATGTCCCGCCCAACAAATAGTTTTACTAGAGTATTAGGGGGTGTTTTAGACGGTTTCGCGCGAGTTGTGTATCAAATATCTCAAAGCTCAAAAATCAAATGACAAAATTCAACTCAAATTCAAAATATAAAATTCAAAAAAAGCTTTATAAATTTGAATTTTGAGCTTGATTTGTTATTTGAGATTTGATTTTTGAATTTAGGATGGGGGTGTAAGTTATGTCCGAAGAAAATAAAAAAGAAGAAAAAAAAGAAATAAAATTAACAGAAAACGCAAAAAAAGTAATGGAAATGGTTGAAAAAATGAATGTTTTGGAGCTTAACGATTTGGTAAAAGCTTTAGAAGAAAAATTTGGCGTTTCCGCAAGCGCTCCTGTTATG
>Ga0180007_10005491_pt1 | contig 12776 bp, 16 predicted proteins | sample MM_PC_MetaG_FD_121122 | JGI IMG/M metagenome (GOLD analysis project Ga0180007, IMG submission 121122) | Groundwater microbial communities from the Aspo Hard Rock Laboratory (HRL) deep subsurface site, Sweden - MM_PC_MetaG | ecosystem: Environmental > Aquatic > Deep subsurface > Groundwater... | reverse complement strand
GCATTTGCAACTTGCATTTTTTTCTGAAGAGCAGATGATTTTGAAATTCCTAATTCTTTTTTTAATAATTCTGAAACAGGAGGTGAAAAAACTTTTATTTCAAATTCTTTTGTCGAAGGGTTTACATTTAATTCAACAGGAACTTTTATCCCACTGAAGTTTTTTGTTGCTTCATTTACTTTTGAAATAACTTCATTTATTGGAATTCCTGCTGGTCCAAGTTTTTGACTAAGTGATGGACCTGGTTTCATACTTCCGCCTTCAACTAATAATTTTATATTCATTTTATTCTTCTTGCTCCTCACGCCTTATAACTTTTACATTATCTAATTTAATAGTAACTGGTAATTGAACCATTGCTCCAAGCAAGCTCACAACAACTTCTTGTTTTTGTTTGTCTACTCTTGAAACCCTTGCTTTTTCTCCTTTTAATGTTGCGCCGATTATTTCGACAATGTCTCCTTCTTTTATAATTATATTTTCTGCTGAAGATTCAACCATATTTTTTATTTCTTCATAGCCAATTGTTTTTCCAATAATTCCTTTTACATATGGTAAATTAAAAACAGATTCTTCTGCAGATTCTCTGTCTTCAGCTTCGAGAAGAACATAACCTCGTAAACCATGTGGTCGAGAAACAGAAAAAACATTTAGTTCTTTTTTAATTGCTCTATCAGAGATCATGTCTACTGCTCTTTCTTCTTTGTTTGTTGTTACTTTTATTATAAATATCATTGCGAGGACACCAAGGTTTCCTTCGCTTAACCTTCCTTCCGACGCTGAAAAGCGATTTCTCAGCACCTCGAGGAAATCGCGAGGATTTTTAATTTGCTTCATCTAACTCCTTAATATCTTAAGAAGAAGATGTAAATATTTAAAGATTGAGGTTTATAAAATTATCTTTTCCAAGAAGGGTGCCCAAGATTATAAAAACCGGAAGATGTTGAAACCAATTTATGCTTTTCATAATTTGTTAAATTAATTATCCAAAGTTCCCCATTCATTGAACTTTGTGAAGAAGAATAAACTATATAGTTTCCACCTGGAGACCAACAAGGAACACCATCAGATCTTGTTTGGTCATTTGTTATATTTTTCTCACCTGAACCATCAAGATTAATTATATAAATATCTTTATCTCCATTACGACTTGAAGAATAAGATATTTTGGTTCCATCTGGAGAAAAAGAGGGAGTTGTATCATCATAATCATTTTTAGTTAAACGAGTAATATTTTTTGTGATTAAATTGCTTATATAAATCTCAGATTTTTCATTATCCATAGTTGATTCAAAAACAAATTTTTCTCCATCAGGGGACCAAAAAGGATGCTGATTATTATATTCATTGCCTATTATTATAGTTGTAGTAGAATCACTTAAATTCATTAAATAAATATCACCCTCTATATAATAAGTTCCACTAAAAATTATTTTTGTTCCATCTGGAGAAAAAGAAGCACAATATTCATCTAAAGAACTAAAAGTTAATTGTTGTTTGTTTGTGCCATCTGCATTTATAGTATAAATATCAAAATTATCTGAAGCAAAAGGAACTTTTGTTGAATAAATTATTTTATCTTCATTTGGGTGCCAAAAAGGATAAACGTCCCATAAACTATTTGATGTAATTCTCTTTTTGTTTGTGCCATCTGCATTTATAGTATAAAGATCGTAGTCACTTCCATCATAAGCTGTAAAAACTATTTTTCCTTCTAATTTATCTTCTTCCCTAATTTCCCCCTCTGCTAAAAGTTTTTCATAATCAAAAATTGTTTTATTAACATCTCCTATTGAATTACTAAAAACACCCATATTAATTCCAACAAGTGCTTCAAGCCCGCCAGAAAGTTTCCAAGAATTTTCAGAAACATCTAACTTTAAATTATCTTTTACTGTAGTTCCAGGACCTATAATTCCATATACCATGAGACTTAATTTTGCCCCAATATATGCTTTGGTTTCAGAATCCCCTTCAGAAAAAGGGTTTGAAAATCCAAAATCATTTGAAAAATAACTTATTAAATTCCAAGAATTGTTATTATATTCTAAACCTGCTTTCAAAAGTGCTTCTTGAGAAACAGAAATTTCTGACGGAAAAGTGCTTGCAAAAGAAACTCCTGTAAAAATATCTATTTCTGGTCTTACAACAACTGGGAAAGGAGGTGCAGTAGGTATCCAGCACAAAACAAATGGATTAAAAGAATATTCTGCTAAATTAAATTCTTTTTCAAAAGGTTCTTGCCAATTTTTTGAAATAATCATTTTCAAACTAGAACTTTCTTTTGTAGTATTCTCAAAAAGCAAATTTTCAAGTTTTCCTTCATCAATATTCAGGCCTAACCCAAACTGCGTTGTAAAAGCATAATTTCCTGTTACAGTTATCTGATCATTTATTGTCAAATTATTTCCATCTGCATCAAAAAGAACAACATCGTCAAAGTTTAAAGAAAAATCAAAATCAGAAGGTAAAGAAGATTTTGAAATTCCTTTCTTTCCTATAAACTTTTTTATACCTGATGGAGAAAGACTTGCAGAGTTAAGAAAAGCTCCATTGTAAATTCCTTGTTCCATTGTTGCAGATGTCGTGTAAACAGTTTTTTTATCTGAAGATAAACTACTGATTTTTCTTAAAAACCCATCTGGAGCAGAAGGACTATTTTCTCCAACAAGAATACTCCCTACAGAAAGAGTTACAGGACTTGTAAAAACTAATTTATTTGGATCAACAGAAGAAATATAATTTTCTATGAAAGATGCTGGAAAAACAGAGGTATTTTCTCCTAAAACAAAATCTTCTACTTCTTTGTTTGTTGTTGTAACAGAATAATCTTGGTTACTAAAATCTTCTCCATCTGAAACCGTTATTCCAACATTTTCTGTTTTATTTTCTGAAACACTTGGGGCAGTCCCACTAACAACCCCAGATTGTGATATTGATAACCAAGGGGGTTTTTGGACAAAAGAATATGTTAATTTATCTCCATCTTTATCTCTTGCTAAAACTTGATAATTATAAATTTCATTTTCTACAACAGAAGTTATAGGAGAAGAATATATTTCTGGCGGGCTGTTTCTTGTTTCAGTTGGTAAACTTTTTTCGCAAGAACTTAGAAGAACAAATAAAGAAACCAAAGGAGGCAAAATAATTTTTGAAAAATGTTTTTTCCCTTTTTTAAAAAAATTTTCTAATCCCATTATAGTATAGAACAAATTTTAGTTTATAAAAATTTATGTGTTATAAATTTATCTAACAAATGCTTTCATAATTATTGAAATTAAAAATCCAAAAACGCCGAGGACTGCGATTCCAATTGCAGAAACTTTTGCGATTTGCTCGAACTCTTGCTTTGAAGGTTTTTTCAAGACCATCCAAACTCGTTTGCACTTTGCGTAAAATGATTTTGTTGAAGTTAATATTTTCATGAAACAGAAAAGAGGATGGGGTTTTTAAAATTATTGAGAAGAATTTTTTATTCAAAAAACTCTATCCCGAGTTCTTCTTCAATTTCTTTGTGTTTTATGCTTTCAATTGAACCTTCATGTCCGAGAATTTGTGAACTTTTTACGCCTGTTACAATTAAGAGAACGCGAATTGATTTTTCCATGTCTTCTGAAATTTGTGCGCCCCAAATAAGTTTTGCGTCAGGGCTTAATTTATTTCCAACAGTTTCAATAATTGTTTTGCATTCATCTAAACTCATGTCTGGGCCTCCTACAATATTCACAAGTGCGCCTGTTGCATTTGAAATATCTACATCTAAAAGGGGGTTTTGAATTGCTTTATCAACAGCTTCCAAGGCCCTATGCTCTGTGTCTGATTCGCCCATTCCAATTAAAGAAACGCCTCCATTTGACATTACTGTTTTTATGTCTGCAAAATCCAAGTTTACTAAACCAGAAGTTGTTACAAGTTCTGTTGTTCCTTTTACAGCATTTGTTAAAATTTCGTCTGCTATTTTGAATGCTGTGTGTAAAGGTAATTCAGGAGCTAATTCAAGCAACTTGTCATTTGGGATTACAATTAAAGTGTCTACAGCTGCTTCCATTCTTTCTAATCCATCCATTGCATTTTCAAGTCTTTTTCTTCCTTCAATTGTGAAAGGCAAGGTTACAACTCCGATGGTTAAAGCTCCTTGTTTTTTTGCCAAGTTTGCTATAACAGGGGCAGCTCCTGTTCCTGTTCCGCCGCCTAATCCGCATGTTATAAAAATCATATCAGAACCTGAAATTTTCTTTTTAATTTCTGATTCAGATTCATGTGCCGCTTCTTGACCCACTTTAGGATTACTTCCTGCACCCAAGCCCTGTGTTAATTCTCTTCCAATTAAAATTTTATGGTCTGCATTTGCATATAATAAATCTTGGGCGTCGGTGTTTATTGCAATTAATTCTCCTCCTTTAATTCCAATTTCCCTCATTCGACTTAAAGAATTTCCTCCGCCTCCGCCGACACCAATTACTTTGATTTTAGCAGATTGTTTTTTCAAAAGTTCTGCAAGTTCTTGGTCCATTGCCTTTAATTCAGGAGACAGCCCTGAAAAAGAATTGTTGCTTGAATACACGTCTTCCATATCTAAAACTATTTACAAGAGTTTATAAGAATTATTGTGATGTTTTAGGTGTTTCAGAATCGCTTTTTTTAACTATTCCATTTCTTTAATCTCTAAATCCAAATCTAAAATCTCTTTAAATTTAGGTTTAAATAGTTCAACAAATTTTGTGTAAGGCTTTTCAACAGACATTAAAAGTTTTTTATCTTTTACTTCAGAATCAAAATTTTTTCTAAAAAAGAATTCATTTAAAGATTTCACTTTTTCTTTTACATCTTCTATTTTTTTTACAACTTCTAATTCATAAATTACTTCTTTTCCTGCAACAGGATTATTAAAATCAACCATTATTCTTCCGCCAGAAACTGCTAAGACCTTTGCAACTCTTCCGTCAAAATTAAAAGATATTCCAGGTATTGGATTTAATTTGTGTTCGATAAAAACTTTTTTTGGGATTCTTTGAATCATTGCAGGATTTCGTTTTCCAAAAGCTTGTTCTGGTTTAAGTTCTATTTTGTATTTTCCAATTTCTTTTCCAATTAAAAAATCTTCAACACCAGCTAAAAACATGTTTTCGCCTAAGCAAAAAACAAAAGGTTCTGCTTTTATTTGAGGGTTTATTTTATCAATATCTTCTTTAATATTTGAGTCAAATATTTCTCCATCTCTTGTTTTTGCTGTGAATTTGATTTCAATAAAGTCTTTTTTCTGTAATGGCATGAAATAAAATTGGAGAAAAGGTTTATAAAATTATATTTTTTAGTTCTATTATGGTTTTAAAAATAATTAATGCAACAGAAGGAAAAGTTGGCACAAACATTCTCTTAGAAAGTGAACCTTATACAATTAAGAAAATTGATATTAGTAAGACAGGAAAGCATGGTCATGCAAAGTGCAGAATAGAAGCTGTTGGAATAATTAACAAACAAAAAAAAGTTTTTGTTATCCCAGGTCACGATAGATTAGAAATTCCATTGGTTAACAAAAAGAAAGGTCAAGTTCTTTCAATTTCAGAAAAAATAAGTGTAATGGATTTGGAAAGTTTTGAAACCTTAGATGTTCCATGTGATGAAGAAATAAAATCAGAACTTGAAGTGAACTCAAATGTTGAATACTGGGATATTGAGGGGGCACTAATAATAAAGAGGAAAATATAATGGCGAAAATACCTGAAGCACAAAACCGAATGTTCAAGAATGTTTTTGTTTGTAAGAATTGTCAATCAAAAGTTAGAGCAGACCCGCAAAAAATTTTAAAAGGAAAGGTGAGATGTAGGAAATGTTCTAAGAAAACATTCAGACCTTTGAAAAAGAAATAAAATGAACTTTTTTTGGTATGATATAATCTTTCTGATAGGATTTATTTTATTTGTTAGCTTGTTTCTTTATTTTAATAAAAAGAACGTGAAAAAAGACGGTTTGCTTTTTTTGTATCGTGCTAAGTGGGGAATTAAATTAATAAAAAAAGTTGGTGAAAAATATCAGAAAACTTTAAAATTCCTAAGTTATGTTTCAATTGGTCTTGGATATATTTTAATGGCAGGAGGAATTTATCTTGTTGGAAAAATTGTTTATTTATATTGTTTTTACCCAAATGTTGTTCGAGCAATAAAAGTTCCACCGATAATGCCTTTAATTCCTTATTTACCGCAAATGTTTAAATTAGATTTTTTACCTTCTTTTTATTTTACATATTGGATTGTTATTTTAGCTATTGTTGCAATTTCGCACGAGTTTTCACATGGAATTTTTGCAGCTTATAATAAAGTAAAAATAAAAAAAACAGGGTTTGGATTTTTTCCATTTTTCTTTCCTATTTTTCCTTTAGCTTTTGTTGAACTTGATGAAAAAGTAATGCCAAAAAAAAGTAAATTTTCACAAATGGCAATTTTATCTGCAGGAACTTTTGCAAATGTTTTAGTTGCAATTTTCTTTTTTATTATTATGTGGTTTTTCTTTTCAGTCGCTTTTGCTACAGCTGGAATTGAATTTAATTCGTATGCATACGATGTTGTTGGGCTTTCAACAATTTTATCTGTAAATAATGTTTCATTTAATAACGCAACTTATGAAAACCTTGCTGGTCTTTTGAATAATGAAAGTTCGAATTCAATAAAAACAAGTGAAAAAAGTTATGTTGGGATTCGGGGGGTTCTTGAAGATGAAAATTCTATTTTATTGTATAGAGATTATGCTGCGATAAAAGCAGGACTAAAAGGAGCAATTATTGAAATTCAAGGGGAAAAGGTTACAAATTGGGAACAATTTGGAGAAGAGTTATATAAAAATTCTCCAAGAGATACAATAAATTTGAAAACAAAATATAATGATGAAATTTTAGAATATGATTTGGTTTTGGGAGAAAACCCTGCAAATAAAAGTGCACCTTATTTAGGAATTGGATATGAAAAATATGAAATTTCTGGTTTAATGGGGAAATTAGTTTCTGCTTTGGGATCATTCAAGCAAGATAATATTTATTATGAATCAAGATGGGAAGCAAGTGAATTTATTTTCGATCTTTTGTGGTGGTTGATTTTAATTAGTGTAAGTGTTGCTTTTGTGAACATGCTTCCTGTTGGAATTTTCGATGGAGGTCGATTCTTTTACTTAACTGTTTTTGGAATAACAAAAAGCAAGAAAAAAGCTGAGAAAAGTTTTAAATTTATGACAAGATTTTTCTTATTTATCTTGTTATTGTTAATGGTATTCTGGGTGGTTGGGATTTTTTAGGGTTGTAAAATATTAAAATAACTCCAGAAAAGATTTGAAAAATTATTTTGAGGTGTAAGGTCTTTCGTCGTAAGTTTGTATAACTTTAGGTCTTTGAAAAGATCCATCTTCATTTTGATAAGCAATAAATAAAGCGTGTTTTCGGCATTTGTCCCTCTTAGTAAAATCGTCTCGATTTAAAGGACTGATGGCTAAGACATCAAGCCTATGGTCTCCATTCATATCCTCAAGTCTAACTTCTAATGGCTTCTCTTCAAATAAAATTCTTTGACTTTGATATGTTCCATCAAATTGGGCCATAGAAACTAAAATATCATGTTTTCTATATTTGGTACTCTTAGTGATATCCTCTTTAGAATGAGGGGCAACAACTAAAATATCCTTTCTTCCATCTGCATTCATATCAACAGCTGGTTGCGGTACTTCTATTTTACTACATCCAACTAATCCGCTTAAAACTGCTAATACAAGTCCTTTAACAATTATTCTTTGATAAAGTTTCATTTTATTCACCTTGTATGATAAAATAGATACTATTTAAACCTTTTCATTCTGTTACCTTTCTAAAATTACAAATCAATCACACCGTCTTTTGTTAAAGCTGCAAAACGAATTCCGACCGGGATATTTATTAATGCAGAAATAAGTGCCATGTGTTCTTTGCCGTCGCCTGAAGCAATTGAAAGTGCGGTTTCTGTTCCTGAGAATTTTCCTTTAAGTTTTTTTAAAAGATCTTCTTTTAAATCTTTTAACTTTTGATTTAAATCTGTTTTAATAAATTCAAATTCTTTTTCATGTTTGAAGTCCTTTGCAAAATCATCGCCAATTAAAATTATTTTTTCCCATTCTGCATGAGTCATAAGTCCTGCAACTTGTGCCCAAGTTCCTTTTCCAGATGAAAGTAAAGCAATTAGTTCCATTTTAAGCGATTCCTATTTGGGAAAAGAAACTTTTGTTTCTTCCCTTATATTTATTTATTTCTAAATCTGAAAACTCCTGAACTCTATAAAAATCATTGTCTACTATAACTTCCTCACCACTTATGTTATAATTTAAATTATTTAAAACTTCATGTTCCCCTTCAATAAACCTAAGAACATTTTTTTCAAGTCCCACTACAACTCCTCCATCGCCATCCCTTTCACAAATCTTGTAATATCTTTCAAACATAAACAAAATACTTTTTTCAAGTTTATAAGAATTATTGTGATAAAGTGAATTCCAAAACTTTATAAATTCAAATAATCTTGAATTTCTAACCGATTGAACCATATCGTGAGTGCATAGATTCTATGGCGCTGGCGCATAATATGGGAGGAAAAACATGGAACTTAAAGAACAATTGAAAATAGCATTAACAGAATTAAGAAAAGAAAAACCAAGAAAGTTTAATCAAACAGTTGATTTAATTATAAATCTGCAAAAATTTGATGTTAAGCGAAGTTCTGTTAACTTTGTTATAACTGTCCCACATAAAATTAAAGAAAAAAAAATTGCTGGTTTTTTAGAAACTAAAAACAAGAGCATTGAAACAATTACAGCTGATGAATTTAAAAAATACTCAGATAAAAAATTATTGAAAAAATTAATTGACAAATTCGATTTTTTCATTGCTCAAGCAAGTTTAATGCCAAAAGTTGCTACAACATTTGGAAGATTTTTAGGGCCAGCAGGAAAAATGCCTTCACCTCAACTTGGAATTATTTTAAATGCTGATGAAAAAACAATTGAAGAATTAAAAACAAAAATAAATAATTCTGTTAAAATAAAAATTAAAGAAGCTAGTGTAAAAATTTCTGTTGGAAAACAAGACATGAAAAATGATGATTTAATCGAAAACATTATTGCTATACACGACGCTATTTTAAAAAATCTCCCAAGACAAAAAGAAAATATAAAAAACATTGAACTTAAACTCACAATGACTAAACCTCAAAAAATACAAATAAGATGAAAACTAAAAGACATGCCCCAATACCTGAAGTAAAAACAAGAACAGTAAAAGAAATAGAAAACTTAATTAAAAATAAAAAAACAATTTTAATTGCTTCAATAAAAAATATTCCTGCTTCACAATTCCAAGAAATTTGTAAAAAATTGCGTGGAAAAGCGATTGTAAAAGTTCCTAAAAAGAATTTGATTTTTAGAGCATTAGATTCTTCTTCAAATGAAAATGTAAAAAAGTTAAAAGAACAAATTCAAGATAGTGTTGCAGTTTTATTTTCCGATTTAGATTGTTTTGACCTTGCAACAGAATTAGTTAAAAATAAAAGCCCTGCAAAAGCAAAGCCAGGACAAGAATCTCCTATGGATATTGAAGTTGAAGCAGGACCAACAGAGTTAGTGCCTGGACCTGCAATTAGTGAACTTGGTGCTGTAGGTTTACAAATTCAAATTGAAAAAGGAAAAATTCATATTAAAGAATCAAAAGTCATTGTTAAAAAAGGTGAAAAAATTTCACGTGCAGTTGCAGATATTATGGCAAAATTAGACATTAAACCTTTTTCTGTTGGTTTTATTCCTTTGGTTGCATTTGATAATCAAGAAAGTAAATTATATTTAGAAATAAAAATAAATACAGAAGAAGCGATTGCAAATTTAAAAACATCTTTTGGAAGAGCATTGCCTTTTGCTGTAAAAATTGGTTATGTAAATTCAGAAACAATTGGATTTTTAATTGGTAAAGCAGAAAGAAATGCAAAATATTTAGAAAAATTAAAATCTGTTGAAGAAACGCAGGAAGTTCAAGAAACTGAAAAAGAAGTTTCTGAAGAAAATCAAACTCAGGAAGTTAAAACTGAGGAGGAAAAATAAATGGAATACATATATGCTGCACTTTTGTTGCACAAACTTGGAAAAGACATTAATGAAGAGAATGTGAAAAAAGTTGCTGTAGCTGCTGGCGCAGAAGTTGATGAATCAAAAGTGAAATCGCTTATCGCTAGCTTGAAAGGCGTGGACATTGAAAAAGAACTTGAAAACGCTAGTTTGGTTTCTGCTGCTCCTGCTGTTGCAGAAGTATCTGAAAAGAAAGACGCAAAACCTAAGGATGCCCTAAAGGGCACAAGTGAAAAACACGAAGCTGCTGCAGAAGGCTTGTCTGCTTTATTTGGTTAAATTATTATTTAAGTAGACAGGTCTCAACTTTTTCTAGTTTGGACGAGGGGAAATATATTTTGCATGACAATAGTTTTTTTAAAGGGGGGGAAGAGTGTGGATTTTATGGGAGAAGGAAAAGAATATAAAATACCTGCATTTCGACCACAAATAGATATGTCTATAGAAGGGAGGACTCATTTTCATATTGATTATATTAAAGAAAATAAAGAACGCAACATCAAAAAGGGTTTTTATTGTCTTCAGGGAGGGGGAATTATTTTAACAGAAGAACCATACCAGGATTTAAAGAAAGCAGAAGAGGCTCTTGAAAATTCTGTACTTAGTAAAATAGATTCTGAAATAAAAAGATTGGATGATTTAAGAGAGAAGTTTACAAAAACAAAAAAAATTATTATAAAAGAAGGAATATCACATTATCTTATCCCAAAAGATTCTAATTCCAAAGAATAAACCCACAAAACTTATAATTTCCCCAAAGTTCTCTTTTTTTATTCTTTCTGAACTAAGTTTTAAATGAAACTTTTTTAATCTAAAGTGGAAAAGTTTAAAAGTATGAAAATCCTACTTTATTACATGGAAATGATTAAAATAAATTCAAAAGGACAAATTGTTATTCCTCAAAAAATTCGGAAAGAATTTGAAATCACAGAAGAATCTATACTTGTCTTAGATAAAATGAAAAATCACATTATAATAAAAAAAATTGATTCTGATTTGATTAATCAAATAGAAAGAAGCTTGGAAGATATTAAAGCAGGAAGAATAAAAGAGTGGAATGGTTAAGGCACTTTCCTTAATTTATCAAGAATAAATTCTTTATAAAAATCAAATCTTGAAATTATCTTATTTATTGTTTCCTGTTGTTCTTTTTTATCGCTTAGAGCTATGGCAAGGACGACCATAAAATTTTTGTAAACAAGAAAATATAATCTTTTACTTCCAAACTTTTTCTCTCTGAAATAAGGAACTTTCAGTGGCTTCCCAATTTGCGGGCCTCGTTCTCTTAGTTGGTGTAAAATTTTTCTAACTCTTTTCTTTTCAGATTCATCAATTCTTTCAAATCTATTATCAAACTCTTTTGTTGTAAAAACTCTAAACATAAAAACAAATAGAAAAAGAAACTTAAATAATTATCTTTTATCTCCACAAAACTTATAACTCTTCTTAAATTATCTTTAACCTATGACATGGTCTTTATATCAAAATGATGAGTTTCTCAAACCTCTTTGCTTTTCAAATGGGAAAACACAGAAAGATATTGTAAATGAAGTTTTGGGTTTGTTTGAAAAAGGAAAAAAGATTGTTTTTATTTCAGGTGTTTGCGGAACAGGAAAAAGCGCGATTGCGTTGAACATTGCGAGGAAGATTGGGAAAACTTCTGTTGTGGTTCCAGGGAAAAGTTTGCAAGCACAATATAAAAAAGATTATGAAGAAGAAAAACATTTGTTAAAAGATAATAAAGAAAAGCTGAAAATTAGTGTAATAACTGGAAGAGCAAACCACAAATGCAAATTTTTACAAGACAATGAAAATGCAATACCAAAAATAAAAAAAGAAGTGAATTCAAAATTGCATGATATTTTTGAAGACAAAAGAGAAGAAATAAAAAATTTAATTAGTTATGATGTTTCTGCAAACAATTATTTGATTCCTTGTAAAATAGAACTTAAAGAAAAAAATTGGAATAAGATAAAACGATATTTGCAACAGAACAAAAAAGTAAATCTCTCAAGTTTTTCAGATATGAAAGACGTTAAAAGATTTTCAGTTGCAAGCCTTTGTCCATATTGGAGTCCTGTAATTTCAGACAAATATGAACTTAAAAATTTCCCAAATGCAAAAAAAAGAAAATATTTGGGTTTAGAAAATACAAATTTTATTTTTTATTCAAACAAAACTGGTTGCTCTTTTTATGAACAATTTAATTCATATATTGATTCAGATGTTCTTGTGTTTAATGCATTGAAATACAAACTTGAATCTTCAATGAATAGAAAACCTTCGACAGAAGTTGAAATAATCGACGAGTGCGACGAATTTTTAGACAGTTTTTCAAATTCAAGTTCAATAAATTTGGATTATTTGCAAAATTCTTTGTCTTACATTTATCCTGAAAATGATGAAACAGAAGTTTTCCTAAACCACTTAAATGAACTTATTAAAAAAATTAAAAGAAATCAAAAAATTTCAAAAGCTGTTTTTTCAAAAGAAATTTTTGAACTTAAACAAACAGAAATTTTTGAATTGCTTCAATTTATTTTAGATTCTCAAGAAATTATCCAAGAATTTGACCCAGAAAATTATGTTCATGAAATTGTTAGTATTGCAAGAATGTTTGATGAGTTTTTTGATGAAACTTATGTTTTAATTGG
>Ga0180007_10005490_pt1 | contig 12778 bp, 25 predicted proteins | sample MM_PC_MetaG_FD_121122 | JGI IMG/M metagenome (GOLD analysis project Ga0180007, IMG submission 121122) | Groundwater microbial communities from the Aspo Hard Rock Laboratory (HRL) deep subsurface site, Sweden - MM_PC_MetaG | ecosystem: Environmental > Aquatic > Deep subsurface > Groundwater... | reverse complement strand
GTCAACTATAGCTTGTGCCATTTCTACTTTCTTAGTAACAGATTTATAAATATATTCATCTATTCCTCCATGGATCAACAATGGAATATACAAGCAAGTTTTAGTTTGAGAAATCCTATGTATTCTGTCACTACTTTGGATAAACTCTTCTACTGAAAACCCCATTGAATAATATATTACAGTTGAAGAGGAAGTCAGAGTTAAACTATATTTCCCAACACCTATATTGCAAATTAATATTTTCACACTCCCATTTTGAAATCTATCCACTACCTCTCTCCTATTCTCTGTTTCACCGGATAGAGATACATAATCAAAACCACACTCTCGGCACCGCTCCTCTATTATTTTAAGCTCAGCTCGCCACCTGCAATAAATTATTATCTTTTCTCTTTCTGGAAACTCACATATAACTTCACGTAGTAAGTCTAGCTTCGGGTTATCTTGGAATATAAAAGTATCTTTGGTATCCGTATATACAAAGCCGCTACTAATCTGAGATAATTTACCAATCTTATCTAGTGCAGATTTAATATTTACTTTCCCTTTTTCTGTATCTAATTGCTTGACTATATCCTCTGCGATAGGTTTATAATAATTAATCTGTTCTTTAGATAGTTTGGTGTATCTTGTAGTCCACACTTTGGGTGGCAAATCTAGGCACTCTTCTTTTGTTAAACGAGTAGACATGCTATATATCTTCTCAATAAATTCCTCTTTCATTTGGTCTTTTAATACCCAATTTGGATAATAGGTACCGATGTCTTTAAAATATTTCCTTCTAGTAGAAAAGAAATTTTTCCCAAAAGATTTCCCACCATCTAATATCCTATAGATGGTTATGATAGAGGTCATATCGTTAGTAATCGGGGTTCCTGACAAAAATAATTTGTTATTAATTAAATCTCCCAAGAGAACTAGAGATCCAGTTCGTATAGCTTCTCTATTTTTAACCATAGTAGCTTCATCTAACAATAGGAAATCGAATCTTGATAGTGCAATCTCACGTAATAATTCTCCACGTGTCTCATTTCTACCTGGAATAGAGTCATAGGTTATTAGAAAAATGTCTGACTTGTCCCCTAACTTATGGATTTTATTATCAATATCCCCAACTAGGTTAGTATAAGTGAAGTCAGTATGTTTCTCAATTTCAATATTCCATGTAACTATTACAGTTTTAGGACAAACTATCAAAACTTTCTTAATAATATTAAGGTCTTTAAGGATTGCTATTTTTGCCAACGCTATTAAACTCTTCCCTACCCCTGGTTCAGACCAGTCAGCAGATTGAGAATGCTGTAAATGAAATTGTAAATTCTTCTTTTGATGTATATATAATTTTGACTTAATCATATACTGGGGCACAATACGTTAGAGGCTTACCTGACTTCCAACATACTTTACCAGGACGGATACTTAAAGTAGTATCAGCAAGTGTTGGTCCTGCAGCACAAAGAGTTCCTCGAATATATTCATGGGGAAGCCTGTGGAAACATGTTCCGCACCTAAATAAATCTGCATCAGGACAGACATATAATCTAGTACTATGTTTAAAGAATTTCATTAGGTAAATTCTCCAAAAGTTTCTTAAGTTTCTTTTTTTCTTTCTCTCTATTGTAGACAGCATCAGGAGTAATAACCTTATTTACTTTAGTAACCGGCAATTTTCTGCTTACCTTACGTTTATAATTTATTTTAGTCATCTTGATATTTCCCTACGGATTATATCTATTATTTTGTGGCGACTATATTTTTCTATATTTTCCATTCTTTTAAATTCTGGGATACATTTTTTATCTCCGTATATATCGTATTGAATCTCACGATGCCTCCTATGTCTAGGAGGTCCATCCCTCCATACATTAGGCACAAGATTATGTATCCCAGTGTGTTCTTTGCCACAAAAGAAACAGTTCATAATATTCTCCATGCTTCCCTAAAATCTCTATTTAAATCTAACTTTACTCTCTCCTTTAATATGGATATTAATACATCTTTACCTAACATAATATCCTCCTCTGTTTTAAGTATAGGGTTGCTATCCAAGTCATCAATTATATTCTTTAAAATTTTTCTACTCTTTTCTTTTGAAAGGAATCTTTTATACGTATAAAATTTCCAGCCAGGTGTATTACTTACTGTATCTACCATTTTATCTACTATAGATTTATACTGTCGAAGAGGAAAAATAACACCTATGTTTTTGTCCTCCTCTCCATTTAAGAAACAATTAAAAAATTTCATAGAGACAATTTTTGCTAGGATTAGGTTGGCAAAAGTTACTGTAGGAGAGGTTAAAAAACTAATTGGAGAGCGATATTCTATGTGTGAAATCCACTTGCTACGTCTGTTACTTTGTCTTCTCCACATTCCAAATTCTCCATAATATCCACTAGCACGTCTCTGGAATATTTGGCTTTTATCGTCTATTAGGTTTGACAGCCCTTGCAACAAGACATAATCAAGACACAGTATCAATTTTCTAACAGACGGAGGAGGAGGTTCTTTCCCATTGAAAGGATATGGATCTTGTGCCTTTATGCCTCCTATATGTATGTGTCCACCTAAAGGGAATCCCATAACACTTCCACCCGCCCTCCATTGTTGGTTCTTTAATCCTTCTACCTCAGTAGATGCCTTATATAATATCTCTCTAATGTTTTCCACAACATCCAATACATTGTGACTATAGCCTGGGCGAACTTCAAAGGTTGTACCATCTGAATCGCTCCCAAAAGAAGAACCTCTATCAAACATATGTGCTGGTATGGCCTCATTACAACCGATAATGAATTCAGGATCACAACCTATTGTTATTTTTTTAACATCAATTTTCATAGATCCCCGCCTCATTATTATAGGAACGCAAGTTCCTCCAATTAATAACTCTTATAACAATCTTCCATGATAGCACAGAATGCACATGACGGGTCAACTAAATAACTTGGGGAGTATGGTATATAGGACCTACAACATGCTGCCCTAGTTTGTAAAATTTGATTCCTTTTATCTCCCTTAGTCTTTTCTACAGGTGAGGGTTTTAACTCCTCTATCTTTTTCTCCAAGGTTGGCATATATCCGGATGATATATTAATGGAATCTACAGTAAATTTAGAAAGGACATAGTTTCCAACAATAACTATTCCAGCCTCATCTATTATGTGCTCTTTTATACAGTCTTTAAAGCCTTTCTTACATGAGACATGGGCTTCTTGACTAGGAGTTCCTATGGGGATATTATATTTTTCTAATATATTCTTATCAATTTCAATTGCAATTACCTTAGCCTCCTTATCTAAATGTAAGGTTAATTTAGATTGAGTAAAGATAGATAGATCCCCCATATAATTTCTCCTATTCTGAATAAATATAAATATTAATCTCCTTTTTCTTCGTCACCACTGTTTAGTAGCCCTTCACTATAAGCATCTATTGATAGCATAAGGAAATGACACCGCTTATTTTTATCCCAAATCTTAACAAACTTTCTATCTATAGAGAAGAAAGCCTTTCCTGCTTTAATCCAATTAGGTTTATTAAAATCGCAGGATTGTTTACCAAAATAGTATTTGTTACTTACACATATATTGCCATTAGAACCTACTGGGAATAAGACTCCTTTAATCTTATCCCATATAAAGTTAACTTTCTCCCTCTGCAATGTGGTTGGTTGGGATTTTTGAGCCGTGGGGAAATTCGTAGTGCCGCTCCATTTAGAATAATCATATGCTTTCTTAACTTCAACCTCCTTAATTTTCTCAATGGATAGTGGACTATGGCTAACTTTATATATAACATCCTCTGGAAATTTCTTAATTTGGAAAGAGGTAAAAAATTCTAATTCATTGGCCAAGCTCATAGATAGTAAATCATCTGTAGAAGCAAAGAATATCGTCTTGCTTTCTCTGTCATATGCCAAATATAATGTTTCATTGTGTCTCCATAAATATATATTGTTAGCCTCATCCTTGTTTAACAAAGCTACAGAAGCCCATCCTTTAAGGTTACCAAGGCCTTCTGCTAATCCCTCTCTTTCTACATAAGACAGAAGGATCTCTGAGTCAACTTCCCCAAGGTAGGGATATCCATCAAGCCTTCCCATAGAAGAACATACCCCATTATGAATCATGACCCACTTATCTGAAAATACCGGATGATTATTGGCGTTATCTGCTGGATCACCTTGAGTCTTTTTCCTAGTGTGGCCTATGACAAGGTTAGAGGAGGCCATCTTTGGCATATATTTATCCATAACTTCTGGGATGAATTTAGATGCTGGCATAGGTCTCTTTTCTATTACCATCTTCCCCTGCTTATCAAACATTGCAAACCCAGAGGCATCTGTCCCTCTTATAGCACTTAAATAACATAGACGCCTAAATAAGATAGCGTTCTCTTCTGATGGTTTGTCAGTTATAAATCCGAAAATTCCACACATAAATCCTCCTTATTTTGGATTTAATTCCAGTACTGCTTCCTTTATAATGTCCTTGAGTTTGCGAAAAATTGACTCAGAATATATTTCTTTTTCCCACGTAACTGGAAGTATAACACCTATATTCGGAGGCCGAATAACTCTCCGTTTTAATACAGCATCCTCTACATCATGAAAAGAACTATAATGTCTAACTTCAATGAAGTGATCCAAGGCAAAGTTAGCGATTTTAAAGAATGATTTTTCTCCAAAATTAAATACAGATATAACATTTGTTGGAATAAAATCTATTAATATCCGTATTTCACAGTTAGTGTTTATACGTAAAGGAGTAAAATATTTCCGTATCCACCCATGCTTACAGTCTACTACTAAGTTATAATTATTCCTGTATAATGGGAACTTCCATTCCTTTAGGATATCTCTACTCTCTAATATTAAGTTTTCCTTTGGGGAGACAAAGATCTCTACAAATTTATCTATATATAGTTTATACTCTTGATATAGTGGTATCCTATGATATAGGCCTTTAGATATTCTACTAGTAGTAATATCCACAGGTAATTCATCATTGATGCATGACTTAACTACAGAATATGCTGTGCATAGGATACATTTAGTCAACTCCTCCGATACTACAAAAGATGGTAGAGGCCTCCACTCTGTCCCATGGTCTTGGTCTCTTACTACATCCCTTCCTTCTTCTCTGCATTTATCCGTATCACCATTTCGTAATTCTCCTTGAAATTTAAGGACCGGTGCGGCGACTAATTTCCACAATGCTTTACGTAAAGTATCTGGGAAATTTCTTGTCCCAAAGTGTATATGCCCGCCAACACGGAGTCTTGTCCCTCCTCCAGCAAAAATCCTAAATTCTTTTTCAAAACCTGGCATATATTTTAACTTACGTATTAGCCGCTTTATATTCCTAGCCAAACGCAGCGGACTATACGCATATTTTGGACGCAATTCTCCAGGATTACCAGCCCCATCAGCCCCTATTTCGTCAGAAGCTTTCGGATAATTAAACAATTCGGTTGCATTAACAATTTCATTATTAATAGATAGGATTTCAAATTCAGGATCTGCTCCTATGGTAAGAGGAACTCTTGGTAGTCTTCCAGTCTTGAGGTATATTAATAAAGAAGAGAATATTGTTTTCGATAAGGCGGAAGACAAATCCCTAATGTATGTCTTCTCTGTATCTCCTCCTCTTGCCTCTTCTATATGAAAGAGGTCTGCCATCCATAATATATTCTTATGTTTATTATACCAGCCACATATTGAACCTGCTTTATTGGACTTGAAGACTATATCTTTCTCTACTTGTTCAGAAAATCCATAATCTCTTATAGAAAAGAAATACTGTCCCGCATCTTTTGGGGCATAAATAGTACGAGGGACAGCTAATCCAGAAGTCCCTGGGAATGATAGAGAACGTAAAAATTTATCAGCTTGTTCCTGAGTGTTAAAGGTACATCCAAAGTAGGCTGTGTCTGCAGTGAAGTCCTCCGCATCCTCAAGAAATGCATGGTTAATTATTGTGTGGATTTTACATCTATCCAAGATAGATATAACCTCCTGTAAGTATGCAGGATTATAGCCTTCAATTTCTTCAATAATTAACACTGACTTCCTCCTATCTTAATGTATTAAAGAACCTTATTACCATTTACCATCTCCATTCAAATATAGATTTATTACCGTAAACATAGCAGTCGTGACGTCCATCAAAAGGAGGTCCATCTAATTTCATATAGCCTACACATTCTATGCCCTTACTTTTACATCTTGATATACTCCGACATTCTGTAGTGGATATTATATCATACCTAGAACCTACATAGTCACTCCAACAACTAGGGGCGGCCGGAGGCATATGAACAAATATTAACCTTTTTTCTGTATGTCTAAAAAATTTCATTTTACCACCATCTGTCTATTTTTATGTCTTCACTGATAGAATTAAATTTGTCCAATACTTTTCCATATACCTCATCTTCCAAAGCATCAAGAAACTCTTGCACCTTGACATCAGCCATATCCGTATTAGCAAATATAATCTCATTCTCATCCAAATCCTGAATAACTTCACTATAGATCAGTTCGCCTATAGTCTTTATAACTGAGCTATTCATTCCCCTTCCTCCTTGTAAAATAATTCATTTACTGAATGAATTATATATGTTCCAACAATCTTATTATGGGATGTGGATTACTATAGATTCTATTCCTTGCAAAGAAGATTGCCTAACACTTGCCTTCTTGGGTTCAAATTCGATAACTAAACCTTTATTTAATTTGTCTTCCGCCTTTAGAAAATACTCACATATCTTGTCAACTTCTTCTTCAGTTAGAGATATTAAAAGTGTCCCTGCATCTCCCCCACACACTCCTGGAATTAAATCCATATTGACTCTAGTACAGGAAGCCAATGCCACAGAAACTTTCTGTAGTTCTACTACTTTCTCTGAGATAAAGATGTTAGGCGTATAATTAGCAGGCATAATTCCTCCTATTCTTTATGTGTTAATAGTAGAGGCTCAAATCCATTATCAATAATCTCCCCTTCTACTACATCTGGATCAATAAATTCTTCCGTAATGTAAATAGGCTCTGAGGTAGTAGAAACTATCTGTATTTTGCATGGGTACTGTTCAGATAGTCTTAATATTTCCTCTGTTAAAGATGAGGTGGCCATATCTCCAGCATTTTCCATTGTTATAGTAGCCTCAAACCTTTGCATAATCCCCTCCCTCTATTTTAAATCTTTTATCTCCTCCCATAGTGACCTTCCATCAGAACCAAAAGGACAATTAAGATAACTTCTTTCAGTATCCGATCCCCTTATCAATATTCCATACCTACAGCTTGGACAAATTTGTCCATAACCAGCTCCAGATCCATCATTATTCATTTGTGGACAGGATTCAGGTTTAAGAAATCTATATACCCTTCCTGTATACTTCCATGTTATCTCCTGATTAGGCTGTAGATTAAATCTACTATCTACTATATCCTTATGTTTAAAGAATTTCATAAAACTCCCTATGTATCTCTTCAATGCCTATAGGATAAAACTCATGTTGATCTACTCCTACATTTAGTACATTCCCTTGCCTTTTAAACAAGGTATGTATATGCCCGCATATCCACTTACAACTGCTATCTACCACAGACCACGCTGGGTCATGTACTAGAGTAAACTCTTCTACTACTAGAGAAGTATGCACAGACTGGAATCCCATATCTATATAAGTAAACGGGTCAAACTTGTCATGATTTCCCAATATCAAAATCTTAGCCCCAGGTAATTGGCTAATAATATGTTCTACTGCATGGCGATGTTGTGGCCCCATAATAGTAAAATCACCAACCATATATACTACATCTGCATCCCCAACTACACTTCTGTATCTCCTAATAATCTCGTTATTCATCTTTCCTACTCTAGGGAATGGCCTAGAGCAGTAATCAATTATATTCTCATGAAAAAAATGTTGGTCAGCAGTAAACCAAATCATATTTTACCTACTATCTACTCCCTTATAAGAAGGATTTGGAATTATTCTCCATTTATATCTATTACACCATCTACAAATATATTGGTGATCCTTACTAGAAAAATATTTATGGCTATCTGGATAATTCATTTGTACAAGATAGGGAAATCTGCCATTATACCCTTCTGTTGGGCTATTTGAGTAAATTATATTGCCGTCTTTCACTACATCTTTTGTCCAGTCCTCATAAGGATGAGTACAGTTACATTCCCACACAGGTTCTAAATCCTTATGTTTAAAGAATTTCATAGTAAGACCTCTCAGTAACTAAAGATAATCAAATAGTGCAGTAACAAATAGGGGTAGATTCTCCTCTCCCAAACCTGGTCTAGAGTTGCATTCTAAGACCCAAAGATTTTCATCCTTATCCATCAGTAAATCAACCCCTCCAAAGTCATATTTGATAGAGGATAAAGTCTCGGTTGCTAGTTGGTTTATTTTTAGATTTAACCCTGATAATCTAGATGGATAAGGATATATCCTACGCCACTCTGCTCCTTGATGCAGATTCCAGCATATAGGATTCCTATCTCTAGGCGGGAATTTTTCCATAATATATGCGGACAAATTTCCAATCTGCAAAGATCGGAATTCTCTAACCTTATCTACATATCTCATGTATATGTTTTCATGTCTCCAACCTGGCCTTGGCCCTTCTCTTTTACAGAGAGTAATACCACGACCTCCTTCTCCTTCTCTAGGTTTCTTTACCAAATCTGGATAACCATCACGTTCCCATTCTTCTGCATTAGTATAGATTTTTGGGATAGGAATTCCGGCTCTAGCTATAGCCTGTCCCTGATACAACTTATCTGAAGTAATGACCGGATTCAATCTCCTTACACCACTAGGATACCCCCCCATACCCCTGCCCCACTTAAGGACAGTGTCCCCTCTGCGTGCTTGTGCATTGTCTGACCACAATACAAATCTACCAGTACCCAATAACCTCTGCCCTGTAGGGCTACCGTGAGTATCTAAGAATATGGTCATAGTATACCTCCTTCTTTATCTTTCATTTAATATCTGGGATTTCTTTCCAAAAAGATTCTCCTTCCCTACTAAAAAAACAATTAGTACCATTAATCAATAGGCCATGGGAGTAACACCTCCCACGGATTGAACATTCTAAATAACATACTCCCCCCACACCTACTTTCCCACCAGTATCTTTAAGATATTTACACCCATTAAGTGAATGAATAGTCGCAGTAGTGGTACTCCGTCTCAAATGTAAGATTGTGCCTATACTTGGTGGTATAAATCCAAGATCCTTATGTTTAAAGAATTTCATAACTTACCATGTACGTTCTTTTACATCAATAACTATAGTGTCTATCTGGTCTAGATATAGATCAGCTAAAGACTCCTCAATCCAACTTTTTATAGATAGGCGGTAGGCCTTATCTATCTTGCCCCTATCTACAACAAACAAAGCAGTCCTATTTTTGTTAGTGTTAGTGGTATACCCACTAAGGCGGGATAAATCAGCTCTACCTTTCATTTATACCTCCTCTATCTTACGTAGTTTCCAACCCAACAATTTGTTTTTTCATTCTATCCCTTTAATTTATCATTAAGGTATCTCTTGAATAAAGCTGAAGTAGCCCTACCTATAGCCTTCCGTGCTGCTTTTGGATCTGCAATCTCATCTCTTCCCTCCCGAACAACATCCTCTGTCATCATCTCTATAACTTCTCCAGTATCCTCTATAGTTGCACCTGGGATATTTTGGAGGATGTGTCCGAGCCTATTCATAGTAACCCACTCGTTTGCTATCTTTTCTGCTTCGGTTAATATTTGTAGCCTATCTGTAATAATCCTTGGGGATTTTGTTTCTCTAAATATATCATTTTTATACTTAGAGATGATCCGTTCACCATTATTCTTAGTTACTTCAATTAGCGGACGTAATACTATACCCTCTCTAGGTTTATCTAATAGTCCAATATTTCTATAGGCTTGGACAGAATATCCATCTCTCTCTTTATCTATTTCATCTATAACTGCTGGAATCCTACTATAATGTACAAATTCAAGTCCAAATTTCTTTACCACATTTTCAGCATCTGGGACACTGAGCCAGTATTTATTAATGTTTACTTCAAATGCAATAAATCTCAATTCTTTCCCATAAGTATGCGACATTCCTTGGAGTTTTCCCCCATAAGCCTCTCCATAAATAGTAACATCTATACTGCCAAATTCTGTAAACCCTTCTTTTAGTCTCTCCAAGTCAAATATCTTACAGAAATCCTTATGTGTTCCCCCTCCAGCAAATAAGAGGATGTTTCCATCCTTCCATCGGATATGAGCAGAGGTACCATGTATTTTCTCCATGGCATAACATTCCTTAAATAGAAGAATATCCTGATTCTTGTATAGGTTATCTATATGTAGGTATCCCATAATTTACCTCCTTAAGAATGGGGTGGCCGGTGGGACTTGCATCCACTAGTTGCCTGGGCCACAACCAGGCGGCTCGTCTACTTTGCCTTCGGCCACACTTTTCTACTTTATAAATATTTTAGGAAATTTCCTAAACCAATCAGCATATACCAGATTCGGCAAATCTTTTGAAGTTATTTTATAATGCTCTTCTATAGATATACCTTCCGGTGGCACAGAAATATACAAGTTTAGCAGAGAAGAAATCCCATAAAAGTTAACTAAATCAATCATTTGGCTTGATAAATATATCATATAGTCTGTTCCTTAACAAAAAAAGTCAACCATAATTCCCCAAAAAAGTACTTCTCAACCTATATAAATAAGTGATAGGTGGAAAAAGGAAATATATAATTATAGAGATGTGTCTTCTATTTATTTTTTAATTTATAAAACTCCACTAATAAGGCTCTTATATCTTCTTTCGATAGGGATTTATACCCTAAGTGGTAATCTCCTATGTCCCTGTACATCTCCTCAATCTTTCCTATGTCCATGTTGTCCCCATACCTTGAAATAGTATTTGAATTGGGAATCATTTATAAAGTTTACTTTATATCCAAACTCGTTCACTAGGCTATCTACTACACCCAGTAATTTGATACCCAAAGCTCCATGCCCTACTACTATCCTCTTTACATCAGGATTTATTAGGATTTTTCTCCTTAACCTCCTGAAATAATTAATAATCTCTTCACATCTTCTATCCACTTGTTTTCTCCTCTCCTTTCTCAACTGCATATATTTCAAAAGACGACAATGCTATACCACAGATAATTTCCTTACCAGATGGCCATATCCTTAATAATCCGCTATTTAATAAACAGTCCATATTCCATCCTGATGGTGGAACCACTTTTGGTACAGTTCTGTACTTTTTTGTCCAGCAGTATCCGTATCCACCTATACCATCTATATGGATTACATCACTATAGCCAGACAGGCGGCATATTGGGACATTATCCTTTACTGCTATGAAATCCATACACCTATATCCACTGTCATGGACTCCAGGGATACTGTAGATTTCTATCCTACGGATAAATTTAATATGATTAGATAGCCAATACTTAATTTTGTACAGGATTATATTATAGGAGGATACCTTTGATGGTAGAATTATAAGGCTATTGCATCTAATTTCTTCATCCCAACTACTACGGTAGGGTACTTTTTCAAGCTCCTTCCTACTCATATCATTAATATTTTTCATATATTTTCTCCTTACCCCTCTCAATTATATATATTTCAAAAGACGATATGGTTTCCTCAACCCATTTACGGGGGCCATTACACTCAATTTCCCAATATAGCCTTAATTTCCAAGTTGGCCCCGTATATTTTGCAAATCTCATTGTGATAAATTTAGAAGACATAAGGCCTCCGTATAACAATCACTCCAGTGGATCGCCAAAAGCAACCGCTTAACTCAGTGTTATTTCCATAAAAGGTTATTACAAATAGAACATCGCCCATCATATGTAACTTCTTCTGGATCAAGGTTGCCACAGCTTAGACAATACCAACCTACCTTGTGTGTCACTAGGGCTAAAATCTCACTGGCCGCAGATTTTCGGCCAAGAGCCAACATTTGATTTTGGGCATCTGATGTGTAAGATTTATTTTTTTCTGTGCTAATCATTGTATTAAGAAACCATAAAAAATGCTTTTCTTTTTTTTGGTCAAATCCATATAATATGTCGACCTCTCTTGCTTGGTGCATATATGCCTCCTAAAAAAGAGATAACCAGCGGGTGGAGGCGATGCTTCACACGCCTCACCCTTGATGTTATGCGAATACAATATCACACATTTTTTTGTGCCCTTGTTCAGCTTCTTCGACCTCTTCTATAGTTAAGTTCCTAATATACTTAGCCTTTTTAACTCTAAATTTTCCATCAGAGTTATAAGGTACGGCTATAATATCTCCTGCTCCTTACTCAATACAGTCTATAAACCCAAATTTCCTAAAGCACTCTTCACATCTATTATATTCCTTATGGCCTTCTGAGAAAAGTATTTTTGCCCCATGGCCGCAGATGTCATAGATGGGGTCCTGTGGAGGAACGCATGGTATATAGCACTCCGGAAATTTGCCACCTATATACGACTCTTTGAATTTGTTCATTGACTGCCTCACCTCCTTTACACTTTTTATCCGTCTATTTCCTCCATACATCTAAATCCAAACGAAAGTGCAGTTAAAATTTCATGCGCCAAATTCGTCAACGTGTAAGAATCAAATCTAAAATCTTGATGACCTGTCAATTTTCCGTTTTCATCTTCGGAGATAAATCTAACGAGAAATTCATCTCCTTTATCGAATGTG
>Ga0180007_10005489_pt1 | contig 12779 bp, 10 predicted proteins | sample MM_PC_MetaG_FD_121122 | JGI IMG/M metagenome (GOLD analysis project Ga0180007, IMG submission 121122) | Groundwater microbial communities from the Aspo Hard Rock Laboratory (HRL) deep subsurface site, Sweden - MM_PC_MetaG | ecosystem: Environmental > Aquatic > Deep subsurface > Groundwater... | reverse complement strand
CCGCCCGTTCAGGAGTCTCTATAATCGCATCATCAAGTATCGGTAAGCACCCCAAAACCCTATCAAAATCCTTATCCGTAAGAACTACGCTTACTTCATTCACGTTATCTGTATAGAAAGTACACTCTTTATGTTCAAAATCTAATTTCGCCCAGCGTATCATAATCCCTCCTTTAGTTAGTCAATATAGTTAATATCAAAACGTATCTTATAAGTCGCTCCTAGTTCATTTTCTATAACTACTGCTGTACCGCTGTCGTATATATTGAGTGTAGTGTCGTTATCTGCTGTTGTGGTACAGTTGTTCTGCGATACCAGAGTTACTACGCCCCCGGTCGTAAATGTGAAATAAGCGTAACTTGCGTCATCTGATGCGTAGATGTGTCCCCAACCTGCTTTAGCATTACGGAGCGTGTATATTCCTGTACCGTCTGCTAGAGATACTGGTTCATCTAGTTCTTCGTGAAGTGTTCCAGAGATTAGCGACCTTACTGTATCTTGTAGGTTGTTATTTTTGATTAAGTTGCCCTGACAATCTGCATCTTCTTGTATACCTGCTACATCGTGTCCTGAAGTTTCATTACCATAAACTAAACAATAATCAGCATTATCTAAATGTATACCTTTATCACTTGTTCCGCTACCTATACATCTGTTATTAGATATAACACCGTAATTACCCGAAGAATATATATCAGAGTATCCTGTTGCAGTATTATAAATCGTGTTTCCTGTTACTATGTTATCAATATTATCTATAACCAACGCGTTGCCTGTGCTTCCTGTTAGTGTGTTATTAGAACAAACACTACCGTAATAACCTACCCCGCTTATTTGCGGTGTTCCACCAGAAAAAAAGTTACCTGTGATTATGTTTTTTTCTCCGCTGCTCTGTATAGAATAATCAGTATTATAAAAGTTGCTATTTGTAATTTTCGTATACCCTGCTGCAGATGTTCCTATACCATATCCACAACTTATAATTTCGCACTTATCAACAGTTACATTTGAACCTGTGAAAGTTGCAGCGTAACTCCCTGAACCAGAAATAACGGTATTTATTATTTTTATATATGAACCTGCTGTATGTATGGCTTTATCATCAGCGTTTATAAGCCATACATTTTCTAATAACAAATAATCAGCGTCATCATTATCGCCTATTAAATCTTCAGTATCTCCTCCGCCACCAGCACCAACAATTCTTAGATTTTTTATCTGTAAATAATCCAAATCGTTTGTATCTATACACCCTGTTGTTGTATCTTGTCCTGCACTCCAATCAAGAATAGTTCCATATCCACTTCCGTTAAGTGTGGTATTTGCATAGTCTATTCTAATTACTGCATCTGTGCAGACATAAGTGCCTTCGGGAAGATAAACCTCGCCACCTTCAGCTCCCAGAGCGTCAATTGCTGCATTAATTCCTGCCGCTGTAAAAGTATCACATACAACATACTTATCAGTTTGAAGTATAATCTGGCCATTTAAGATAAGATCAGTTGCTGTAGTAGCTCCACGACCTGTAACTGTAGCTAATGTATCAGCTTCTGCACCACCACCAGCTTCCCATTGTATAGTACCCCCTGCCAGATCATACGTTGGAACTTCATTGTCTCCCGGAGTGTCCGTAGTAGCCACGACATTCGCTATCGCCGAAGTAAGATATACTTGTAACATCCCTTGTGTAATTAAATTTGTGTCAATCGCCATCTCTCCAGTAGCGTCTGTTGTCGGAGCAGCGGCATTGGGTACTTCTAAAACAACACTTGCTGATCCAAAATCATACGTTCCTGCACTAACTACATCCCCTCCCAACTTAATAAACAAATCGTCTATTGTAGGTGAAGCCCATGTGCCGCCTAAAGAACCGCCAGGAGTTGCCCCACCGTCAAAATCTATGTCGTTAAGCGTTCTAGTTAAAGCATCCCCGGCAGTAATTAACGCATCGGTTTCTGTAACCGTAAAAGTTATCGTATCCGCGGCTTCGGTTATAGCTATACTTCCTGATTGAGCAAAAGTTATTCCTAATCCAGCAGTAACTTCAGCGTCAGGACAAGTTATAGTGTTTATCTCATTCGTTGTTGAACCGTCTACCTCTGTACCTGTTACTGTAATAGTGTCACCTGCCCTTGTCGTAGCGTTTATTCCGCCACCAGCAAGGGTTATAGCCAATCCCGAAGTTGTTCCCGCGTCATCCGCCGTAATAGTGTTGATCTCGTTACTGACTGACCCGTCCACTTCCGTTGAAGTGATAGTTATAGTATCACTCGATGCGGTAGTGGTAATAGCGGTTATTCCTGCACCGACAAACGTCAAAGTATCGGTAGATGTATCAGCAACTACATTATCCTGTGTTGCCACCGTAATGGTCTCAAAAAGACTTTGTATCTCATTGGTCGTAGAGCCGTCAACCTCAGTAGCATCAAAGGTTATAGTATCAGCACTCTCAGTTATGGTCATTATCCCTGTATCTGCAAACGTAATAGCTTGTCCTGCGGTAACATTAGCGTCCGGACAGGTTATTGTTACAGGGTCATGAGTTATGCTGTTAACAATATCATAGACAGCGTTCTGCGACGGGGCAGTATACGCTTCCCCGTTCCACGAAGCGCTATAAGCGTCGTCAGATACTTCTCCGCCGGTGTGTCCATCGATCCATCCCTCATCAGCAAACACTACACCATAAACCGACATTAAAAGAATCAACGATAAAACTATTCTTTTCATAGATTCAACTCCTTTTTAAGTTTTTCGTACTCTTCCGTAACCTCTTTATCCTTTATCAGTTTAAGAACTCTAAGGTTGAGTATCTCAGCCTCTTTTTTGCGTATAGCTATCTCTTCAACTTCCCGGTTCTGTTGCTGTTCCCGGGCGTCTTGTTTCGCGTCCCGGGCATCCTGCTCTCTATCTCTCTCAATTTGTAGTCTAGTTTTCTCGTTCTGTTCCTCTTCGTTTTTCTTGAAAAGTCCTACCCTACGTTCATACTCTTCTTTAAGCGCCCGCGCAGTTTCCAATTCGGACTTGCTCGAGTCTTTCATCTTCCGGGCATCTTCGACGTATTCTGCCGTAGTTTTGGCCTTCGCCTCGATCTCTTCAAATTTAACCTTAATCCTGGCGTTTATTCTTATAGTCTCGGTCTGTTTTAACCTAGTTTCCTCTTTTATCTTCTCAATCTCTTCTTCTTCAAACTCAACTTTACGATGTATCTCTTTCGCATCCGCAAGATATTCAGCAGATTTCTCATTCTTCCTCTTGTTTTCGGCTATCAACTCTTCAGAATTTATAATGTTGAGATCAACTACTTTCTGATCTTCTTCAACCCGTTTCTCGAAGTTTTTAACCTCTTTCTCTCTCTTGGATATTTCGGTAAGTATCTCTACTTTTTTATCTCTTAAATCACGGAGCGCTTTCTCATCCCCAACGATTTCTTTAAGAACCTTATCGTTCCGTTTCTTGTTATCTTCAATAGTACGTTCAAGATTAGCGTTCTCGTTTTTGAGTTTATAGTTTATCTGCCTGTAAGACTCTTTCTTAGCGGCAAATACCGCTAGTTCTTCCAGCAGTTTAGCTCTTTTCTTAGCGTCTTTTTCCACAATAACCTCCTCTATCCGTAAAGTTCACTCATCTTTATCGCTCCGCTTACTGTCCCCGTTACATTGGCATTAGTACACTCTATCTTAATCGCGTCCCCGGCCTGAAGTAAAACATCTCCTTCAGGTCTAAACGAAAAACTCTGTGCTGAACTTAATGTCCGGCTGAATAAAACAACGTCATAAGCCGATCCTAACGCGGAAACAAGTGTAACCGTCCCCACTTCGGTTATAGCCACGGTTGACTTGAAATAAGCATGATCTAACCGTGATCTACGCGCGATAACCGTCGTATAGCTTAATGCCCCATCAGCAAGGTTCTGAGTGAAACTTTCGTCCGGTCTTAACCATTTGTTACCCATAAAACCCTCCTTGACAAATTGTAAAATTCTGCTATACTATACTTAGTTATCGGATTGACGGATTTTTTTTGTTCAAACAAGGCAGTAAGTAGGGTGGAGACACTTAACCGTGAATCCGATAACAACCTGAAAACTGCCTTTTTTATTTGGAGGTTATTATGCCTAGTGGAGTTTGTATCAGAACATACAAAAGAAAGTTTAGTAAGCAAGCCTGTGAAAACATTAGAAAAGCACGTCTTAAACAATGGAAAGACCCTGAATATATAAAAATGCAGATTGCCTCTCATAAAGGAAAACATAATTCTCCTGCAACTGAATTTAAAAAGGGTCATTCTCTTCAGGGTAAAGGTTGTAAAAATTCCCATTGGACGGGCGGAAAACATAAAAATTTTCAAGGATATATGTTGGTCAGAAACTCTAAACATCCTTTTGCACAATCTGGCTATGTTCTTGAACATCGTCTTGAAGTTGAAAAACAAATCGGTCGCTACCTTACACCCAAGGAAATTGTGCATCATATCGGAGAAAGAGACGATAATCGTCCTTGTATGCTTATAGCTTTTTCTAGCAAATCTGCTCATCAACGTTTTCATAAAGACCCCCAAAATGTTAAGTCAGAAGAAACAATTTTTGATGGTCGAAAATTATAATCTACTGACGTGTATCGTACCCCTGGAGCGTAACAGTCCCGTCACTATTCGCCGCACCACCTATAGCATATACACAAATCCACCCACCTGCGGAACATTTTATAGGCTGATTAAACGGCCTGTCCTGCGTAGAAAGCACGTTTGTAAGCGCAATAGAATCCAAAACTCGGTATCCATCTCCCGCATCTAGGCAATCTGCGTCGTCAGGATACTCTCTAAGCTCAAATATCACCGTTCCCGTGGTAGTTGTCACACTTGCCCGCCAACCCGTAATGTAGGTGTCCTGCTCGCCGTTAAAGTGCTGTATCATGGTAGCATCAAGAGAACCTATCGGAATCGAGGTTATAAACGTATCTCCCGTGGCTCTCCGAACCGTAATAGCGCCGGCGCATTCGGCATCAACTGTCACTTGGTCAACATATCTCCATGTAAGGACAGAAGTTATAGCCGTAGTTCCTGCTGTAGTATCAAGGGCTATTGTTTCTGAATTTTTATTACCGTCGTCATCTATTCCCGATATGGTAACACTCTGCGTTATATCCGCAGCTGAAGCACTTACAACTTCCAAACTATCTTCGGCCGCAAGTTGCGCGAATGTCGTATCAAGCTCTGTTATAAGCTCGTATGCCGCGTCTATATCATCATCAGACCCGGATATGCTCCACCCTATTGTCTCATCAAGTTTTATCCGTTCATATACAGCATCACTCGCCATGCTCAAAGGAGCAAACATTAGGCTTAATGCCATAATTATCAGTATTACTTTTCTCATATCAACCCCCTTTAAGCAAAGCGAGGATAGAGGGATAACTGTTCCAAAGTCATCCCCCTATCCCCTTATTTTCGTTAGGCTACTGTACCGCCTACATTACTTACCAACACCCAGTTTGTTCCGTCAAACACCATTATGCAACCATCACCAGCATCTTCAAAAAGTATGCTTGTTCCGTTTGCAAAGTTTGCCGGGATAACTTTAACTCCGGACGTTTCCGTGTCAGTTTTAAGAGTGAATATCTTAATCTGACCTTTAGTTCCATTAGTTAAAGAAACTTCATCAGCACTTGCTCCAGTATCATCGGTTACTATCGTAGAAATAACCGTAACAGCCGTAGCTGTTGCAAGACCTGGATCGGCGGCTGTAGTTGTTAAATCTTCAACTAACAAAACAACACCATCATTAAGTGAAATAACGGTGTCTGCGTCTGATGTAAGCGAATCAAGTGCGATGCTACCTACATTTGTGATATTTTCGTCATTAAACGAAGTTGCACTTGTAGCGTCTATAACAAGTACTCCATCACAAGTAATGCTATCGCCATTAACCGCTAATGCACCAGAAACAATATTGATTGCTTCACCAGTTCCAGCCTGTGTTACAGATAATACTGGCTGGTCGTGTCCTGCATCAGTTGTAGTAAACGCAACTACCGCAGCACTTACCGAAGCATCCCCGTCACATACTACCTCAAGCGTATTGTCGTTACTTGTAGTAATAGCGGCAAGGTCATCGCAGATCCTTACAAGAGGCCCGGTAGGATCGTCTACGCTTCTATTAACATGAAGTCCTCCACCAACACCTTCAGCAGAAACAGCCATGACAAAATCATCAAAGTTTGCATCTGTCCCTGTAAGAGTTGTAGGCGCTCTAACTATCAATGCAGCACCATTAGTGGCCTGTGAATCGATTTCCATCGCAGGTACTAATGTTACGCCCGTAGTTACGTTCTGATCCACGAATATTGATCTACCAACACCAGCGTTTATAACATCCAGTAGAGTAGTATCAAGAGTCGCTGCTGAAGCCTGTATCGTCACAACAGAATCATCCGCTGTAGCGTCCGCAGCTGTATTGATGTTTACTAGAGGAGCAGTAGAATCAGCATGAACTTCCCGAACATTCAATAGAGCTTCAGTCGCACCTGTTACGTTCCTGTAAATACTCGCGCCTCCACCTATACCTTCAGCTACAACCGCAAGAGCGTAATCATCTATCTGCGAAGTTGTTCCTGCCGCTGTGACTGGTGACATGATGTATAACGCAGACGTGTTGACATCATCCGTATCAATTACAACCGCCGCTTCAGTCGTCGCACCCGCTGTACCATCATGGTTCACAAGCAAGGATGATTTAACCACACCTGTTGCTGAACTCTGGATAGTTACCGTAGGTTCAGTTGCCGATGCAGCCGCAGCATTTAAGAAACTTGCTACACCCACATCACCTGTGGCGCTGGTATTTGAAACTACCAGTATTGCTCCATCAGTAGTCGCGCCTGCCGCTAAAGCTCTGGTTAATGTTAAATCATTAGTTGTCGCATCTATAAGCAGAAAATCAGCTTGGTCATTGGTGTCTATATGAACATCAACATCTGCTGTATCTGCGTTTATCTCAAAATGCGCTGTTGCCACCGCACCGGCATCTCCAAACATATGGAGCATTTCAGTAGCTACGTCATTTACCTCAACATCTATCGTAAGTGACCCAGCTTCCGTTGTTGCCGTGATGTCTGTGGCTTCTCCAAGTATAGTAACAGCGTCAAATGTCGCATCTCCGCTATCGCTTGCCCTAAAGAATATCGTACCACAATCGTCACCGTCCGCTTCGGTTGCTCTGTCGTTCTCCAATATAATCGAAGGAGCAGTCGCGTCATCTGCGGTGTTCTCTAACCAGATAACTGGTTTAGATGCAGTTGAACTCGGCATAGTGAAATCTCCGCCCGCTACCTGCAAATCTATTGCACCTTCTATGTCTATCAAAGTAACGCCAGTCGAGGAACTTAATGAAACTTCGTTTGAAGTATCGTCAAGATTGATTGTCAAGTCCTCATCGCTCCCGGCACTCAAACCTAAGAAAGTAAGCGCACCATCACCATCGGAAGTGATTTTAACACCTGTTTCACCGATAGTTAAGTCGTTCCCGCTTATCTCGAGATCCAAGTTGCCATCTAAATCAACAAGTGTTACACCTGTTGACGAAGATAAAGTAACCTCGTTTTCCGCATCATCAAGATTGATGGTCAAATCTTCGTCGTATCCAGCACTTAATCCAAGTAATGTTACAGCACCGTCGGCATCTGACGTAAATTTCACGCCAGTAGCACCAAGTGTTAGATCGTTACCATTAACCGCAGCATCTCCTGTAATAGTAACATCACCCACCAATGCTGAAGTACCCGCAACGAAAATATCGCCATCTTCATCTACCCTAAACAACTCAGTATTTGAAGCCTGAGTACCCTTAGCTATACCAAAGACTTCTTGGTCAGCTGTAGGTACTGCGCCTACTAAGAACTCGTAGATAGGGTCTGTTGTTGCAGTACAAGTAGTAGCTGCCGTCAAGAATAGGAACTGATCGTCTACTGCATCATCCCATTGTATTTTAACGTCTGAACTTGTACCAAACACTAAGTCCATATCGTCAACTATCTCAACATCACCAGTTGTGGTAATATCCCCATCAGCACCAGCTATAGTCATTTTAGCGACATATGTTTCTGATGTAGCCGCATCACAACCAATTACCAGAGTACCCGTAGCGCTGTCATTAGCCAAAAGTTGCCAACCGTCGAGTACGTCTGTAGCATTATCAGCTTGGATATTAACCGCTGCTGAAGTACCACTTGTACCCGTTGAACGGACATCAAGCACCATCGCGCTCGCTGAATAAGCTATAAGTGTATTATCTGTAGCGTTTGAAATGGCTTCATCGTTACCCATTGTTAGAGTAGTTCCAGTAACCATATCGATGTTCCCGGACGTATCGAAATCAATGAGCTCAGTCGTTTCGTTCCAAAAACCAAGCAAATTGTCAGTTTCGTCAACGTCTATGAACCACTCATCTCCCGCGTCTTCCGCGGCATCAGCAGACAATTTTAACCGTGCGTCTTTACCAGAATATCCTACTATCTGGATAACTGTAGCACTATCACCATTATCTGACGAAAAAGCTAATGTATCATCAGTCGCAAAGCTCAATACATCGCTATTCGTCGATCCTGTAATAGTGTCTATCCCGGTTATTGACGTACAGGTTATCCCACCAATACTTAAATCGCCCGTACCCGTGATTGTTTCGTCGGCAAGGTTTATGTCCCCACCAGCGGCCACTAAATACAGATCGTTACCCGTACCCGTAGCTGTCATGGTCGACTGATTTGTCCCCTGCGTGAATGTCATGAAATCAGTAGTAACATTGTTCGTTTTAATGTCAAACGAACCGTTAGCAGCTGAAGTCAGGGTTAAAGTCAACCCTCCGGTATCTACGTCTAACGAAACATCCGTACCGTCAAAAGCAGCCGAAAGAACTGAACCAGCCTCGGTCAATGTTACTGTCCCATTCGCGGCATTATCAAGTTGCGCGTCGTTTTCCATGATGTAACTATCCGCGTCCATGTCCCCAGTAATCACGATATTGCCGTTATCATACAACTTAATATCGTCATCCCCGGCTATCCGGACATACGTCCCCTGATCTTCCATAGGTGTTGAAATCTGGCTTACACCAGTTATCTCATCACCGCCTACCCATAGTGAATCGACATAGATATTATCCACTTCTGACCCGCTCGCCCCTATATCCTGCGCGGAATCAGTATCGGGGATAATATCACCGTCGACTACTAACCAACTCGCTCCTAACTGTCCTTCTGTAGCGCCCCATGCTATCGCAGCCATAAAACACAGCATCAGAGAAACAGAGAGGATCTTTAAGAATTTACTTTGCATCGTCTTTCCTCCTCTTTTTTATCTCTTCCAGAAAACAGCTTCTCTGGTCACAGGATTCCATCCCACTAACCGATTATCCTTCTGGAGTTCCATTATTTCTCGTTCTTTAGGGTCTATGTCTAAAACCTTTTTCTCCTGGCCGGGTTTCACTTCAACATCAGGATCGCCTGTCGGAGCCTTGGTTTTCTTGACTATTACCGTCTTTTTCTCGGCAACAACCTCTTCTGCCACTTCAGGGTCAAACTCTTCCAGTAGAACCGGACTCCCGTCAAATAACGCTTTGAGATCGGCGTTCTTAGCGTTAGGATCGTGGGCTATACCTCTTTTGGTCAGCTCATCGATCAACTCGCTCTTACTCATCACTTTGGCCATTACATCCTCCTTTTTATTGAACAGTATCCACAAAACCCGCTTTACGACGAAACACTTCTTCTTTATTCGCCCAATCCGTCATATGTCTATTCTGGTCTTGTGCTTGAATACTTTTCTTGCACTTTTTGCACATAGCTTGACCCTTATATATGACAAGATAATATCCCCGGCCTACCGATTCGGGGGTTTCAGAAGGATCAAGGATCTCTCCATAATAATCTCCTGAACCCCCACAAACCGGACATACACCCTGTAATACTTTAGAGAAAGGGTTTGGCATTATTCAGTCGCTCCTCCTGCCACGCTCGTTCCGCCACCTCTTACCCAAGCTCTCCAAGCAAGCGGTTTGAACCAAAGACTCCACTGCGCGTCAACAGAAGCCTTGTAAGACTTGTTGTTGTTGTCGCGGAAGAAATCGGTTTCCTGTGCCTGTCTCTCACAAAAACAGAAGTTCTCGTCTTGTCTACGCCCTAAGAACCAACCAGCAGTTGATTCTATGTAATCCCAAGCGATAATTTTGTCCACTATACCGTAGTAGACGTTCTTATCGTTCATCTGTCCACCAGGAAGTCCGCCCGTAGTTTCAAGTATCTTCTCGAGCTTGAACTTGTCGCTACCCGGCCGGCAAAGCGCGGTGTTTATCTTGTTGGATTTAATTTCGTCCTCTTCCCCGTGGTTGTTCGTTGCTGTCGCTAAGTTGTAAAGAGTTTCAAAGTTGTCCGGAGTTACCGTTAGACTCGCTACTGAGTTGTAGTAAGTGCCCCCGCCTTTGGTCGTTCTTGCGTTACCAGTAAGGTTAAATAGCGGTTTACTATCATACAGAAGCAGTCCCGATGGATCCGTTTCATCCAAAAACGAACCGTTGAACACATAGTCACCAGAAGTATCTCCACCATGGTTAAACGCTCTAGCCGCAGTTTCTTCTTTAGCTATGATTACATAGTCCGTCCACGTTTTCGCAAGGTCTTTCAACATATTTCCAAGTTTGATCGTGTTTTCAATAGCCTGTTTTGAGAACACAAGACCGGCATTGTAATTGTCGTACTTGGTATACGTTGTCCAACCGTTTACCGGAGATTTAAAGTTGATGTCTTCACCTTCAACCGTATCTCTCTTTAACCTACCCGCACCCAGAAGCTGCGTTTGTTTATTTCCCGCACCTTCGGTAGCGTTTATAACTTTGTATACGTCGGGGTATACCGGCGCCATGTCCATAGCTCTTTCTCTTTCAACTACATACATATCTGCCTTATATACCGCAACTTGATCGCCTTGTAATCCCATGATATTTCCTCCTTATTTATTATCCACAACATCTTATGTTGTCACATTTAAGTTAATCTACTGTTTACTTACGCACCTACGCCGAGATTACCAAGAGCACTCGGGTTTATCATAACATCAAGATATCCGTCGTTTGATGCTATCGTAGTTCCAGTAGCGGCTTTCCCTCCAACGATTATCAGTGATTTCTTACTTGCCACCGTTGGGTTAGCATACTGTATCCCGCCAGAAACTTTAAGATCACAACATTCGCCAAGTATCGCGTCAGAATAGTTCACGGTATATGTTACCGCATCATAGATCAACGGAATCCGGAATACTGCCCCGGAATCGCTTACACACCAAACTCTTTTTCTTGATGTAGAAGCTATTGCTTCCACTTCCGCATGACCGATTATAGCGTCAGTCGTATCAGCTACTTCTCCATAACCCGTGGTTACGTTCCTGAAAAGAAACTTACCACTCTGATTATTGAAAACTTCCGCGTCCGTTATATCTATCGCGAACCCGGCGTGTCCGCCTCTTATCTGTCCGTATTTAAGTTGTACTCCATCTTTCATTGTAGTGCCTCCTTATTTTTTAGACCTTTTATCTACCAATTCTTTTTCTTTCTTCTTCATATCCGCAAAAAGCTCGAATTTACGCTGGTCAGGTATATTATTGTCTTTAAAGAATACCAGGGCTTCTTTCTTCATCTCTTCACTTAACCCGTGAGATTTAGGATCGCCTTTAACATCTGTATTCGTCCGGACTTTTCCCCCGGGCTGGCGCATTTCTCCAAGCACCCGTTTCTTTTCCAGTCCACGTTTAAACCCGCGTTTTTCAGCTTCTTTTACCAGTTTGTCTATATCTCGGCCTTTATGCACAAGAATGATCTCTTCAAGATCAAATCCTTCTTGAGCTACTGCGCCGTCCGGGAAAGTATCTAGCATTTTCTTGATACTATCCCTGTAAGGTTCGGCTTCTTTAGGAAGATTCGCCATTAGTTCGACCCTTTTGACTTTCGCGTCCGCTTTGACTGTGGCCTGTGAGTTGACTTTGTTCTGATGTAACACACTCAGAACGTGTTTCCGCTGAAGGTCATACACTTCATCGTCATCTTTGTTGTCACATTGACCGGGATACGAGTCGCGGTATGCTTCTATACACTCGTCTTTAGTGAGTTTTGAGCCATCGGGTTTCCTGAGTATCTCTTCAGGTTTTATATTCGATGACATCATTACCTCGATTCTGGCCTGCTCGAGCGCTTTCGCGGTATCGACTAAAGCCTTTTTATCTTTGGAATACTCACTTTGTAACGACCTGAGCGCATGAGCGAGTTTTTTTGGGTTGCCTTCATATTTCTTAATAACGGCATCCCGACCCTCAATAACCTCCCGTGCTATATCCTCAGATACGTTCTTTTCTTTCGCATACTCCGTAATCTCCTCGTCAACAGTCTTCTCTTTTTCTTTTGGATCAGGCTCTGCGACAACTTTGTTCCATTTGTCGAGAGTTGCTTGCATCTCTTTTTTCTTAGCTTCGTCGTTCTCTTTCTCCATTTCAAGCTCGAGTTCAGCTATGAGATCTTCCTTCTCCACGGCATCAGCCTTGTCAAAGACTTTCTGTGGGTCTGCATCATCTTCTTTTGCCTTCTCAGCTTCTTTCGCGGTTATATCTTCCTCTGTGGCGTCTTCAGAAAGTCCGAGTTCAACAGCGCGTTTCTTGAGTTCTTCAAGTTTGGTATCCGCTGTTTCTTTCTCTTTGGCCGCGATGTCTTCAGCAGTAGCGTCTTCGGTCAAACCGAGTTCTTT
>Ga0180007_10005488_pt1 | contig 12781 bp, 17 predicted proteins | sample MM_PC_MetaG_FD_121122 | JGI IMG/M metagenome (GOLD analysis project Ga0180007, IMG submission 121122) | Groundwater microbial communities from the Aspo Hard Rock Laboratory (HRL) deep subsurface site, Sweden - MM_PC_MetaG | ecosystem: Environmental > Aquatic > Deep subsurface > Groundwater... | reverse complement strand
TACCTATACCTATACCTATACCTATACCTACACCTAAATTAAAAGATGGCGAAACGCCAAAATTAAAAACACCTCCACTTCAGAAACAAATCACTTCCCTGTCGATAAAGATGGGGTCGGGGAAGAAGTATGTGGATATGTCGCCGACCGAGCGGGAGCAGGCGGAGGCGAAGGCGGTGGTCGACCACTATAACTTCCGCTTCAAGGAAAGAATTGAAGCAAATGGCGACAAGCCATTGAGTTACGGTATAGTTAAGCAGATGTTACGGGGTAAGAATGGCTACCAAGTGCTTGGTGTCAATCAACTTATCGAACTTATAGACAAAATGCCGATGGATTTACTAAACCATGCCAGCCGGTTTATGGATATGGTGCGGTGTCCGGCGATTTATTTGTGAGGGGAAAATGCTTGAACACGAAAAGTTAGTGCTTGCTTGTATTCTTCTTGACAGGGAAACCGTGCCGATCGTATCGGCTATCCTTCGGTCGGAGATGTTTGTTGGCGAGGTCAACCGTCGGCTTTACACCAAAGCGCTTGAGCTTTACGAGATGGGCGATCCTATCGAATCGGTTACGCTTGACCCGGAAAGTAAAAACCGACTTTATCTTTTGGAACTTGAGACTCCTTCATCTGCCAATGCCGAATATTACGCTCGGCAGTTACGGGAGGATTACGTGGTCAGAGAGTTGGAAAAGACCTGCATGGAGACGGTCGACCATATCCGGGGAAGGCGATACCCGGATTTGGACTCTCTTTTAGATAATTTTGAGACCAAAATATTCAAGATAGCCGATGAGGGAACGAGTCAACAGATAATCAAAGTATCGGAGCAGTTGCCTATGATACACGAAGCATTGTTAGACGAAAACCGAAGAACACAGCTAAAGTCTGGGTTTCTTGATTTGGACTATTTAACCGGGGGCTTTGCATCTGGTGATAACATCATCGTAGCCGGACGACCGAGCATGGGCAAGTGTTTGGGAAAGGGAACGGGGATTTTAATGTATGATGGTAGTATAAAATCTGTCGAAAATATCCGTGTAGGTGATTTGCTGATGGGTGACGATTCTAATCAAAGGAAAGTTTTGTCAACAACTCAGGGAAGGGAGATGATGTATTGGGTTAGGCAATTGCATGGAATAGATTATAGGGTAAACAAAAGTCATGTATTATCATTAAAACGTAGTAGGGGAACAAAGATAAATCCGAAAGGAGAAATTATAAATATTGGAATAAATGAATATCTCAAAAAATGTCCTAAATTTAAAACAAACTATAAGGGATATAAAACATCGGTAAATTTTGAATATAAGGAATTACCAATAGAACCTTATTTTTTAGGAATATGGCTTGGTGATGGAAGTTCAGCTAATTCACGTGTCCATACTCAAGATAATGAAGTGGTCGAATATCTTAATGAATATGCAATAAGAAATAATAGTGTTGTCTCTAAACAAAAATCTAAAAATAGATGTCCTTGCTATATAATAACTAATGGAAAGTCACAAAAATCACGTAATGCTTCCATACAAAATAAATTACGTCGTATGGGTGTGTTGAACAACAAACATATTCCGTCAGATTATATTATAAATGATAGGAGTGTCCGATTACAATTATTGGCTGGTTTAGTTGATAGTGATGGACATAAAAATAGGGGATGGGGTGGAACAATAGAAATAACAAGTAAATATGAGAATCTTGCAAAACAAATAAAATTTCTTTGTGATACATTAGGTTATCGAACATCTATCAAAACTAAGAAAGCAACTATAAAATCTATTGGATTTGAATGTTTGGTTTGGAGGGTTAGGTTTAATGGTAATGTCGATGAAATACCTGTTCGTGTAAAACGTAAAAAGGGGAAAGAGTGGAAAGATAGGAGAGATTGGAAGGTCACGGGTGTTTCCGTTGAAACGGATAAGATAGATGATTATTATGGTTTTGAAATTGATGGGAATGGATTATTTTTACTTGAAGATTGCACCGTGACTCATAACACCGCCTTTTGCCTGTCTATTATGCGGAATGTCTGCCAAGCTGGAGGTACGGTAGGTATTTTCTCTTTGGAGACCACTGCCGAGGCGATCGTCCGGCGGTTGGTGTCGATGGTGGGCAAGATTGAAAGTGTTAGGCTTCGTAACGGTATGCTCACTAAAGAAGAAAAAGAGCGGATTCCGGCAATCATGGAAGAACTTCACAAGTGGAGTTTTTACATAGACGATAGCGGAGCGATAAATACCGTTCAGCTTAAAGCAAAAGCACGTAGGGCGGTGGCTCAATATCATCTTGACCTGCTGGCAATCGACTACCTTCAACTCATTCATCCATCCCGTAAACGGGACAGTCGGAATGATGAGGTCTCCGAAATCAGCCGGACGTTGAGGGAACTTCCGAAGGATTTAGGAATACCCATTATAGCCGTTTCTCAACTATCCCGTGCTACCGAGCGGCGGGAAAGCCACCGCCCTCAGCTATCCGATCTTCGTGAGTCCGGGTCTATCGAACAGGACGCCACCATAGTTTTGTTTGTCTACCGACCGGAGATGTATCGGCAAAAGGAATTTGAGGATGGCACATCTACGGAGAATAAAGCCGAAATAGTTTTAGCGAAACAGAAGGATGGAGCTACCGGAGATTTTAAAGTGTTGTTTCAGAAGGAATATACGAACTTTGAAAACTTGGCGCCGCCAGCCGAGCGGTGAAGGAGAAGAAAATGAACCGTGATTATGGTAAAAATAATCAATGTCCTTACTGTAAAAAATATTTTAATTATTTGGGAATTACCAGACATCGAGCGGCGTGTTGGAAAAAACGACAAGAACAAAGAGAAAAAGTGGGCAAGGATAGTTGACCGATTAAAGCGGGAGGAAAAGATGAAAAAGAACAGGATAGTGGAGATAGATAAAGAGAAGTTTTTTGAGTTAATACAAACAACTTGGTTTTCTATTGTCGTAGAAAAAGAAAGAAAACCCGTGGTTTTAACACCATTAATTTATGCTGCTTTCGGTCAAGCTCAGCGTGCTGCGACCATGAAACGAAAGCGAGGTCAAAGATGATAAATTTTTCAGTCTTTGGTGTTCCGGTTCCGCAAGGTAGACCACGTTTCGCAAGAGTAGGGAATTTTGTTAAGACTTATGATCCTGCTAAATCAGCATCATGGAAAGATAGAATTGCTTATGCGGCGGGGGAATATATGCGGGAAAACAAGAAATCCCTAATCACCGAAGCGATAAAGGCGGAATTTATTTTTGTTCTGCCAAGACCAAAGAGTTTACCTAAGAAGCAAATTCACCATATTAAAAAACCGGACTTTGACAATTTGGTTAAGGCAGTGATGGATGGACTTCGGGGGATCTGTTATGGAGATGACAGGCAGATAATGGACGCTCATATTATTAAGCGTTATCCTCTGCCCGTCGAAGTGGAAAAAGAATTGGTCGGTGTGAGAATTAGATTGGAAAACGCATAACCGAAAGTGAGGTTCAAAAATGAGTGAGTTTGATCTGATTTGTCCACTCAATCAAGCTGAGTTAAGTGAGTATATGAAAATTATCATTGCCGAGGCGAAGCATGAGGGGGCAAGGGAAGCGATAGAGAAATTGTGGAAAGAAATACGTCCCGAATCTACTGAATTAGATTATACCGCTGCTAAATTGAGTGGGAATAATTACGATGTCATAAGGGCTTATGAGGGAGTTGGAATTATTCTAAAAGAACTTTACGCCCAAGCCGATGGCGATCCCGCCCTTCTCGGTTCAGGGCAAGCCGAGCTGGGCAAGGAGAAAGGAGAGAAGCCATGTCAAAGCTGATAATTGACGGAGATATGTTATTAGATTTTATAAATAGTCCAGTTAAAGGACAGGAAAATTTTAGTAGAGCTATTTTGCTTGAAGTGATTCCAAAATGTTCTCTCCCCATCAAGTCCCCCGAAGAGGTGGAGCGGGTGATAAAATACTATTTTGAACATGAAAAGAAAAACTGGAAACCTGAATTGATATTTGATCTCATTTATTATTTCTCCGGTTTGCCCCAAGACACTTGGAGCGAGGAAGATTTTAAAGAGTGAAACCCTTTAACTTTGAAAGGTGGTGAGAAAGGGATGCCTATAACAAAACAAGAAGAATGGGATAACCAAGTAAAAGTCAATAAGAGTTCATACGGTAAAGCTTGTGTGGATGTTGCTCGTGAAGTTATGCGGTTACTTGACGAAACCGAAGATTTTGATACACACAAAATCATCTGTCAAGCAGCTGGCAATGTAAAAGATGGAGGGATAACTGGTTTTCAGGCGGGGTGTGTAGCACAAATAGTTTCACAATGCCATTCACGGGGCGAGGAGTTTAGAAAAAAATGGAATCTTGATAACCAGATTCAAAAGGAGGGAGAAAAGGCGAACGAATCTGGTGGTATTCTTAATCTGGCTATATTAAACATTGGATAAAAAGGAGCGTGATGCCTATGACCTGATTTGCCTTGGGCATGGATGCCCGAAATGGTTGTCCAGTTTATTTACGGTTTGTGAGTTAATCTGCGCCGCTCCGAAATTCCGGCTACCATACCGGCGGAGCGGTTAAAGAAGGAGCTTGGGATGAGAACTTTACCAGATACAATTTATTATCTTAGACAAATTTTGATGAATCTACAAGATTTAACGGTTAAACTTAAGAATACAATAGGCGATATTGAAAGAATAGAAAAGCAAATTCCTCCACTTGAAATTTCAAATTATAAAGATTCAATCAAAAAGAAAGGAGCTTAAAATGGCGGATTTGGAGAAAGCGATAAAAGGAATTAAGGAAGTTATTCAAATCATGGAATCTACGGTTGATTATATGCCCGATTGTAGATGTTCACATTGTAATCATATCACCCGAAACTTAGATTTACTTAACCAAGCCCTTGCCGAACTCGAAAAGGGAGAGGGGAGACCAATTCCCGATACCAGGATTTTCAGTGGTGAGTATAGTAAAGATATGTGGTATGAAATTAACAATGCTATCACTTTAGATAAATTACGAATAGCTCTACATGGTGTTTGCTGTCTCTTACAACGCCTGGAAGCTAAGATAGATAAGGAAGACCATGTGCAGGGTAAAAGATAGGGCTAAAAGTGGTACTGGGAGTCGAACCGGTAGGAGAAAGTCGCTTAGAAACGATGTCGTGCTTGTAAGTCGTTGGGAGATAACGAAAGTGAAGAAGCGAACCTACGGAAGCGCCAAAAGTCAAGTTACTGCATCCGATTCAAGCACAAAGACTGCATGGTTCAAGATTTGTAAACTTTTGCAAAAAAATTTTAAAGGGAAGGTGAAAGATGAAAGAAAAAAACAGTATCCTTGCCATGCTTCTGTTATTGGCTTTTATTTTTGGAATGATTGTTGTGGCATTGTTAGTTCATGTCGGTTGGGTTCATGCCGGTTGGCTCAAGATTGAGGACATGGGGAAAGTTGATACTATACAAATATGGATGGATACAACTGTTTGTCCTGTAATCGCACATGGGGTTAAAATAGATTATATGAGCATCCAACCATACAAGATTGACAGTCTCCATGTATTTATCAGACCACAAGTAGGGTTAGACTTATACGATGTCAATAATCCAGCCAACTCCAGAACAAAGGCAGTCGGTCTTATTCTCGATACCGCTTGCTGGCATTGGGAAACGCAACGGATAGAATGGAATGGTGATTTAAGAGATATAAGACCAGGGGATATAGCTTCATTTGATAATAAATATCTAATTCATTGGTTCAAGGTCTACAATGATTGCGATAATTTAAAAAACGGAGGTGTAAAATGAAGTTACTGTTTTGGAGGTGGTATAAGAAATTTATTAAAGATAACTCTTCAAAAATATTTGAAGAGGGGAGAATCAAAGAAGTAGAGGAATTATACCAAACAGCCTTGAAAAGGATTGTCCAGTTAACGCAACAAAGAATAGGTCTATTAAATAACAATCGGATTTATCAAGACAGTATCATAGAGTGGAATCGAAAGTGTGAGGATCTTAAAGCAGAAATAGAAAAGATCAAAAGAGCACAGACCGAAGCCGATCTACTCTTGGCAACACTGAAGATAGCGTTTAATATCATAAGCGGTAAGCCGGAGAACAATACGCTGGCACAGATAGATGAATCCAAGAGATTGTGGAATCTTTTGCAGGCACAACGGCAGAATATGTATCCTCCTCAATATGTCCCTAATAGTTTAAATCTATTTGGTAGTTTGGGAAATCTGTTTGGTAAATAAAAAAGATATACTTTTTCAAATAATTACCAGACGATTTCGTTCATTTTATAGAATTAATACATTTGGTAAATGTTTTTTGTCTTTTAGTCCCATATTATATATACGTCCTCACCAAGAAACCTCATAAGAATTTTGTGAAGGTATTTCTACCAACACTTTTCTTATTATCTGACCCCCACTATTTATCGCTTTAATCAGCATCTTGACAGTTTCACTATTCCCCGCCGTTAGTTCGGATGAACGGTAGACCTCTATTTCCGCATATCCGCTTGTGTCAGTAGTTGAAACCGACTGGGGAATCAGTATGTTACCATACTTAACAGGATTGTAAACACTGGGTATGGATATATCCAAAGTATATCCGGTTACAGGATTGTTCTCAATATCGTATATCCAACAGTACACAATGCACTTGGTAGGCGCACTTGGCGTTCCTGGCGAAAACGCATCGGCGTAGTAGGTGTTAGCCGTAGTCCCTGATACTATTAGATAAGCCGGTATTGAATCAGCCACCCAGCCGTTTGAAAGCAGGGTGATCTTCCATGTGGAGTTATCCAGATTGAGAACCCCTATCCCCGAAGTATTGGTATTCACGGTAGAGAAACTTCCACCCGAAGCGCTGTCTACCGCTTCTATGGTAAACCTGTTTATCCCTGTCGAATCAGAAGCGTCTTTAACCGTGATCGTAACCGTATTAGCCCCCGTCCCAGCACAGGAGGCGGAGACGGTGCGACTGGCTTGAGCCACAATATCGTTATCCCAGACTGAGCGACCTATAGCTGCCGTATCTGCCGTCATGGTAGCAGTAACGGTTCTATTGGCTAACGCAACAACATCATTATCAAAAACTGCACGGGCAATAGAAGCAGTATCTACGGTTGCAGTTGCGGTAGCAGTAACGGTTCTTTGAGCCCAGGTCGTTGAATCACTCCCACTGCCAGGAGTTAGACCCCAACCAACTCGCTTTATTATCCGACTATGGGCAGCAGAATCAGGATAAGTCAAGGTTCTGGTTGTATTATCCCATTGATCCCAATCCTGTCCTACTACCGACCCCACCGAACCAGTTAAATTGCCTGTTATGTCCCCTTTTATATCAATACCTGTTCCTGTTCCAACAGCCTCGATGCCATCCCCATCCGCTCCACCCGTCGCAACAACTCCATCTCCTGAGGTTGACCCTCCTTGTGCAAGTATTCCATGACCTGTAGTGCCACCAAAAGCATATAACCCAGATTTAACCGTACCAGCTCCTTTTAGTTGAGCACCATAACCCGATGTTGCTGCTTCACCTCTCCAACCATCACCAGATGTTGCTCCACCAAGTCCATAAATACCATGTCCAGTAGCCCCACCTTTTGCAAAAAAGCCATGTCCAGACCCAAAACCAATAGCTATAAAAGCCGTATCGTTACCACTTGCCCTAATCTCTAAACTTGCCAAAGATAATTTCTTTCCTCCCGTTCCATCCAGCATAGTTTCAAAGTTATTGGCTGCCGTAGTGTCGGCAGAGATAGACAAAACATTAGCTTGCACCAACCCAGTTACACTACCGACCGCTCCAGTCACACTGCCCACCGCATCGGTGGTTGGAGCCCAGCCATTTAAACTTGCCACATCCGTTTGAATGTTTAAATTTGCATCTTCTCCAGCTATATATCCCGTTGAAGGTAAAACCACATGGATTTTTCTAAGCATACCACCAGCATCACCAGCACCAGGAGTACCAGGATAGGAATATCCAGTTATAGTTTTATTCCAGATATTGGATGCAAGATTACCTTGACACGTATCTCCTATTGATATGGTTTGCCCTACCGTGCCACTAAGATTGCCTGTTACGTTTCCCGTCCAAGTTCCGGTATTATTAAAGGTTTGTGTACCCGTTAAAGTTCTCGTTGTGTTATCCCAGGGGTTATCGTCTATTCCAGAGATGGCTTCATCCACATACCCCGCTTTTGTATCTGTCCACATATCATTATCCAAAGCATCTCCACCAAAAGTATTATCAGTAGCATAAGAAGATGTGGCTGTATTCCATACAGCAGCCGCTACACTGGTTTTCATGGTGGCAGTCAAGTCCCCAACGGTGGGAGCATTGGTAAGATTGGTTGCCGTTGTGGTTGTAGTAACAGTTGAAACCACTCCACTTACAGTGGTAATAGCCGCACCATCGGAATTAGTAGAAGCAAGCAACGGATCACCCACCATCGTGCGGATAAGAATGTGTTGGGTTTTAGCTCCCACTGTGGATGTTTTAACCATAATAGCAATATAATCAACATTCATTTGGGTTGCGGATAACCCTAAACGATACCATCCCCCACCAACCTCGACAGCTTCACTATCTAAATCCGCATAACCATTTGGAGCAATGGCATCAGTCCATGTGTCTATTTCGGTATCCAAGCCGGCAGCACTTGTAACCACGTCCCCATCTGAATCGATCAAGGGAAAGTAGATATAAGTATTGGCGTTCTTCTGCCTGACTAATTCCACCGCAAACACGGTTGAGAACATAAACGTCAATACCATGAACAGTAATAAGATTTTCTTCATCTAAAAACTCCTCTCGAAATACCACGTCCAATACCCCTACCGGAATAGACGTCCGAGACAGCTGACTCGTAACATAATTGTAAACTATGTCTATTAGTATTACCGCTGGTAAGATTGCCCGGATATTGCAGCCAGTCTTGACTCCATCGAGTAGTGGATAAATTCTTAAGCCATCTATGCATAAAATAAGGCGGAGGCGCATCATAACTATAAGTTATATTTGTATTTGTTATTTTCACTTTAAAAGCCAGCCAATAAGCCGTATCCTGTTTAACCGTAAAACCATTTGTAGATAATTGAACCCAGTTACCCGGCACAACCAAGACAGAATCCGTGCTACCCCAGATAAGTTGTCGAGGTTTAAATTCGTTTGAATATTTCGTGCTATCGGAATATACGGCAAGTTTGATATATGTTCCCGACCCACCGGTATTACAATAAATTTTTATGGCGGTAGTTGCAGCCGTTCCGGTAGCTATGAAGCGTTGCCAGTCTATATAACTGGTATCGCAAGGATCGTTACTGGTTATTTCCGTTTTTCCGAAACAAATCTCTTGTGGTTGCCCTGAGCCAAATCGCCAATCCCGCCAGAAGAACTCTTCATTGGAGAAGCGGGTATCCGGTATATTGGTAGCCGATATTAACAGACCACCCATAAGCAAGAGCAAGATTACAGGAAGTATCTTTTTCATGTTTTACCAGTCCGTCTGTTTGGTTGAATCCGGTATCGAGGCATCATTTCCATCTTTCCAAATATAGATAGTTGCTTTCTTGGTAGCCCCGTCATAGGTCACTATCGAATCCTTGTTAGCCGTACCGAAAGGCAAAAGGTGTTGTCGCCATAAATTGCCCGCACCCCAGAAATTCTGTATCTCGGTTATCTGGTCGGTTATATTATTGACATACCCAACCGAATCAATCCAGCCCCATATATGTCCACTTCCACTACCCAAAACAAGATCACCAAATCCTCCCGCACCAGCAAAATTTACAGCACTGGCACTTGTCGACGTAACAGAAAATCCCTCTTTAACAGTCCCAATAACACGTATCCCATATTGACCACCCTTAATAATTACACCATCTGTAGCACTATCACTATTTACAAACCATTGATTAAGTGTTATCGGTGCATTTGTCCCCCAAGTCGTATCCCCATCGTATACCTTCTCAAGATTAGAAGCCGTCACCGAATCACCCATGATCCTTGCCAAGTCAACTTTCAAGCCCGTGCCACGTGCCAACCCGCCAAAGTTCAAGGAATCCGTCTTGTCTTTAATGTTATCTATCTGTCCACGAGCAGCAATCCAAGCAGTGTCTTGAATATATAGTACAGTACCGACATAACCCAAAACATCTACATTCAGATTTACGGGAGCTTCAACAGAGTTTAAAATATTAGTAGCATCCATGCCTGCTTCACCCGTACTCGCCACATCAAGAGTTCTTCCAGCCGTAGTCGGCTTTAAGCATTTGCGTATCAGGTTATCGGTAGTAGTGTCCTGAGCTACCCACTCTTTATAGTATGGTGTCTGGCAGGTATCCCCCCACGCAATCGTGGTCATCTTATAAATTCCCGCTCCACGTATACCCGCTTTAATATGGAGTTCATAAATAGGGTAGCCCCTATTAAGAGATACCACAAACGAAGGATAAGTCGCCGGAGTAACCTTGCCGGAATCGGCAGGAATAGAACGATTATTGATCGAATCTTTGGTAACATAGTAAGTTACACTATCACAAGTGGCTATTTTAGAACCGGAACAATTAAAGCACTGATACTGTTGAGTTGTGGTATCGGTAAGTCCATAGTCTGCTACCTTGGCTTCGACAAAATTGACCATCAAAGCACTCAGGCATAAAAAGAAAATCAGTTTTTTCATTTCATTATTTTCCTTATTAAATTGTTTCGTCTGTTATTTGTAGGTGCTGATACTGTGTATGTTATAAAAAACCGGGGGATTAGGGTCGTATCGGTTGTATATTCTGAACAATAAAATCTATTATTCGCACCCGCAGCAGCAATGAAAACAATCCCATTTTCTGTCATCGTCCCATGATACCAACCATTTACCGTTGCCGTATCAACCGTCCAACTATACCAGGTATTCACTGTGGTAACATTAACCGTAGACATAGCCGTTGTCCACCTATCGGGTCGTGTTCCATCTCCACTATTATCTACTGAATCCGCTGCGTTCATACATCCAAAAGTCCCCCATTCGCTTGCATCCGAAGCCCAGTCCGCATAAGTTATATCGCCATCATCGTTATCCGTCCCATTTTCATCCCCTTCTACCCAAGGTTTTAAAACCCTGTAAGCCGAGACATTACCATCAATAGAATTAGTAGAACAATACAAACTGCAAACACAAGCAGTTACATTCGCATTGGCAGGCAAAAGTGAAGAAAGATTTTTAGGTCTTATAAAAAACCTATAAAATGTGGTATCTGATTCAGCCGCCCCAAGAGTAGTTATATATCCAGTGGTAGTGGCTCCGTAATTATTATTGAAACCAACCGCAGGATCATAAGTCCCCAATCCCCATGGACGGTTATAAAGTATCTGTGCATCGTCCGTATTGGTCGTCCCGCTGATCTTTAGTTGATCCGATAACGCCACTTTCGCACAAAAGAACATTACCAGTAAAATAAAAAGACTAATCCAAACAAACCATTTCATACAATTTGCCTCTTGAAATGTTCTAATTTATGGCATTTTTTACATAGGGTGACACCATTATCAATAGCAAATCTTAATTCTGGATATTGAGCAAAGAATTTAATATGATGAGGATGCAATTCCCCTCCTCTTATTTGACATCGTTGACAAGTCCAATTATCTCTTGCAAATACCGCTTCTCTCCATAAACGAAATTCCACAGAATTTCTAATTTTTCGATTCTCTGGAGTAATGCCACCTTTCCATGAATAACTTTTTGCTCCCCGATGTGATTTTGATATGTTAATTCTTTGTTCAATTGATAGTTTTTTCCCTGTTCGAGCAATACTGGAATTCCTTATTGCTTCCTCCGTAGGACATTTACCTTTTAAACTTTTACTCAAATTTTCTCTATGTTTTTGTGATACCTCTTTTCCTAAATGAGCAATACTTATTTTTGTTCTTGTTTCCATTGAAAGGGGTTTTCCTTTATGAGCCTCCGATATTTTTTTGCAAACTTCAGGAGGTCTCTTTTTACCCCTAATTTTATAATGGTCATACACACCAACAGACATTAAAGTTGCCTCTTGAGCTGATTCATTATGTCCACCACAGCTATACTCCACTTGGGGTTAGTGGGACAATACTTTACATTTGTTTCTTGTATGGTTAATTGAACATAATGCTTGAATAAACCCTTTGCCGTTACTTCTATGCACTCGCTAAAATCCTTGAACTTGAAAGCCCCATTGAACGGGTCGGAGTCTATCGCACCCCAACCCGTGCAATTATGTTTCTTCTGGGCTATATAGCTATTCCCCCAGCCAGACTCCAGTATCGCTATTGCCAAGACAAACAAGCAATTCAAGTTATATTTGGCTTCACACTCTTTTAACGCCTTGCCTATACCTTCAAGCGGACTGTTTCGCCCGTGAAGATACTGGTCGATCTGGATAGCCTTGATGTCCGGTTCGGGATCACGAATCCTAAAATCTGGAGTATAGCTCATGCTAACCTCAATTTGGGTACAATGAGGTGGTCACAGATCGTGACCACTTGTCACAGGCTTACGAAGGGTTTACTGGCTCATCAGGGAATATGGAATCCACGCCCTCTTTAATCAATTTCTTGAACATCATCCCATCCAATGTCTCGATAAACACGCCAGCCACGCCCTCAAAGCTGAATATCTCGTCCAGCATCTTAGCCAGCTTATCCTGTTCCTCATCGGTCAGCTTTTCCTTTACCCAGTTCCGCAACTTGGCAAGCCCTTCCTTTTTGATGGTAAGGTTTACGAAAGTCATTTT
>Ga0180007_10005487_pt1 | contig 12781 bp, 17 predicted proteins | sample MM_PC_MetaG_FD_121122 | JGI IMG/M metagenome (GOLD analysis project Ga0180007, IMG submission 121122) | Groundwater microbial communities from the Aspo Hard Rock Laboratory (HRL) deep subsurface site, Sweden - MM_PC_MetaG | ecosystem: Environmental > Aquatic > Deep subsurface > Groundwater... | reverse complement strand
TCCAGAAGTGTCCGATGTTCACCCATTGTTCGGGGAGTATGACCTGATAGCCCGTGTCCAGGGCGAAACGCCCGAAGAGATAGGCATGATAGTGGTTGAGAAGATCCGGACCATAGACGGGGTGACCGAGACGAAAACAATGACAAGTATACGATTTTAGGGAGGCGATTTGAATGTTTTTCAAAAAATTGAGAGAAATGTTGTCAAAGAAGATGAACGTGTCTAATGCCAGGCTCAGGTCAATTGAGAAGCGCTTGAAGAGCATGAACACCTCATTGGTCAATATTGATGCGGATTTGGATGATATGAAGGCGATGGCTTATTATTTTGAAGAGAAGAGGCGCATCCAGACAGACGGGGAATATCATGAAAAGGCGGCTCTTCGGGATGCCGTGGCTCGGGCGAAGGATATATGGGGCTTGGATTATGCGGACAGCACTGGTGGATTGTATCCATCGGGCAACCAGATAGGCCGCAGGCCGATAGCCCCGCAGGACGTCGGCCTTTCTTCTTGGTTGGTAGATTACCTGGAGCGTGGTCACGATGATAGTTCTGGTCGGCTAATAGATTGTGTTACAAGCGAACATGCAGTCATAGTCATGGAGGGTTTTTATATCCGAAACCCGCCACAGGATTTCATGGGATTTGACATGGCGCTGGCGGAGGTTCCGCTGCCGTATGTGCCATGGGGTCCGTCATGGAAATACGACGGCGTCGGATACAGATACATCTGTGATGCGCCTGCTGTTCTGATGCCTGATCAGAAGCTGGATATCACCGCGCATTTCTTGCGCAATTGCCCCGACATGGAGTTTTCACTGATAGGGCAGGTCGTTGCAAAGGCCCAGTATCTACGGACGGTGCCCAAGGTGGGCGAGGATCCGGAGGAGAAGAAGGATGCCGTGTCCTGATTGCATAATGAGGAAGGACTATTCGCTCCGGTGCTGCAAATCGGCGGACTGCCGGTTGTGCACAGAAAAGAACAAGGATTGCCCAAGGCAGCAGGAAGGGTGTGATAAATGAGCAAAACTCTATACGGCGACGCATTTGTTGCTCTGGGTATGACATATGTGGATGCGGGAACGCCCGATGAGCTTCATCAAATATTTGACTGGGCGGTGGAGCATGGTGCAAAGGCCACCGTAACGAACCAGCATCCATTGAACGTGCACCGGCGCGTCCTGAATGCCCTCGATAGGGATGAACGGTTTGAAAAGGCGTATATTACGTATCCGGGTATCATGAAACATCCGGCCAGATTATTCAAGCTGAAGGGGAGGTCGATTGATGGTGATGATGATATTTGAGGATGCTGCGGTGTGTGCATGGTGCGGGGAGGTCATCGTCCTGGTGGACAAGATAGGTATGATCAATTTGCCAAGAAAGAAGTGGATCCACAAGCAGACTCAGCAATTGCATTGTGAGAACGGGAAGTCCGCGGCGACCCCGGAGGAAAGTGAGCACTATGGTCGATGATGGGGTAGTGTGCTGGAAGGACGGGGAGCCCTGTATGCCCTATTACCAGGGTCATAGAAAGTGTCTTGGTGTAGGGTGCACGATGGAAAGAGCTCCGAAACAAATGAGTATAGTTGATGATTATGAGCCAGGCAGAGCCAATACATTGCAAAGAATGCGGGAAATTGACGGAACCGAACAGTGATGGCGTATATGCGTGCAGATGCGGTTGGGTGGGATGGACCGCTGAGCGCCTCGCTACTATGACTGATAGTAAAAGAGAGTCGGATATTAAAAAATACAAAAAAGAAAAACCGTTCGCGGAGGATGGAATGATGAACAGCAAAAAAGATGTCAAAGAGGAGAAGCCAAAAAAGCATGGTGAGACGAGGGAAAAAATATTGAATTTCATCAAGGATAGCGAGCTCATGAAACTGACACCGAAAGAGGTCTCGGATGGGATGGGGCTGAGCTATGCCAATGTTTTCTCACACCTGAAGAAGCTGGAGTCGGAGGGACGCCTGGTTAAAGTATTCCGTGCGTATGCACTGCCGTCGGAAGCGCCCGATTCGGCAGCGGTGGTGGACCCCCCTATTGCCAGGGTGCCGGTCAAAAAGATGATAATTTCCGGGGCGGGCGGAGAAGAGATATTTGTAGACATAGATAAAATATCTTTTGTTGGTCTGGTGTGCAAGGATATTGACATAGGGTATTGCTTCAATATGATTGTTGATGGTATCCATGTTCCGGTGGAGTCCAAATATCCCAAGGACATTGAGAGAATGCGGCTTATAATCATAAATGAGCTGAAGAGGTTTGCGGGGGTTGTCGGTGGTGTCGGATAATCGGAAGTGTGGGAAGCGGGTTGTTTTTTGGTTTGACGATACGGTCCGATGTTCGGCGGCTCCTGTGCAAGGACCGCATCCTATGCCGCTTTGCGCTACACTGGTCAAGGAAGGAAAATGTCCGTTGGGGAAGGGGGTAGTTTAACGGGAGGGCTTTCTGAGGACTGTAAGAGGTGTATGCATTTTCTGCTCTATGAGTGCAATGGCATCATTGCTGGAAAGTGTGATAACTACAAGGAGATGAAGAAGAGGGTGCCGCATTCACAAGAAAAGGTTGATATCCATGGTCAGAAGGTTATGATTGACAAGGATTTTATGAATCTTATATCGGAATTAAATAAATTGGGTCTCAATACGACAAGCAGTTGTCAGGGGTCGACGAAAGCGGTAGATAATAGGATGGATTATGATCCTGCTTATGTTGTATTTGATATGAGGGGGAATACCTTTAATTATGATATGATCAGGGATACCATGACAATCTATTGGAATAGATCTCCTACCAATTTTATGACAAAAATACCCAAGGGGCAGATATCAAATGAGCCATGACACCCAGAGACCGGCGGGATGCGATGAAGAGAACTGCATGCCGTTCTTCCATGTAGAGCATGAGCCGGACAAGCCCTATAGCCACTTTTGTGTTGGGTTTCGGAAGGGGGTTATACAGGGCAAGGAAACGGCAATAAAGAACGTTCCAAGTGATTGTTTTACAAACTGCATATTGATAGGATCCCATAGTGAGAGCTGTGGGCGCATGACAAGCATACTTAATCTTCCTGATTTTTATTTGCAGTTCCGCCAGATGTTTTTTGCGCTATGGAAGGTTGGCCAGCTGAAGAGAATAATGCGATCAACACTGGTATCGTGCAACGATGAAATAGAACATGAAATAGAGGAAGCTATATGGTCCAGGAAGTGGCGGAAGGATCATCCCATAAAGATCGGAACAAAGTTTGTGGAATTCTTCTGCAGCTGTGGAGAGACGTTTTTTAGAGAATACAATCATGAGAACGGTAAGAGCTGGTATAAACCAAACGGGCGTGACAAATACTTATTTCAGCTTCATCGCGATCTTGGGCACATAGTTCAATATCGAAAATGTAAAAGAATAAAGCGTGGGTTCTGGCAGACATGGGGCCCGTATGAATATAAGAAGTAGGTTGTGAAGATATGCAGCGAAGGGCGATTATATTAGTATGCGTGATGATTCTGGCAGTATTCATGGTTATGGTTGATGTCGAATCAGATAGCTCCATGACTCGGGGTGAGATGGTGGTCTATGACGGCCAGAGCATTCAGCAGGCTGTTGACAATGCAACTCCGGGAGATACCATCAGGGTATACGCCGGGACTTATACAGAGCATGTGATCGTGAACAAGACTCTGACGCTGATGGGGAATGGCACTGGCCAGACCACTCTTCATGGAAGCATTTCCGTTAAGGCGGCGTGGTGCAATATCAGCGGATTTGAGATATTTGGTTCCGGCTCTTCGGTTGGTATAGGCATACGTGAATCAAATGTCTGGATTTCCGATTGTAGGTGCTCGGGGCATTACAATGGTATTGTTGTATATAATGGCACGGGTTCAATGATAACCAATTGTATTATCAATAGCAGCCAGGCTCATGGACTAAGTCTGTGGTCGTCTAGTCGGAATACGACTGTAGACGGGTGTTTGATAGAGGATAATGCTTGGAGTGGACTGGGTTTGCACGGGAATAGCAATATAATATCCAACTGCACATTCAGAGGCGGCATGTCGGGCATATCTCTTTGGGGTGATTATAATATCATATCTCATAATGAGATGATCGAAAATGCACAATTCGGAATTAGCATGCCCGCTGGATATAATAACAATTCTATTGTATTGAATTGGTTCATCGGCAATAACAAAGGCAAGGTTCAGGCCAAGGACGATGGAACGGATAATACTTGGAATAACAATTTTTGGTCGGACCTTCAGGATCCTGATGTGGAGGAGCCGTTTGGGGTGGTGGATGTGCCATATCCGATAAACGGTTCTGCCGGTTCGCAGGATCTAACACCGAGATGCCCGTTCTTACAGCATCCTGAGAGGAACATATCCATTAACGAGGATGTATACTTCTATGGAAAGTGCTCACTTGAGAATGTATACGGCGATTACCATTGGGAATTGAGCACGAATGTGTCCTGGCTGGAATGTCATTCGAATGCGTCGTTCAATGGTACCCCTGTCAATGAGGACGTCGGGTCATATTGGCTGAATGTGACAGCCGTGACGGAGTTCACCAATAGATCTGTGAACTTAACTATCACGGTGCTTAATATGAATGATCCACCGGAGATCACCAGCGGCAACATTCTTTCTTGTCTCGAAGACCAATTATACTCTGTTCAGTATACCGGGTCGGATGTGGATCTCGGGGATGCCCTTGAATGGGATCTGAATACAAATGCTTCTTTCTTGGCTTTGAACGGCTCGAGGCTGCATGGGATCCCGGATAACTGGGACGTCGGGTGGTATTGGGTCAATATCACTATCAACGATGGTGAAGCCTCGGATCATACCAATTTCAGTCTTGAAGTGATCAATGTGAACGACGTCCCGACCGGTGCGGTCATCACTCTATTGGAAGATAATTACACAGAGGGCGGGCCGCAGTGGGTGTCCGGGGCTGTCCAGGACGATGATATTGTTCATGGTGATAGCCTGACCTATACATGGCATGCAGAAGGGACATTGCTGATAGGCACTGGTCAGAACATCAATCTGTCACTGCCCGCGGGTCAGTACAATATCACTCTGGAAGCTACCGATACCGAGGGCGCCAGTTGCACTGCAACCGTTCCGGTCATAGTAGATATGCCCGCGGTGATACCTGATCCAGATATCAATGTCACCGACGATGATGACGACGATGATGATATAATCAACGTTACCGATGATGACGACGACATTATCAATGTGACCGATGACGACGATGACGTGGTACCGCCGCCGATAAATGTGACGGACGATGACGATGTTGAACCTCCTATAAATGTGACCGATGACGATGACAATGGCAAGGCCGATAAGAACTATCATATCATTATGGGAATTGTGGCATCCATTATTCTGGCGGGTGTCACAGTTCTGGCTTCCGGGATTGCCGCTATACGCAAGAAGCGTAAAGAGCCCGAGACCTCTTCAGAGGAGGTTCTGGAGCCGGAGATAGTTTCAGCCACGGTGGAAAAGAAATCCGCTCCGAAAAAGGCCATGCCCATAGTTCATACCAGGCCCGTTGAGAAACCGGCTGAAACGGTGGATGACGATCCATACAAGTTCTGGAAAGAAATGGATCAAGACGTGAAAGCCGATGGCATTCCGGCTCTTCCGCCCGTCCAGGATGAGGAATAGATTTTATTTTCCGATGCAGTCAAGATAGCGACTGGATTTCAGACCGAGGATAGAGCATTCGGCATTTTCGTTTGATGTGGTAGAGAAAGAATCTCGCCTTAAAAAAGTGGATGAGCGTAGGTCTGCGTCGAGGTTCACGCCATCAACGCCTTCGACCAGTATGGTTTTGACGATCTCGTCGATCTTTGTCCAGATATAGCAATCGTAAGATCCATTTTTCTGTCGTTCACACTGGAGCTGATTGCCTTTACCGATCTCAAATACTTCATCGTCATCGGGTATGAAAACTTTATTGTTATCTCGGGTCACTTCTTTCATGATAACACCTCATTGGGTGGTATGCTTTTGATAATATATAAATATTATGATATCTGACCGTTCCTGACGAAGCCGTGCCAGTGTTTCCATTTTGAAGCGTCTATTGACGGAGATAATGTCATGGTCTCGAATGTGTCCCCGGTCCTCTGCCAGTGGTGAAGTTCCTCGCCCGGTGGTTGTTTCATTTCTTCCCTGGTAACGGGCGGTCCACCATCGAGTGGGTTTTTGAACCACACCGGTATCCGGAAGTCATGGCAGTGCGGGCATTCAAACGACATACCAAGGCCATGACGTCCAGGCACGGTTATCCATCTGGGATCTAATTCAGTAAGCAGCATGCTATATCGAATCGTCAGCTTTATTTATATAAGTTGTGTTGGAAAAACAAAGCCCCGGTAGGGGGACCGGGGCTGGAGGGTCTAATTTGTAAGCAATATATGAATGGTTTTAATGCTATTTAATTCTTTTCTGGTGGGAATAGTTCGTAGCAGTGATCGCAATATACACTGCCATCATGTATTTCCGCAGCCTCACGACCGCATTCAGGACAGTTCGCCATTTGCCGCACCTCCGTTATGTAGATGGACCTATGCGTATAAAAGCATGACTGAAACAGATTACGACAGATGCCGTCGTAGGAATTCTATTGGACTGCCATGTATCTTCGTGAGATCATATTCTGGCAGACCTTTGTCTATCTTGGTCCTCACGATGACCAGGTCGTTCTCGTTGAGCATCATCCGCTCGGCCTGCTGCCGGGCCCTACCGCATAGGACCCGGACTTTCCTGATACTTATCTCGCTATCCGGCTTCATACTATCACCTAATGTAATGAGCCCAGAGGGATTTGAACCCTCGCGTATCCGCTTAAAAGGCGGGTGGTCTAACCTGGCTGACCTATGGGCCCCCCTCTGATGCGCTGAACGGCATGCTTCAGCTTGTCCAGCGTGTTATACTTCTCGTCAAGATCCTTGTTACTGAAGTGCCCATGAACTTCCTCATGGCACTCCTTGCATAGCATGGCGATGAATACGCTCTTATGCTTGTTCAGAGCCTTTGGCTTCAGATGATGCCGGGTTCGCTCCTGGCGCTCCACTTCCTTGCCGCAAAGCTCACAGGTCTTTACCGGCCATCGTCGGCCGCGCCTCTTCTTCTTTCTCCTGACTCCGCTAAGATCCACACCAAGACCACCACAGTAGTCACAAGGGTGGACCTGAGTCTCCACTACCCATGACCCATCGTTCCGATGGATATCGAACTTCTTCAGCTGGATGCACGTTCCGTGACATCCCTTGCATGCTCTTACCATATACTCACCTGCGAATGTGGCAGCCCCGGACGGATTCGAACCGCCATAACCGGATTTCTTCCCAGCTGGATCAAAGTCCGGTATCTTACCATTAGATCACGGGGCTATTGCGGATACTCCCTCTGGGATTCGAACCCAGGTCCCCAGATTGAAGGTCTGAGATGCTTGACCACTACACCAAGGGAGCGTATGAGCGGCTCCAACGGGAATCGAACCCATGGCACCTGACTGACAATCAAGTATGTTTCCACTACACCATGGAGCCATTGCGGATGGTGCGCCCGTTGGGAATTGAACCCAACCCTGGAACCTGGCAAGCTCCCGTGCCGCCTGCAACACCTCGGGCGCGTATGAGTGCTCCCGGCGCGATTTGAACGCGCGTCACCAGAGTGAGAGTCTGAGATGCTTGACCTCTACACTACGGGAGCGAATGAATCTGGCCTGCCGGATTTGCACCGGCGAATAACGGGTCTACAGCCCGCCGCTTTGGACTGCTCGGCCAAGGCCAGGTTGCGAATGGTGCACTCGATGGGAGTCGGACCCATACCTTTGGCTTGGAAGGCCAACGTGCTTGCCGTTGAACACCACGAGTGCGTATGAATGGGTCCGGCGTGATTCGAACACGCGAGATCACCGGTTAAGAGCCGGGTGCATTGGACCTGTCTATGCTACGGACCCATATGACAGCCCCGAACGGAGTCGAACCGCTATTACCAGATCCAGAGTCTGGTGTCCTGGCCATTAGACGACGAGGCTATTGCGGATGAGTTGGTAGAGGGGGAGTGATTTGAACACTCGAATACGGGATCATGAGCCCCGCGGGATTGGCCGCTACCCTACCCCTCTGCGTATGATAGGGCCGACGGGAGTCGAACCCGCGCTCTTCCGGTTATGAGCCGGACGCTGTAAGCCGTTTAGCTACGGCCCTGTGCTGGATGGATCCGGCCGGAGTTGAACCGACATTATCCCGATCTGCAGTCGAGTGCATCGCCATTCTGCCACGGATCCTTGCGAATGAGTAGGCGTGGAGGGAATCGAACCCCCATCTCGGACTTGTAAGGACCGCGTCCTAAACCATTGAACGACACGCCTGTTGCGAATGAGTGGGGATGGTGAGACTCGGACTCACACCCTCCGGTTTATCAGACCGGCGCACCTCCTTTATGCTACACCCCCGGATGAGCGGAGGCAGACCGATTCGAACGGACGATCTTCCGGTTAACGGCCGGATGCTTTAGACCACTTAGCTATACCCCCGAAGCGAATGATGGAGCAAGCTGGTGTGAGGACAGAACAAGAGGATGGAAAGGGAAAGAGATGTTGTCAAAAATCCTATGACTGCCTACACCAGTTGTCCATGATCAGCGTTTGCAAGGGAACATTATTCCCTTTTGCTGATCATTTACGATACCGACGTATTCAGTCATTGATTGGGATATAAATGTAGGGCGTATATAAAATTTGCGTGTGATAGAACGTATGTTTGGGTGGACGGATTCCTCTTTTAGAAGAAGACTCCAAAGATCCCAGGGGTATGATTCTTCCATCTTCTGTGATTTCAACCTCTTCGGAGTCGGCAAGGATTTCTGAGAACGTTGGCATGTTAAGATGGACGCCATCGGAATATTTAAAGGTTGGGAGCGTATGTTAAATTTAAATTTCACATGTTGAAAATAGCGCCGGGTGCAAGATTCGAACTTGCGGGGTATTTCTACCTGTGGCTTTCGGGACCACCGCCATTTTTGGATAACGGTGGTTTCAAGGCCACCGCCATTTACCACTCGGCTAACCCGGCGTATGAGCGCAGAGGAGGAGAATTGAACTCCTAAGATCTTGTGGATCCACGGCTTAGCAAACCGCCGCCTTACCATTCAGCCACCTCTGCAGATGAAAGCCAGCAGCCGGATTTGAACCGACAGTCTGTCCCTTACAAGGGGACCGCCTTTGCCATTTTAGCTATGCTGGCATATGAGTGGAGCCGACGCGACTCGAACGCGCAGTCACCAACTTGCAAGGATGGCGCATTTCCAATTATGCTACGGCCCCGTTGCGAATGGCGCAGGGGGGAAGATTCGAACTTCCGAGCCCCGAAGAGCTTCCGCGTCTCCAACACGGTGCGTTAAGCCACTCCGCCACCCCTGCGTGTGAGTGCTGGGTATCGGATTCGAACCGATGAAAGGACTAACCAGAGGATTTCTCACGGCGTTTTAAGTCCTCCGCATTTAGCCTGCGAAGACCTTTTGAGCCCTCCGCATTTGACCACTCTGCCAACCCAGCGTATGAGAGTGCACGGGGTCGGATTCGAACCGACGAAAGGACTAACCACTGAGTCCTAAGCCCAGCACATTTGGCCGCTCTGTCACCCGTGCATAGCGAATACTCGGGAATAGAAAACGGATAAAACGACAGTATTCTCTGATGGAGAGAATCATATCAAAAAACCCATCACTACCCCCGTTGAAGATCTACCACGATGCTGACGTGGTAGACAAACTGGCGAGCAGTAATGTTATCATGGAATTGAAGATAAGCGTTGCAATATATTTATAATTTTCTATTGTGGAAGAAAGAGTGGCCGCAAGGGGACTCGAACCCCCAGCCATTCCGTTAGAAGCGGAGCACTCTATGGAAAAGGTTATTAGATGTGAAGTGTATTACTGTGATGAGGTGTAACAATGGCAATACGTTCTGAAGAAGATCAGTGTCGTATGGAGCTTGATGAGCTTCGTCGGGAGCTGCTGAGAATGGAAGGAGAGGAGCGTTTTTTTATGGCGGATTATAGAGCGGGTGCAGATCCTTATGATTATTTTTATAACGCACGCCACATGATGGATTACACCGATAGGATGATTGATAACATCAACGACGTGTTAGCTTTCAATTGCAAGCCGAGTGCCAACAAGGATCTGGAATCGGTAGTCGAGCAAATGCAGAGGATAGTGGATAATATGGAAGATTCCCTCACGGATCCAGTTCAGGCGGTCAGGGATCTTAGCTCCCTGAGCAAGCGTGTGAAGGATGTTTTGAAATTATGAGCGGCCGCACCGGGAATTGAACCCGGATCGAAAGGTTAGAAGCCTTTTATGCGTTCCGTTACACCATGCGGCCAAAGGGATGAGGGCGGGGGGAATTGAACCCCCATCTTCGGATCCACGGTCCGATGCTCTGCCAATTGAGCTACGCCCTCCATTATGAGCGGGCACGGCAGGATTTGAACCCACATAGTCCACATCCGAAGTGTGGCGCCCATCCGTTAGGCTACGTGCCCATAAGCGGGCTCACCGGGAATTGAACCCGGATCGCTGCCTCCGCAGGGCAACGTGCTATCCGTTACACCATGAGCCCGGTTGCGAATGAAGAGTGGACCCAGGGGGAGTTGAACCCCCACACGCCTTTCAGCCCGGATCTTCAGTCCGGCGCACTCCCGGTTATGCTATGGGTCCTTGTGATGGGCGTGCAGGGAATCGAACCCCGATCTGAAGCTTAGGAGGCTCCGGTGCTATCCGTTTACACCACACGCCCAGGCAGATGAAGGGTGGGAGGTGAGGCTTCGAACCTCTTTACGCCGCGGTCGCGTATCCCTGCATAGGTGCGCACCTATTACAAAGAACCTCCCAGGATGAGTGGGGATGCCAGGATTTGAACCCAGACATGATGGTCCCAGGCCACCGATGCTACCAAGTTACATCACATCCCCAATGGGAAAAAAATGAGGGTAATGAGACTCGAACTCATACCGTTGGTTTTGGAGACCAAAATGCTACCAAAATTACACCATACCCCCAGGTAAATGCGAATGCTTAGCGCCGCCATCTCGGATGGCTAAAGCGCCTAAAGCGGGGGAATGGTATGGAATTCATTAAGAACAGGTAGGCGGTATTTTATATTTATAATTTTCCAATAGAGAAAAAAGATGGTGCCCCGGTGGGATTTGGGGCACCAAGAACCCATTCCGTGGTGTGACATACTCACATTCCAAGGGAATATCAGTATGACTGGGGCAATATTTATATCTTTTGACAGTTATTATCATGCTGATGCCTGTTGATCAGCCATGCGTCGAAGCACTATATAATTATGTGCAATCCTTTCTTGCGATGATGGATAACAGGATGGACGCGCATATAACGGAAGATCTGGGTGAGATGTCAACGGCATTTATAGGTATGAATTCCGGATCGAGAATGATGGATTATTGGGCTCATGAGGTCGAAACGCGGTGTGGGGTTAGATTTGACGAGGCGAAGGCGGCGGAGTTGTCGGAAAAGGAGTTGCGGGAGGTTCACCCGATTTTAAAGGTCATGGCGGAGGAGACTGGAAGGGGTGCTGCAGAATTGGAGGCGGAGAGTCTGCGGAAAATGAAAGAGGCGGAGCGTAGCATGTATGGCTGATTCTGATGATACGTGGTATGTCAAGCTTCCGAGAATGCTATGCTACTGGAAGAACTGGCGCGGCCGGTGTCGGAACAAGGATCATCCGGATTATAATATGATGAGGCTCCCGCGGTGTAATGACAAGTGTCCTATAAGGCTCAAACTCGATCATAAGAAGTGAGCACTTTGTTTTTGTGGTCAGCTATATCCCGCCCTTTCCTGTAGTGATGCTGGTTTTGATATCCCGACAAGAAGAAAAGGGGGATCCAGAGGTTGTTGTGTGTTGTCATCTCTGCAATAGCGCGGTTCTGGATCCCCGGTGGAATGTGGCGGATTCAAACCTCCATGGTGTGCTGCCATCACCGAGCTAAAACTTCATGCAATGGGAAATTGGGGAAGGGATGTGGCAGTTTCCGACATTCCGTCATGAGGGGCTTATTTGTCCACATATGGCCGGTATCGCAACTCCGGGGCGATCACCTCCCGAAGTGTCACGGGCCCGCGTTTTATGCCGTTATCCTCGCTCTGTCAGAGGTTTTTTGCGCCGGTCATATTTGGTAAGCCGTTTGCGGATGATGAGTGAAGGGTAGATGGGCCCAGGAAAAAACAGGGTGATGTTGAGAGAGGGAGTGAGGATGATAATAATTTAATCCCAAGCCCATCATTGCGAATGAATTTTCAGTCCGGTGAACAGGGGTCTGAGAGGAGTGGGTTTTACTCTGCGTTTTCGAACCAGGCCGGTGCCCTGACAGAGCTTGCACCATTGTGCGATACCACTTTTATCTTTCTGGACCTTGGATCCATGGCAGCCGGGGCAGGTTTCGTATGGATTGGTATCGGGATCTCCGATTCTACCCATCATTTCATCACCTTCAGGGAGATCTCCGGTCCGGTCCCGCCAACCCCAGTCTGGTGCCAGTCCAGTTTGTCGCCTGGTTTGAGGTTGTATTGCTCTACGATCCACAGGGGCACGGTGGTTCTAAGCTGACTGGTTTTGTTAGATGCCCTGGTTAGAGTGGTTTTGGTCATCTATGGTGATATAATTCTATAGGTATATAAATATACCTATTTTGTCTTCCGTGGGCAGGCCC
>Ga0180007_10005486_pt1 | contig 12782 bp, 7 predicted proteins | sample MM_PC_MetaG_FD_121122 | JGI IMG/M metagenome (GOLD analysis project Ga0180007, IMG submission 121122) | Groundwater microbial communities from the Aspo Hard Rock Laboratory (HRL) deep subsurface site, Sweden - MM_PC_MetaG | ecosystem: Environmental > Aquatic > Deep subsurface > Groundwater... | reverse complement strand
TGGTTTCTTTTTTTGTAAACCTGCGGGTATAGGTAAATGCGTCTCCCGGTTCCAACCCTTTAATTGCTTTTTCTCTAATTAAATTTACCATTTTTCCGGGTGGTTACTCCCTGGGGTTAACGGCCTGACCAGGCCAGCTTCTGGGCTGAATTCATTTTTTTTGTATACACTTTTTTTTGGGCCATAAATCCGGTCATTTCTTTTTGGGATACAGGTTTTGCACTGACAGTGGTTTGTTTGAGGGGGTTCACCGGTTTTCCCTGCTTGCTCATGCGAAAACACAGGTGATCTCCGGTTGCAAGTCCCGTATTCCCCACAAAACCGATCACATCTCCCTGAAGTACTTTTATATTTTTTTTCATGCCCCTGGCATATTTGTTCATGTGGAAATAACTGGTTTCATACCCGTTAAAATGACGGATGGTGATATTTTTACCCATGGTATTGTTATACCCGATACTGACGATGACACCATCTGCAACGCTTTTGATAGGGGTGTTTTTAGGAGCTGCATAATCAACTCCCTTGTGGGCCCGGTATTCTTTTAAGATGGGATGGAACCTGCGTTTTGAAAAATTGGAAGAAATACGGGAAAAATTCAGGGGTGCCTTTAAAAAGGCTTTTTTAAGGGACTTTCCCTCTTCTGTGTAATACCCCTTACCACCCGCGGCATCCTCGTATAAAAAGGCTTTATATTCATATCCGCTATTGGTAAAAAAAGCCGCCTTAATGTCTGAATACCCGTAAAATTCATTGTTTCTATATTTTTTTTCCACCAGTATCTTAATTTTATCTCCCGGCTGGATATCCCTCGCAAAATCAATATCCCAGGCAAAAATATCGGCCAGTTTCCAGGCAAGGGCGGGCTCCTCTCCAAAATTTTTAACCGCCTCAGCCAGTGAGGTCTTGATCTCCATAGATATGGTCTCTTCCCTTATTTTATATTCAATGGGAATCTTTGAAATGGAATAGGTGTCCGCTTCCTTCTGGATTACCAGCCTGTCCTCTTTATTTATTTCATACTCAAAGGCCATAAGCGTGTCTTCCAGCAGGCGTATTTTATAGGGATGTCCTTTTCTGATACCGGTCAGGGGAAAGACAGCATTGCTCCTGTCATTCAGGTCATAAATTGTCTGTAAGGGTAAATAGGTATTGAGCAAAGAGGAGGCCGTGTCTCCGTTTTTTACGATTCCCAAAATATTTTTTATCTGGGAAGATGCTATGGGAGCGGGTTCACTGACCTCAGAGAGGCTATGTGACATCATTGGAAAAGGAGTGGTCTTCATATCAACGACCGGAACAGCTGAAATTAATATAAACAACAGACTGGTTGCCATGATAAATCGTTTGGGATATATGCCTACAAGGCGCTTAACTTCTATTGTTCGTTCGTTTAAATTCATATGGCTGCAGGCTGCTTTTTATTTCATTAAAATTTACTTTCTCAGGTTTCTGGCAAAATATACAAAGAAACGACCTGTGTAAAGGGTTTTTAAGCGTTTTGATCAAAAACACCTTTTGGGTGTCAGATAAAAAAAAGGGCTGGAAAATCAATTTCCAGCCCTTTTTCACTTATCTTCTATATTTTAAAGTTTATTTTTCATCCTTTCCTTGATCGGCCATCCTCTTGAGGATGGTGTATTTATCAGTCACCTCCTCTTCTATTTTGGCCCTCAAGCGCTTGGATTCTTCGGGTAAACTTTTTTCAAGGGCTGCAAACCGGACTTCACCGCCAAGAAAATCCTGGAGCGTTCCATCCGGGGCTTTTGAATCCAGGGTAAAGGGATTTTTACCTTCCTGAACAAGCTGGGGATTGTACCGGTACAATGGCCAATAACCGGAGTCAACCGCCAATTTGCCTTCCAGTTGTGACTTGCCCATTCCTTTTCGGATACCCTGGTTGATACAGGGGGCATAACAGATAATCAAGGAAGGTCCGGGATAACTTTCGGCTTCAAGGATGGCCTTCATGGTCTGGGTCTTGCTGGCACCCATGGAGATGGATGCCACATACACATATCCATAACTCATGATCATCCTTCCCAGGTCCTTTTTACCGATTTTTTTACCCGAAGCCGCATATTTGGCAATGGCGCCTGTGGGAGTGGCCTTTGAAGACTGTCCACCGGTGTTTGAATAAACTTCCGTATCCATGACCAGTATATTGATGTCGTCTCCGGAAGCCAAGACATGGTCCAGACCGCCAAACCCGATATCATAGGCCCAGCCGTCACCCCCGAATATCCAATGGGATTTTTTTACAAACACATCTTTTTCATTGTAAATATCTTTTAAAAGCCCGGAAGTTTCATCCTTCAGCAATGTTTTCAGGGCAAAGCTGTATTTTTTGGATTCTTCTGCATCCTCTTTTCCTGCCAGCCATCCTTTGAGAGCTGTTTTCACCTCGGGTGAAACCTCTGTTTTAAGGGCCTCTTCCACCTTGGATGTCAGGGTTTTCCGCCTGGCATTCACTGCCAGCATCATGCCATAGCCAAACTCCGCCGCATCTTCAAATAATGAGCTTGCCCAGGCCGGACCCTGGCCGTCTGCATTGGTGCAATAGGGGGTAGAAGGAGCAGATCCGCCCCAGATGGACGAACACCCGGTTGCATTGGCAATGGTCATTCTTTCACCAAAGAGCTGGGTGATCACTTTGACATAGGGCGTTTCCCCGCAGCCGGCACAGGCGCCCGAGAACTCCAGCAGGGGCTGGTACAGCTGGCTGCCTTTGACCGTATCCCGTTTGAGAATATCCGTCTTAAAGGGAATACTCAAAGAGAACTTGTGGTTGTCTTTTTCTGCTGCAACCTGGCCGGCCAGGGGCTTCATCACAAGGGCCGTTGTTTTGGCAGGGCAGATATCGGCACAATTACCGCACCCCTGGCAATCCAGGGGATTCACCTGAATTCTGAATTTAAACGCATCCAGTCCCTTGCCCTTGCCCTCAACCGTTATAAAGCTTTTGGGGGCAGCCGCAAGCTCTTTTTCATTGGCCACAATGGGAATAATGGCAGCATGGGGGCAGACAAATGCGCACTGGTTGCACTGGATACAATTTTCCGGAATCCACTCGGGCACATTAATGGCCACCCCCCGTTTTTCATACTGGGCTGTTCCCTGTTCAAAAACACCGTCCACGGAAAATGCCGAGACCGGAAGATCATCCCCGTCCTGGGCATTTATTTTGCGCATGACATTGTTGACAAAGGATGTGGCTTTTTCCGGTTCACTGACGTTTCTAACCCCGTCTTTCCAGGATTTTGGGACTTTTACCTTGACCAGATTGGCCAGGGTTTTATCCACTGCCTGGATATTCATCTTTACAATCGCTTCGCCCTTTTTACCGAACATGACCTGGATGTCTGTCTTCAGAAGGCCAATGGCCTCTTCCACGGGCAGTACATTGGCCAGTTTGAAAAAGCAGGTCTGCATGATCATGTTGATGCGGTTGCCAAGTCCGACCTCCGCGGCAATTTTTACAGCATCAATATTATAAAAATTTAATTTCTTGTCGTAAATGGTCTTGCGCACATCTCCCGGAATATATTTTTCCATATCCTTCAGGGACCATTCGGAATTGAGAAGAAGGGTCCCTCCTTCCTTGATACCCTTGAGCACATCATAAATTTCCATGTAATTGGATTTATGACAGGCAACAAAATCAGAATTTTCAATCAAATAAGTGGATTGAATTTTCACATCCCCGAACCTTAAATGGGAAACGGTAAGGCCTCCTGATTTTTTGGAATCATAGGCAAAATACCCCTGGGCATATTTATCCGTGTTGTCCCCGATGATTTTAATGGCAGACTGGTTGGCGCCAACGGTTCCGTCGGATCCCAGACCCCAGAATTTGGCGCAGATGGTTCCTGCAGGTGCTGGGTCAAACCCCTTGATCACCTCAAGGGACGTATGGGTGACATCATCCACGATCCCCACTGTAAAATGGTTCTTGGGAGATACAACTTTCATGTTGTCATACACGGCCTTGATCATGGAGGGATTGAATTCCTTGGAAGAAAGACCGTATCGGCCCCCGACGATTTTCGGGCCCTGGCCGTGTTCCATAAATGCCGTGCAAACGTCTGTATAAAGGGGATCCCCAATGGCACCGGGTTCTTTGGTTCTGTCCAGAACCGTCAGGGTCTCTACGGTTGCCGGGATGGTGTTTAAAAAAGCCTGTACATCAAAGGGCCTGTACAGGCGGACTTTTACAAGTCCAAGTCTCTGGCCCTGGCTGTTGAGTTTGGCAATGGACTCTTCTATGGCTTCACACCCGGATCCCATGGCCACAATCACCCGGTCGGCTTCCGGGTCCCCGACATAATCAAAGGGTTTATAATAACGGCCGGTCAGATCCCCTACCTTTTTCATATAGGCTTTAACAATGGCCGGAACCTTGAGGTAATACCCATTGGCCGCTTCCCGGCCCTGAAAATAAATATCCGGATTCTGGGCGGTTCCTCTTGTATCAGGGTGTTCAGGGTTTATCGCCCTGTTTTTAAACGCCTGGTAGGCATCATAATTAAAAAGGGATGCCATTTCTTCGGTTTCGATCATCTCTATTTTCTGGATTTCGTGAGAGGTTCTGAACCCGTCGTAAAAATGGAGAAACGGAACCCGGGCTTCAACCGTTGCAAGGTGGGCCACAAGGGCAAGATCCTGGGCTTCCTGGACAGAACAGGATGCCAGCATGGCAAATCCGGTCTGCCGGGCTGCCATAACGTCCTGGTGGTCTCCGAAAATGGACAGGGCATGGGCGGAAATAGAGCGAGCGGTCACATGAAAAACACTGGGAAGAAGTTCTCCGGCTATTTTAAACATATTGGGTATTTTCAACAAAAGTCCCTGGGAAGCCGTAAATGTGCAGGTAAGCGCTCCTGCGGCAAGGGATCCGTGAACCGCTCCTGCGGCTCCTGCTTCAGACTGCATTTGTTTTATAGTCAATACCTGACCGAATATATTTTTTTTGCCCTTTGCAGCCCAGGAATCTGCTATCTCACCCAAAGGACTTGAAGGGGTAATCGGATATATGGCAGCCACTTCACTCATGGCATAGGCCACATGTGTGGCTGCGGTATTTCCATCAATCGTCTGCATTCTTTTTTTCATTGACATCACCTCGTTGTATAGTAGTAAGAACGTTTATAATCCCAATATAACCCGTAACTCATATAATAAATTATTTATTTTGTAAATGCTCAAACTAAAACAAGCTTTTTAAAATAAATCTTTTATAAAAATTGAACTGAATTTATTAAATAATTGTTTTTAATTTCTCTGCATCCGTCCCTTTTGTTTTCTTTTAAAACAACACGCTTTTTTAATCTGGATTAAAGGGATTTTCTGTTGTTTTTGATGAAAATATGTTAGGCTTAACTTTTTGATTCTACGGCATATTATTTAATTAAAATAAATATTTATATTTTTAAGGAGTTTTTATGGGTTTGATATCATCAACTCATTCCATAAGCCGCTACCACATTGAGGGTAGCTTTGAAAAAGCGGTAATGGATGAGGTTCGAAACGGGCTAATTGAAAATGCCATACCAAAAATAGAGAGCGAATACGAAGAGCTTTCAGCCGGGTGGACCCCCTATGAAAGCCCCTATAATCCCGATTTTGAAAAATTTTCCTTTATTTTCGGCTCCTATTTTCTCTTTTCTTTAAGAATTGATAAAAAGTCAATCCCTTTTAAATTAATTCAAAAACACATGGCCATTGCAATTGATAAAAAAAAACAAGAAACCGGCCGGGATTTTTTGTCAAAAAATGAAAAAACAGAACTTAAGGAAATTGTTCTGGATGTACTGATGCATAAAATTCCTTCCATCCCCAGTATTTATGATGTGCTGTGGAGTTATGAAGAAAAAAATCTTTTTTTATTTACCACCCAGAAAGCCGCCAATGAATTATTTGAAACAATTTTTTTAAACTCGTTTAGTTTAAAACCCATCCGGCTCTTTCCCTATACCGTTATTGAAACAAAATCTAAATTTTCAACTGCCCAAAAAGACCGGGTGCTCTCTTTATCCCCTTTAAAATATGTAAAGGAAAATCATGCTTGATATTGCAACCGCTTATAATAAATATAGTTTTCTTGGCAATGAATTTTTAACCTGGATTTGGTTTCTCATTGAACAGGATCAGGATATTGCAGCCATAATAGCATCACAGGAACCTGTTAGTCTGGAAATCGGAAATTCCATTGTTCTTGAAAACAACCTCGGGGATAAATCAAAGGAAAAGATTACCATTAAGGGGGACAAGGCCGGTCTTGAGGAAGGAACCACAGCCCTAAGAAAGGGTGCTTTTGTCACTGAATTGAATCTTTTATGTAAAATGGGGTCAGAAGAAGAATATAAATTTACCATCAAAGGAGAAAGTTTTAACATTACAGGACTGAAAACCCCGGCCGGCCAGACCTCAAAATCCGAGGATGAGTTGGAGGGAATGGTTCTTGAAAAAACCTTTTTATTACTGAAGGTTACAGGGGTTATTGACACCCTTTTTTTAAAATATATCGAAAAAAGAATTTCAGATGACTGGAAAACCAAAGGATTACAAGAGATTAACACCTGGATTCTTGGAAACAAATAAAAGTTTAACAAAACACGGGTTTTGAACACGCTTTAAAAAAGATCCAATAACCCTGGTTTTTTGTAGCATGTGTAAACAAAATTTTAATAAAACTTTAATAATATTTTTATTAAATTTCAAAATCTTATGGCGTTATGAACATTTAAACACACCTTATTGTTGTTATTATCTTTTTTTAATTAATATATTAATATAACCCTCCTTATTTAAGAATTGATAATTCAAGGTTTTTGATATAAATATTTATGGATATAAAATTTTTAAGAAAAGGATTTTAAATGAAATTTTCGTTTAATAAAAAAGATATTCTGGATATCTTGTCCAAGATCCAGGGCATTACAGGGAGGAAAACCAATTTAACCATCACCTCTGATATTCTGATCAAGGCGTTTGGATCACAGATCAGTATAACAGCAAATGACCTGGAAACAGTCTTCACCGGAACCTATAATGCCCAGGTTGAGACAGAAGGCATCCTGTCTATCAATTCCAAGAAATTTTTTGAGATTATCAGAGAATATCCTGACAATGACATTGTTGTGAATGAAGTGGAAAACAGATGGGTTGAAATTGGAACCGGTGACAGTATTTACCATATTGTTTCATCTGACTATGAAAATTTCCCGGAAACTCCTTTGATAGAAAACGTAACTTTCATTGAACTCAGCGCAAAAGATCTGAAAAGAATGGTGGCAGTATCGTCTGTTGTAGGTTTTTCAGGTGATGAAAAAAGAATATATGTTCTGGGAGCCCTGATTGAAAAAATAGTATCACAAGGCCAGGAAAAATTGAGAATTGTCTCTACGGATTCACGTCGTCTCCATTGCTATGATGCGCCTTTTAAAGGAGAACTGAATCTTCCGGAAGAAAGCGTTATTATTCCCAAAAAGGGATTGGGCGAACTGATCAAATTCATTGACAGTAATGCCGATGCCATTCAATTGGGGGTTAAAGATAATAATTTTATCTTCCAGCGGGCAAATGAATCTATTATGATCAAGCTGCTGGACGGAGAGTATCCGGACTATAAACCGGTTATCAACTATGAAGAAATGATCCCAATGGAAGTGGACAGGAGCATGTTTACCACCCTGATGCGACGGGTCTCCATCTTAACTTCCGATGATTATAAGAGTGTTATCCTGAACTTTAGAGAAAATGAACTGACGGTGACCATTACCAATCCTGAGATCGGTGAATCAAAGGAGCGGCTTATGATCGGGTTTTCAGGAGAAGAGATAAAAAGCGCTTTCAATCCCAGATATTTTATGGATGCCTTACATTTATTCGAGGATTCAATTGTGGTTATAAATATAAAAGACAGCAAAAGCCCCTGTATTATCAAAGGGCTTGATGATGATAAACTTGTTTGTGTAATAATGGCAATGCATATATCATGAAAAATAATGAAATAGAAAAAGAGTACAATTCGGACTCCATAAAAGTATTAGAAGGTCTTGAAGCGGTTCGTAAAAGACCTTCCATGTATATTGGAAACGTGGATCTGGCAGGTCTCCATCATCTGGTCTACGAAGTGGTGGACAATAGTATTGACGAGGCCATGGCCGGTCATTGCGACACGGTTTTGGTCACGATCCATTCGGATATGAGTGTGAGCGTGGAGGACAATGGCCGGGGTATTCCCGTGGAAATGCATGAAACAGAGCATGTTCCAGCCTGTGAAGTGGTCATGACCAAACTCCATGCCGGCGGCAAATTTGACAAGGATTCCTATAAAGTGTCCGGCGGTCTCCATGGCGTGGGAATTTCCGTTGTAAACGCCTTGTCAGCGCTTTTGGAAATGGAAGTTTATAAAAACGGTAAAATTTATTACCAGACCTATTCCAAGGGAGCCAAGCTCACAGATCTTGTAATTAAAGGGGAGACGATAAAAAGAGGCACCAAGATTAAATTTGTTCCTGATTTTACCATCATGAATGAAAATGATTTTGTCTATGAAACCCTTTCCAGGAGAATGCGGGAACTGGCCTTTTTAAATAAAGGCTTAAGAATTATTCTGGAAGATGAGCGGTCTGCTGAAAAAGATGATTTTTATTTTGAAGGCGGGATTGTTTCCTTTGTGGAATATCTGAACCGCTCTTGTTCCCCCCTGCATGATCCCATTCATATTGAAGGGGATAAAAAAGATGTCCAAATTGAGGTGGCCATCCAGTATAATGACACCTTTAAGGAAAAACTTTTTTCCTTTGCCAATAATATCCGCACCATTGAAGGCGGTGCCCATGTATCCGGCTTTAAAGCAGCCTTAACCCGTACGGTGAATTCCTATATTACCTCGGGTTCCAACAATCTGCCCAAGAACATGCAGAACATAAAAATAAGCGGGGATGATATGCGGGAAGGTCTTTCCGTTATTATATCCGTAAAACTCATGGAACCTCAGTTTGAGGGACAGACCAAGACCAAGCTGGGCAACAATGAGATCAAAGGGATTGTGGAATCCCTGCTGAATGAAAAACTGGGCCAGTATCTGGAAGAAAATCCGACTGTGGCAAGAAAGATTATTGCCAAGGGTGTGGATGCAGCAAGGGCCCGGGATGCAGCCAAAAGAGCACGGGAGCTGGCACGGAAAAAAGGGACCCTGCTGGATTCCACCCTGCCGGGCAAGCTGGCTGAGTGTCAGTATGCAGATCCTGCTGAAAGGGAATTGTTTCTTGTGGAGGGCGACTCTGCGGGTGGTAGCGCCAAACAGGGCAGAGACAGGCGTTTCCAGGCAATTCTTCCCTTAAAAGGTAAAATTTTAAATGTTGAAAAAGCCCGGTTTGATAAAATACTGAGAAGCGATGAAATTAAAAATATTTTTACAGTTCTGGGCACGGGAGCCGGCCGGGAAGAATATGATATTTCAAAACTAAGGTACCACAAGGTTGTTATCATGACCGATGCCGATGTGGACGGTTCCCATATCAGAACGCTTTTGCTTACCTTTTTTTATCGTCAGATGCCGGATCTGGTCGCCAATGGCTATCTGTATATTGCCCAGCCGCCCCTGTTCCGGGTGGGCTCCCGGAAAGCCGGAGTATACCTGAAAAACGAGGAAGAGTATTCTGGCTATCTGATCAAGCGGATATCTTCCCAGAAAAATTTATTTATCAATAAAAATGAAACTCCCCTGCCGGAGGAAGAATTTTATGAATTTCTTCAAAATCTGACAGAATATTGCAGTGCTTTGAATTTATTAAATAAGAGAGGATTTGATACAGATCTTTTATTGGTCCTGATCAAAAAAGGGGTAAAGGATAAAATTTTTCTGGAAACAAGACAAAATTTAGAGACCCTTGCCAAAGAACTGGGGGAAAGCGGGTATCAGCCAGGTGAAATAGAGCATGATATGGAAAGGGATATCCATGAAATGGATATTTATGACCAGGAGAGAAAACGCTTATTGGTAAGGGTGGGAAGGGAAATTTTGTCCACCAATGATTACCAGCGCATGCTCAAAAATTATAAAAAAATAGAACACCTTGATTGTCCGAGCTTTTCCGTCTCATCCAAACAGGAAGATGCCAAAATCATCACAACGCTGGATTCGCTGATCAAATTGTTTGAATTTACCATGGCCGAAGCCAAAAAAGGGATCAATATACAGCGGTATAAGGGGTTGGGTGAAATGAATGCAGACCAGCTCTGGGAAACGACCATGAATCCTGAAAAAAGAATAATGCTCAAGGTGAACATTGAGGATGCTGAAAAAGCAGATGAGATTTTTACCCTGCTCATGGGAGAGGAAGTGGAGCCCAGAAGAAATTTTATCCAGAAACATGCCCTTGAGGTATCTTCCCTGGATTATTAGTTTAATGAAACAGACCGGGTGTAGCGGTCGGCAAGACAAAAAAAAGGTTCCCGGGCCCATGGCGACAGCCATGGGCCCGGGTCAGAAAAAGATCCTAAGGTTGATTCAAGATCAGTTTCTCTGTTCGATCTCTTTCCAGATTTCATCCATGGTGTGTTTAATGGTGCGCCGCCTGTCCCTGTAGGTTGTATGGAGAAGATGGTGGCTGGTTTCTCCCGTGGGGGTGCCCAAAAAACCTTCATAAAGGGCTGTAACCATTGGATTATTGTGTGACTGGCGAATAGGGCGGTGCTGATCAATGGTGTACAGACCTGTTTTTCGCTCCTGACAGGTGCCCTGGTAGCTATGTTTGCTTCTTGGCTGACCGCCGCCGCCGGCACATCCTCCCGGGCAGGCCATTACCTCCACAAAGTCATAGGTATTCCCCTTTGTTTTTATTGATTCCATCAGCCTGCGGGCCGCTTTAAGGGTGTGCACCACTGCCAGCTTTATGGAACCCAGGTCCGGGCCCAGATCAACCACTGCCTCCCGAAAGTGTTCCTCCCCTCTCAGGTCGGTGTATTCCACCGTTGCCAGTTCTTTTCCGGTCGCAACTTTATAAACGGTTCTGACGGCGGCTTCCATGACACCGCCTGTGTTTCCAAAGATCACGCCAGCGCCTGAGTAGTCAGACATCCATGGGCTGTTAAAGCCTGAATCTGCCAGATAGGAAAGGTCCATCCCCTCCCGTTTCAACAATCGTGCAAGTTCCCGGGTGGTGAGGACAACATCCACGTCCGGAAAGCCCTTTGTTTTAAATTCCGGGCGGTTTGCTTCCTCTTTTTTGGCCGTGCATGGCATGATGGAGATCACCCGGATACGCCTGGGATCAAGATCCATCTTTTGGGCCAGGTAGGTTTTGGCCATTGATCCAAGGGCTTGCTGGGGCGAGCGGGTTGTGGAAATATGTTCGCGCATATCCGGATAATTTTTCTCGACAAAGTTCACCCATCCGGGGCAGCAGGAGGTAAACATGGGAAGAACCCCCTTGTTTTTAATAAGCTCCAATAATTCGGTCCCCTCTTCCATAATCACCAGATCTGCAGTGAAATTGGTATCCAGAACCACATCGGCCCCAAGCTGTTTGAGTGCAGTGATGATTTTTCCTTCAAGATTTTCACCCTTTGTCAGGTTGAATTCCTCACCAATGGCCGTTCTTATAGCCGGGGCAAACTGCACCACCGTGACAAGTTCAGGATCGAAAAAAAGATCCAGTGCCGCTTCAATGTCATTTTTTTCGGCCAGGGCGCCCACCGGACAGACCAGAATACATTGGCCGCATGAAACACAGTCCGATTGGTTCAGGGGCAGATGATCCCTTACACTGATTTCTGTTTCAAGCCCTTTTTCCGTGATAACCAGTGCATCGATTCCCTGAATGTCCCGGCACACCGCAACACAGCGGAAACAGCGAATGCACTTGCTCATATCCCGCACAACGGCCGGAGACGAATCATCCCTGCTGCGTCGCTGGTAAAACCGGGGGTAGGCATAACGGGTCTGTTTCAGTCCCACAAATTGGGCCACATCCTGAAGTTCGCAATTTCCGTGGCGGATGCAGGCGGCACAGTCCTGGTTATGGTCGGCCATGAGCAACTCCACCTGGAGCCGTTGCATCTGTCGGACTTTCGGTGTCCTGGTCAGGACGCTCATGCCCTCTTCCATGGGGGTGGTGCAGGCGGTGACGATACGATGTGGGGAATCGTTTTTTTTTTGTATATCGACCAGGCAAACCCTGCAGGTACCGGGGGTATGATTCAGATCCCCCATTTCGCACAAGGTGGGAATGAAGTGGTTGTTTGCCTTTGCAACCGCCAGTACGGTTTGGTTTTGGTTGAATTCGACCTGTTTTCCATTTATACTTCCTATCATTATCAGAGTCTCCCTATGATTTCCTAGTGTTCAGTAATGGCAGAATAGACACGGTAACACCGCATGCAACGATGGGCTTCGGTATATGCCTGATCAACGGAAATGGGTTTTTCAACCTCTTCAAACATTTTTTTTCGGATCAAGGGATCAAGCTCCTTTATTTTTACCCGGTATTCATGTTTTACGGGAATATTAATGCCCTTTGCGATCATGGGCTGAAGATCAGCCACCAGCTGGGCCATCCTTTCTTTGGGTTGAAACCGGATGCGGCCCAGGGTCAGGTAGTCGTCAATACTTCCGGCTGCTTTTTCTCCCTGGGCCATGGCCTGGACCAGGGTGGCCGGCCCGCTGACACAGTCGCCGCCTGCAAACACCCCTTTCCGGGTGGTCATCAACGAAGCCGGGTTCACCCGGATGGTTCCCCAGGTGTTGAGTTCAACTCCGTCTTTGGGTGTTA
>Ga0180007_10005485_pt1 | contig 12783 bp, 7 predicted proteins | sample MM_PC_MetaG_FD_121122 | JGI IMG/M metagenome (GOLD analysis project Ga0180007, IMG submission 121122) | Groundwater microbial communities from the Aspo Hard Rock Laboratory (HRL) deep subsurface site, Sweden - MM_PC_MetaG | ecosystem: Environmental > Aquatic > Deep subsurface > Groundwater... | reverse complement strand
TTACGCCGATGCTTATCGCAATCCTATGAGGGTTGTCCCGGCATCCGGCGGAACAAGAGGCGAGGAGTATTATCTGTCCTTGCCTCTTTTCTATTCTTATTGAAAAAATCGAAAGGACTTATGAGGATTACAATACTCGGCCTCGTAATTTGCTCTGATATCTATAATATTGAATATTGTGTCGACTTATTGCCCGAAAGGCGATTTTTGGTTTTGGGGCTGGACAAGATTAAAATAGTGTGATATAGTATAAACACTTAAATAGGAAGGAGGGAATCTCATGATTCCAATGAGGGCGATTATTGAGGTGTCAGTGTTGGCAGGAACCACGATCCTTGTCTTGCTTGGCTTGATGGTGTGGTTCCGGCGACAGGAGAAGAATCGGGACATAGAGAGCGATTCCGCGATGGGGAGCGATAAGCGGGCACAGCGGGTTTCTGAGGCGCCCACCTCATTCGAGGAGGCGCTTCGACCGGGCAAATTCGTTCGGTTGGATGGTCGGATTTTGCAGGTCATCGGCCCAGTCGGCGCGGGAGGCGTTCGCTTCGCCTTTCATCGCAAGATGCGAGGGAGGAAGCGGCTCAGACGAAGCAAGCACACCCTGGATTATCTTGAGCGCCTTTGGTCTATGGGTTGGCTAGCGCCTTGCGAGTAGCAAGGCGCAAAGGAGGGGGAAGGGGCTTTGTTGGACATTTGTCCGACTTAGCCCCTAACTCATTTTTAACTGTGGATATCCATAGTTTTTTAATTTGATTTTAGGCGATTTTTAAGGTAAAATGGGAATAAAGTAAAGCGAAATGAAGGACTTAAAAGACATAAAAAACAGGGCGGAAAAAGAGGTTAGTTCAGCCCGAAATAATGAAACGATAAGGCAGGTTTTCCAGAAATATCTGGGAAAGAAGGGAGAAGTTACCCTTATTTTGCGTTCCTTAAAAGACCTTCCAGAAAAAAAGAGAAAAGAAATTGGAAAGTTGGCAAACGCAATCAGGCAGGAATTGGAAGAAAAAATTACCATTAAAGGAAGGGCAATCGGCGCAAAGGTTGAGAGAAACAAGCCGAAAAAGCGAATAGATTTTAGTTTTCCCGGCCATAAATTAACAACCGGGCATCTCCATCCGATTACTCAAGTAGAGAGAGAGGTAGAGGACATCTTTCAACGGCTTGGCTTTTCAGTCATTGAGGGACCGGAAGTAGAAAGCGAGTGGTATAATTTTGACGCTTTGAATATTCCCGCCAATCATCCGGCAAGGGATATGTGGGATACCTTCTGGTTGCGAAGCAACCAGAAAATCCCAATTTCCAAATTCCAAATCCCAAATAAATCCAAAATAAAAAACAAAAACCAGAACTTGTTGTTGAGGACGCATACCAGTCCGGTGCAGGTAAGGTATATGGAAAAGCATAATCCGCCGTTGAGAATAATCGTTCCGGGCAGAACATTCCGGTATGAGGCAACTGACGCTTCTCATGAAATCAATTTTTATCAGGTAGAGGGATTAATGGTGGATAAAAAAATAAGCGCTGCCAATATGAAAGCCATTATGGAAAGGTTTTTTGAAATGTTTTTCAGGCAATCCGCCAAAATACGATTAAGACCAAGCTTTTTTCCTTTTACCGAGCCGAGTTTTGAGGTTGATGTCAGGTGCCTTATCTGCGGAGGCAAAGGGTGCAGTGTGTGCTCAAAAAGGGGCTGGCTTGAGATGGCAGGGGCCGGGATGGTTCATCCGCAAGTATTCAAATCAGCAGGATTAAATCCACGGAATTGGCAAGGTTTTGCTTTTGGAATGGGATTGGACCGCCTTACAATGATGAAGTATAAAATTGACGATGTTAGGTTGCTGTATAAGGGGGACTTGAGATTTTTAGAACAATTTTGACAACTATGATCCGTTCGGCAATAAAATTTTAGGCCGACGGCTGTCTAAATCGCCAGCGCGATTTAGCGGCCTGCGCTCTCGGCAGATGACCCCGCACACAACGGATTCTCCGTTGTGTGCGGGGACCATGCTCATCTGCCTCCGAGAGCCGTCCTAAAACCTTATTGCCTCACTATTGCAGAATTCAATTTTTAGTTTTTATTTGTTATTTTTCATTTTTAATTTTACATTTAAGTATAAGCACATGTTATTTTCTTACAATTGGCTACAATCATTTTTTACCGGCAGATTGCCGGCGCCAAAGAAGTTAGCCGAACTTTTGACAGTTCGCAGTTTTGAAGTTGAGGAGGTGAAGAGAACGGGCGGGCCTGCCCGTATCTCTGTGCGAGCCCCGCTTACGGAACGAAGCGTTGCGGGCAAGGATTGGGTTTTGGATATCAATGTGACGCCGAACAGAGGGACTGATTGCTTGTCGCATCTCGGCATTGCCCGGGAGTGCGGCGCTTCCGCTAAATTAAAAATGAAAAATGAAAAAATAAAAATAAAAGAAGAAAAGACAATCAGCGTGGATAATTTTATTAATGTAAATGTTAATAATTCGAGTGATTGTCCGAGATATACGGGAAGGGTTTTAGTCGGAGTGAAAGTGAGTTCTTCTCCCAAATACATTCAAGAACGGTTGCGCGCCTGCGAGCTCGAGCCGATTAACAATATTGTGGATGCGGCGAATTATGTGATGCTTGAACTTGGCCAGCCGCTTCACGCTTTTGATCTGGACAAAATTGAAGACCAAAAGATTTTTATAAGACGGGCAAAAATCAAGGAGAAAGTAGACGCCTTAGATGACAAGACGTACAAGCTGGACAAAGACAATCTTGTCATCGCTGATTCTAAAAAGGTTTTAGCAATAGCCGGGATTAAGGGCGGGAAAAGCACGGCCATAGATAAGAAGACAAAAAATATTTTCCTGGAATCAGCCAACTTTGATTCCGTGCTGATCCGGGCAAGCTCTCAAAAACTCGGCTTAAAAACCGATGCTTCGCTACGGTTTGAGCACGGTATGGATCCGAACCTTACAGAATTAGCAGTGGACAGGTTGGCTCAATTGATTCAAGAAACTGCCGGCCCGCATTGCTATGCAAAGCGTTGCCGGCGGGCCTGCCCGCAATCGCTGCGTTCAAGCGCTGGCCGGCGGGCCGGTGGGAAAATTGCCAAGGGCAGAATTGATATTTATCCCAAGAAAACCTTGTCCAGAAAATTAAAATTGGATTTAGGCAAGATAGAGGGGCTTTTAGAGATTAAAATCAGGGAAAAAGAAGCGGTCCGAATTTTAAATTCTCTCGGGCTCGAAACCAAAGCGGATCTTACAGTAAAAATTCCAACTTGGCGTCCGGATCTGGCGCAGAATGAAGATTTTGCCGAGGAAATAGGCAGAATTTACGGATACGAAAAATTAGAGTCAAGTTATCCGACCTTGGCGTTAATACCTGCAAAAAGAAATGACGATATTTTTTGGGAGGATAAAATCAAGGACTCTTTGAAAGAAGCGGGGTTTTCAGAAGCGTATAACTATTCTTTTATTAGTAAGAGAATAGGCGATATGATTGGCGCAGGATTGGTAGAATTGAAAAATCCGTTTTCCGAAGAGTTTTATTACCTTCGACCGAGTTTGATATTAAATCTATTTGAAAATATTCAATATAATATCAGAAATTTCAGCGCGGAAAAAAATATTAAGATTTTTGAAATAGGCAAGATATTTAAACAGGAGAAAGGAGAGATTGTGGAGAAAAAAATGTTGAGCGGAGTGATGGCCGGGGGGCCAGAGTCGTTTTACATGCTCAAAGGAATAATTGATTCTTTATTTGAGAATATCGGAGTCAGCGATTATTATTTTGACGAATATCAAGCCACGCCGGAAGAGACAAGTTTTAATTTTTGGGACAGGCACAGGATGGCGGAGATTAAAATTGGAGGCAGGGAAATTGGTTTTCTGGGAGCATTGAATTTCCCTGCATTGCTTAAAGGCGGCAAAGTCCAGGAGGTTTTTGCTTTTGATATTGATTTTGAGGTCCTCTTGGAGGAATGCAGTGAAGAGAGCGAGTACCGGCCTATTTCCAAATTTCCGGCGGCAGGACGCGACATTTCCTTGCTCTTGCCGGAGGACGCAAGAGTGAGCGAAGTTTTGAACATCATAAACGCAAGCGAGAATAAATACATCAAAGATGTTGATTTATTTGATTTTTATGAGGGCTCGGAATTGCCGGAAGGGAAAAAGAGTTTGGCTTTTCATATAATATTTCAAGCAGAGAACAGGACTTTGAGCGGCCGGGAAATTGAGGCAATAATGGCAAAAATTATCCAGGATTTAGAAAACAATCTTGATTGGGAGGTGCGGAAGTCCGCTTAACCATTAACATTGTTAGGGTGCGACCCTAACAATAGCGTCCTGACAACGATGTTAGGGTCGCACCCTAACACCCTAACAATGTAATGACAATATGACAATCAGTAATCAATGATAAATAATTAATATTTATATGCCAAAGAATCCGAAAAAGAATACCAAAAAGAATCCCAAAAAGACAGACAGCCAGGAATACACGGCCAAAGACATTTTTGTTTTAAAGGGACTGGAACCGGTGCGAAAGAGACCGGCAATGTATATCGGTTCGACCGGACCGGATGGCTTGCATCATTTAATTTGGGAATGTCTCGATAATTCCGTAACTTATGAAACCCCTATATATGTAAAAGAGAACGGGAAGATTAAGATTAGAAAAATTGGGGAATTGATAGATAAATATTTTGAGTCAAACTCTCATTCAGTGGAAAAATCTAAAAAAGGCGATGCCCAAATCTTAAGGGATAATTTTAATATTGAGGTCTTGAGTTTTGACCCTCTTGGTCTAAAATTAAAATTTCAGCCGATATTCTCTTTAATCCGCCATAAAGTCAATAGTGAAATTTTTCGCGTTACCCTCCAGAATAACCGCCAGATTGATATAACTCCTTATCATTCTTTATTCACCCTGAAGAATGGAAAAGTTTTGCCCATAAAAGGAGATGCGTTGCAAACAGGCGCTTCTGTTGTTGTGCCCAAAACCTGGCCGGAGGTTAAGGATTTGACCAAGGAAATCAATTTGATAGATGAATTTTTAAAACTCTCGCCCGAAAAAACCAAAAGCATACATCTTTATAATGTGAAAAATTTATTGGGCAAGAAGGTTTATGGCCAGTTGAAAGTCGCTCTCAAGGGAAAAGCCGGCGAAACAGCTTCCCAGCATCCCTCTAATATTTTTTATGATTACAAAAGATGGGATTATTTGCCGTTCAACCTCCTGCGGGAGTTATCGCAAGGAGAGATTCAAAAGTTTAAAGGACAAGCCCTAATTGGAGTTCGCAATAATTCAAAAGTTCGCTTGAATCCGAAATTAAAAATTACCCGCCCATTAATAGAGCTTTTGGGGCTCTTCGCTGCCGAGGGCACGATTGTTGAAAATAATAAGGTGGCAAACCGGATAGTATTCAGCTTAGGGGCGCATGAATATGATTTAATCAAATATGCCTGTCGTTTGATAGAGAAGGTCGTAGGGATAGAAGTGGCGCCGCACTATGTTCACGATACCGCTCGAACAATTGCCATTGATTCTCACTTAATGGCTTTGATTTTTAAAGAAATTATTAAAACGGGAGAGAATAGTTCCAATAAGAATGTTCCGGACTTAATCTTTAATCTGAGTGAAAAACTAAGAAAGAGGTATTTAATTGCTTATTTATCTGGCGATGGGAACCCGACTAAGATCTGGATTAAGCATTTGGTAAACAATACTGCTCCGAATAATTCAGAAAGAACAAAATTTAATGCGGTGAGCAAAAGCAAAGATTTGATAAGCGAGTTATCTTATCTTCTTTCTTCTCTAAATAAAACTTATTCCTACGGTGAAAGGGTGAAATTACCAAAGAAGAGATTTATTAGTATCACATATAAAGGGAGAAAAAAAACAATAGAAATTAAGGCGCAGACAAAATTTTTTACATTGGATTTCTATTGGGGGACAAATTCTTCCTACATCAATTATCTCCCATTTAATGAGGTGGTCAGTGAATGTTTTGATAGAACTGTTTCAAGCCGTATTATTCATGGGCAGAATGGCATCTCGGGGCAAACGATTCTATCTTTGTTGGAAAGAGAAAAGGTTATCTTAAAAGAGGGAGGGCTGAAGTTCTTGAATTCAGATTTAGGGTTTTTGCGGGTTAAAAAGGTTGAAAAGATTAATTACGGAAAACCTTGGGTTTATGATGTCTCTGTTCCTAACGGGGAAAATTTTGTCGCCGGATTGGCTCCAGTTTGTGCTCATAATTCAATCGACGAGGCCATGGTCGGTTATGCCGACGATATAGGAGTGCTTCTTCTGCCGGATAATCAGGTCAGGGTGACGGATAACGGCAGGGGAATCCCGGTTGATATTCATCCCCAGACGAAAGTGTCTGCCCTGGAAACCGTATTAACCACTCTTCATGCCGGCGCCAAGTTCGGCAAAAAGGTTTATCAGGTATCCGGCGGGCTTCACGGGGTCGGGGTTTCGGTTGTGTGCGCCCTTTCTTCTTTTATGAGGGTGGAAGTTTGCCGGGACGATTTTTTGTATACCCAGGAGTATTCTAAAGGCACGCCGAAAGCAAAAGTAAAAAAAGAAGGGAAGTGCAGTCAAAGCGGAACAACTGTCATCTTTCAACCAGATAAAGAAATCTTCCGAACCATTGCCTTTGATAGAAAAACCGTTTTAAATCATTTGAGGCGCCAGGCCTATCTGACCAAAGGCGTAAGATTGAGGTTTGAGGACCGGAGAACGGACGAAAAATTCGTTTATACCTTCTGTTTTGAAGGCGGCTTGAGAACTTATACCAGATATTTGGCTGGAAGCAATAATTTGATTCATGAAACGCCGTTTTACACATCCAAAGAAAAGGAGGGCATTTTAGTGGAAGCGGCTTTCCAATACACGGAGGAGCAAGAAGGATATGAGGAGAGTTTTGCCAATAACATTTTTACCCTTGAAGGCGGGAGTCATTTGACCGGTTTTCGGAGCGCTTTGACCCGGGTCCTTAACGATTATGCCAAGAAGAACGGCTATCTTAAAGAAGACGAAGAGAATTTAAACGGCCGGGATGTGAGAGTCGGGCTTAATGCCGCGATTTCGGTGAAAATAAAGGAGCCGCAGTTTGAAGGCCAGACCAAAACCAAACTCGGCAACCCGGAGGCGAAAACAGCGGTTGAAATGGCCATCAATGAGGCCTTTACCGAATATTTGGAGCAGTATCCCCAGGACGCTCGGGCCATTCTTCAGTATTGCCTTTTGGCTGCCAAAGCCAGGAAGGCAGCAACAGCAGCGCGCCAGACAGTCCTTAGAAAGGGCGCTTTAGAGGGATTGAGTTTGCCTGGGAAATTAGCCGATTGTTCTTCTAAAGATCCGGCAGAATCAGAAATATTTATCGTAGAAGGCCAAAGTGCCGGAGGATGTTTTTCTGGCAATACCAAGATAGCCTTAACAGATGGCAGAGACATAAGTTTCAAAGAATTGATAAGTGAATGGCAGAGCGGGAAAGATAATTATTGTTATACTATTAAGGAAGATGGGAATATAGGTATCGAAAAAATAATCAACCCCCGACTTACCAAAAAGAATGAAAAGGTATTAAAAATTATTTTAGATAATAACGAGGAGATTGTTTGCACAATAGATCATAAATTTATGCTTCGCAATGGAGAATATAAAGAAGCAAAAAAAATAAAATCAGGAGAGAGCCTAATGCCATTTAGGAGAAAAATATCTCAGATTGGAGGAAAAATTACAATTGACGGTTACGAAATGATTTTTGACCCAGCGAAACATTCCTATATTTTCACGCATTTATTAGCTGATAAATATAATACGGAAAATAATGTTTATGCCGAAGACGCAGGATTATATCGCCACCACATAGATTTTGACAAGAAAAATAATAATCCAAATAATTTAAATAGGTTGAGCAAAGAGAAGCACTTAAGGATACATAGGGATTTTGCACGGCTTACCCTTCATCGACCAGAGGTGATAGAGAAATGCAGAAAACTCAAGCAAGAAGAGGGGTATAGAAAAAGGATGTCAGTCAAAATGAAGTCAATGCGAGATGTATTGAGCGAACGAGCAAAAAAACAGTGGGAGAATCCAGATTATAAGGAATATATGCGAAATAGATATTTAGAATTTTATTATTCTAATGAAGAATATAGAAAAAATAATCTTAAAAGATTGTATGAGGCCCAAAGAAAATATTGGGCAGACGAGAAGAATCTAAAAATAATGTCCGAAAAGACAAAAAATTATTTTAAAAATTATCCTGAAAAGAAAAAAGAACTTTCTTTGTTAGCAAAAGAGCAATGGGACAATGAAGCGTTGCGGAAATGGCGATCAGATAAAACAAAGGCACAATGGACAAAAGATTTTAGAGAAAAGCGAAAATTAGCTTATAATAAAGTTTATTTTCGTGAGAGTATGAATTTTTTAAAAGAGGTTTATGACAAATATGGAGATATAAATCATTATGATAAAGCAAGGAGAAATGCCCTTAAAAAGAATACCAATTTATTAAAAATGGACACCTTGATTCAAAGATTTTTTGACAGTGATAAAGAGAGATTATCGGGAGCTATAGAAAATTTTAATCACAAAGTAAAAAGGATAGAATTTCTCAAGCAAAGAGTGGATGTTTATGATATTGAGGTTCCTAAAACCCATAATTTCGCTTTGGCTGGCGGGGTTTTTGTTCACAATAGCGCCAAATCAGGGAGAGACAGGAGGTTTCAAGCCATATTGCCTTTGCGGGGGAAAATTCTCAATGTGGAGAGAGCTAAACTTAACAGGATGTTGAGCTCGGATGAAATAAAGGCGCTGGTCATCGCTTTAGGCACTGCCATTGCCCAGGATTTTGACATTTCCAAACTGCGTTATCACCGGGTAGTCATTATGACTGATGCCGATGTGGACGGCGCGCACATAAGAACGCTCTTGTTAACCTTATTTTACAGGCACCTTAGGCCCGTGATTGAGCAGGGTTATTTATATATCGCCCAACCGCCTCTTTACAAAATTCAAGACGGCAAGAGAATGGAGTACGCTTACAATGAGGCGGATAAAACAGAGATTGTGGAAGATATGCGCAAATCAGGAGCCAAGAATTTAAATGTCCAGCGGTATAAGGGCTTGGGCGAAATGAACGCAGACCAGCTTTGGGAGACAACGATGAATCCGGCGAACAGAAGTTTATTAAGAGTGTCGATAGCAGATGCCAAGGAGGCAGACAACATTTTTGATATTTTGATGGGAGAAGAGGTTCTGGCAAGGAAGAAATTTATCCAGACCCATGCCAAGTATGTTAAAAATTTGGACATCTGAACTTGACACCGGACTCGCGTATGATAATATGAGGGAATCCCCCTCAAGGGGGTTTTAAAGACCTTTTTAATAATGAAAACTTATGAATATAATTTCATTTCCTCATAAGCTTTTTCTTTACTTAAAGCAGGTAAAGACAGAGGTTAAAAAAATCAATTGGCCTACCAGAAAAGAGACAATTCGGTACGCCTTGACAGTTATCGTCATATCAGCGGCGGTGGCTATTTTCTTGGGCGGCTTGGATTTTGTATTCGGGTCTCTTTTGAGGAAATTAATCGTCCTATAAATTTTTATGCCAAAACAAAAAATTCCTAAAACCAAGCAATGGTATGTGCTTCATACTTATTCGGGATATGAGGACTCGGTGGCGAAAAACCTTAAGCACCGGGTTGAGTCGCTCGGCATGGAAGACAAGATATTCAATGTTTTGGTGCCCAAGGAGAAGAAAATTAAGATAAAAGGCGGGAAAAGGAAAATGATTGAAGAGAAGATTTATCCGGGGTATGTGCTAGTGGAAATGATAGTAACCGATGATTCTTGGTATGTGGTCAGGAACACTCCGAATGTTACGGGATTTGTCGGCGCTGGCACCACGCCCGTGCCGGTTTCCTCCGGTGAAATATCAGAGATAAGTCAGAGAGTGGAAACTGAAACGCCCAAATATACAATTAATATTAAGGTCGGAGACACAGTAAAAATTACGGACGGGCCGTTTAAAGAGTACGAAGGAAAAGTGTCCGAGCTTGATCAAGAGCAGGGGAAAGTGAAGGTAATGATAAATTTGTTCGGAAGAGACACGCCCGTTGAATTGGATTCCCTGCAAATAAAGAAGATTTAGTCCTTGTCCAAAATCGCAAGGTGAGTCATAGCGATTTTGGGCACAAGGACTTAACCCCGCCCCCTGAGCAGGTGCGCTCATACAGAAATAATACAGCATTATACAATATAAGAGAGACAGGGGGCGGGGGGGCTCATGGTTGTAGTGTTCATGCTGCGCTGTGGGCTTGTTTCCTTAAATAGTTATAAATTTATCAGGCGAGCTCAGTAGAAAGATATTGTGTATTATCTAATCGGGTTTGCCTTCACAAACAACCATGACAAAAAAAGTTAAAGCCATTGTTAAGCTCCAGATTCCGGCGGGGCAAGCCAATCCCGCTCCTCCGATTGGGCCGGCCTTAGCGTCCCAGGGGTTGAATATAGGAGAGTTTTGCCAGAAATTCAATGAGGCAACCAAGAATCAGATGGGTTCAATCATCCCTGTTGAAGTTACGGTGTACGAGGACAGGAGATATAATTTTCGGCTAAAACAACCCCTGGCCTCTGATTTGATTAAAAAGGCGGTTGGAGTAGATAAGGGTTCGGGCGTTCCTAACCGCAAGAAAGTAGGCAAACTTACCCAAAACCAGCTTAGAGAAATTGCCCAAAAGAAAATGGCGGACTTAAATACCGAAGAGGTGGAGCAGGCAATGAAAGTGATTGCCGGTACGGCCCGGTCAATGGGCGTTGAGATAGAAGAAGCTTAAGTATGGCCAAAAGACCATCAAAAGACCAATATTACTTGAATTTTGCCCGTGCCATATCAAAGCGGGCTACTTGTTTGCGGAGAAGATTTGGAGCAGTAATTGTCAGGGATGATCAGATTATATCTTGCGGCTATTGCGGGGCACCTAGAGGAGCGCCCAATTGCATTGATATAGGGAGGTGCAAAAGAGAAGAGTTGAACATTCCATCTGGAGAAAGATATGAGCTTTGCCGGTCAGTTCACGCCGAGGCCAATGCGGTTATTAATGCTGCTCGGGCAGGGGTTTCGATTTTGGGCGGCACGATGTATCTTTATGGAGAAAATGTTAAAGATGACACTCCGCTTGTAGATTTTTTACCTTGCCAAATGTGCAGAAGAGTGATAATAAACAGCGGGATAGAAAAAGTTGTCATTATGAAGGACAATATGATCAAGGAGCTTTATCCAAAGGACTGGATAAACTCGAACGATATTTCCATAAAGGGCTATTAGAAAAACGGAGAGAAGCAGTTCGTCCCCAATCAGCGAAAAAGGAGGCAAGAGATGATAGTCAGGATTTTGGAAGAGCAGGGGTATGATCGGGCTTTACTCGGGCTTTCCCTGTCATATAGCGCATTGGCGCAAAGGCAGGGATTCTTCTTTTACTTTCCTTCAAAATCTGATAAAGTGATTAAATACATAAAATAGATGAAATACATTCCCACAATCGGGTTGGAAATTCATACAGAGCTGAAGACAAACTCCAAGATGTTTTGTTCCTGTAAAAACAATTCCCTTGAGCCGAAGGCGAATGTTAATGTTTGTCCTGTTTGTATGGGCCACCCCGGAGTTTTGCCGGTTATTAACAGCGAGGCGATTAAGAAAGTGGTTAAAACAGGCCTTGCTTTGAATTGTAAAATCGCCAAGAATTCGCAATTTGAACGGAAAAACTATTTTTATCCTGACCTGCCCAAGGGCTACCAGATTTCGCAATACGTCTTGCCTTTATGTAAAAACGGATTTTTGGAAATAAACAGGAAAAAGATAGGCATTACCAGAGTTCATTTAGAAGAAGAAGCAGCGAAGCTGATTCATCAAAAAGATAGCTCTTTAATTGATTATAACCGAGCGGGAATTCCTTTAATGGAATTGGTGACCGAGCCCGATATAACCAGCGCGGAAGAAGCGTATAATTTTGCCCGAGAGCTTCAACTTATTCTTCGCTATTTAGGGGTCTCCTCGGCTGATATGGAAAAAGGGCAGTTGCGTGTTGAAGCGAACATCTCGCTTCAACACAAATCCCGAATCACAAATCCCAAATCCCAAACAAATTCAAAATTCAAAATTCAAAATTCAAAATTAGGGGTAAAGGTTGAGATTAAAAATTTAAATTCTTTTCGCGCGGTTAAAAAGGCGATAGAATACGAAATTGAGCGTCAGGCCGGGATTCTGGATTCAGGCGCTGATGTTGTCCCTGAAACAAGGGGATGGGACGATAAAAAACAAATTACGGTGAGTCAAAGAGGGAAAGAAGAAGCTCATGATTACCGGTATTTTCCGGAGCCGGATCTGCCGCCTCTGGCGCTTTCCGACGACTATATTTCAATAATCAAGAGCGAGATTCCCGAACTGCCTCATATTAAAAGAATCAGATTTAAAGACGAATATTCTTTGAAAGACGAAGACATTGAAATTTTCGTTTTCAACAAGGATTTGGGCGAGTATTTTGAGCAGGTGGTTTCTGAATTCCGGGCTTGGGTTGAAGATAAGGATAATAAAGAGGTGGGGGAGAAGGAATACAAGGACTTAGCCCAAGTCGCCTCAAATTATATTCTTACCGATTTAGCAGGTCTTTTAAACGGAATGTCTGTGGAGGACAAGAAGTTCCGCGTCAGTGCGGAAAACTTTGCGGAATTTATCTCCCTGCTTTACAAAAAAGAAATAACCAGCAAAATTGCCAAAATTGTTT
>Ga0180007_10005484_pt1 | contig 12784 bp, 9 predicted proteins | sample MM_PC_MetaG_FD_121122 | JGI IMG/M metagenome (GOLD analysis project Ga0180007, IMG submission 121122) | Groundwater microbial communities from the Aspo Hard Rock Laboratory (HRL) deep subsurface site, Sweden - MM_PC_MetaG | ecosystem: Environmental > Aquatic > Deep subsurface > Groundwater... | reverse complement strand
TGAAAACCCGGACCGCGGCTTAACCCTGTTTGGTACTCCCCCCAGCGTGGTCCTGTTCAAAAATAGGGAAACCAGTTCAACCGATACCATGCCGGATTTTGTGGTGAAGTATTTCTGGAGCCAGGGAAAAAATTTCCACCTGTCCCCCAAATTACTGGTCAGGCGGTTTGAACTCAATAACGATAGCGCCATGGGCTATGCCCTGTCTTTGACGTCCCATCTCGGGTTTGGCAACGGCCATAAGATCTATACCGGTGTGACCTATGGGGATGGTGTCGGCCGGTACGCAGGCCTCGGACTGAACTCGGGTGCCGGGCTGTCTGATACCGGAAGCGTTGAAACCATTGGATTCAAAAGTATCAACACCGGTGTCACCTTTGCCTTGCGGGATGACCTGGCATGGACCACAGGATGCGGATATTCTGAAAATGAGGAAGACGCTTACACAAATGGTGTTCTGACTGCAAATGCCAACAAAAATGCCTTTGCATGGCACACCATGCTGGCATGGAACCTCACCTCGTCCATTGAATGCGCCGTTGGTCTCACCGGTATGCACCGGGAGGTCATGGACGGACGAGAAGGTGATATGGCGAAGGTTCAGAGCTATGTAAAATACACCTTCTAACGCCCCATTGTAAACAGTAAAACCCTTATCCCCTGCCGCCTGAAATGGTTGACGGCGGCCGGGGATAAACCAGTTTGCGGCATAATCGATTTAACCTTAAACGGAGAAAGAGATGAACGATCCCAGAAAATATCTTGATCAGGAAAAAATGAGCCGCCTCCAGATAATTGTGGTGGCCATAACCGTTTTACTCAATGCCATAGACGGATTTGACGTCCTTTCCATCAGTTTTGCCGCACCGGGCATCGCAAGGGAATGGGGCATTGCCCCGGCTGCCCTGGGTATGGTCATGTCCATGGAGCTGATCGGCATGGCCATTGGATCCTTTTTCCTAGGAGGCGTGGCAGATAGGTTCGGCAGGCGGCCCACTATTCTGGGCTGCCTTGGGGCCATGACACTGGGGATGATCCTGGTCACCACAGCCTCAACTCCGATTCAATTGTCCGTGTGGCGTGTCATTGTGGGACTTGGCATCGGCGGCATTCTTGCCTGTATCAATGCAGTGGTGGCGGAATTTTCAAACATTAAGAGCCGGGCCATGTGCATCTCCATCATGGTGATCGGTTATCCTTTGGGCGGCATCTTCGGCGGCATGGTTGCATCCGGGCTTCTCCAGACCCACGACTGGCGTGCCATATTTTATTTTGGTGCCCTGCTGACCGGTCTCCTGCTGCCCCTTACATTCTTTTTTGTGCCCGAGTCCGTTCACTGGCTTGCCAGGAAACAGCCAAAAAAAGCATTGGCTAAAATCAATACCACCCTTTCTCGAATGAAGTTCCCCAGGGTTGACGGCCTGCCCGAGGATAACGGCAGAGAAGAAAAATTATCCCTGGCCAGCATTTTTTCCCCCGCCCTGGCCCCGGTGACCCTGATCCTGACCACCGCCTATTTTCTCCATATCACCACCTTTTATTTTATCTTAAAATGGTCTCCTAAAATTGTGGCAGATATGGGATTTGCCCCCGCCCTGGCCGGCCAGGTTCTGGTTTGGGTCAGCATTGGCGGGGCAACCGGTGCCGCCATATTCGGCTGGATGACCACCCGGGTCGGACTGAAAAAGCTGACCATTGCCATCCTGGTGCTGACCTCGGTTTTTGTAGCCATCTTTGGCCGGACATCTGCAGACCTGAACCAGATCAAGATGCTGGCCGCCTTTGCCGGTTTTTTCGGAAATGCCGGAATATCCGGACTTTACTCTATCCTTGCCATTGCCTTCCCCACCCATGTGAGGGCAACGGGCACAGGCTTTGTCATCGGCATGGGCCGGGCCGGAGCTGTGGTATCACCCATTCTGGCCGGTCTTTTTTTTCAAATGGGATCAGGGCTGCCCTTTGTGGCCCTGATCATGGGTCTGGGATCTCTTCTGGCAGGACTTGCCCTCTTCTGGCTTAAGTCACCGCCCTCTCCTGCCCGGTAATGTAGATCAATTTTGTTCAATTCAATTAATAAGGAAGTTTATGTAAAATGATTATCATCGGAGAAAAAATCAACGGAGCGATTCCGTCAGTTGCACAAGCAATCGCAAAAAAAGACGCAGGGTTCATTATAGAGCTGGCCAAGGCACAGGCGGCTGCAGGGGCCAATTTTATAGATGTCTGCGCCTCCACAGATGTGGCGGTGGAACTTGAAACCATGAAGTGGCTCATTGATCTTGTCCAGGAAGCCACCGATACCCCGATAGCGGTGGACAGCCCCAGTGTTGAGATCTGTGCAGCATGCATCAAGCTGTGCAACAAGCCGGGGCTTGTGAACTCTGTTTCCCTGGAAGGGAACAAAATCGATATAATTTTCCCTCTAATTGCCGACAGCAAATGGGAATGTGCCGCACTCCTGTGTGATGACACCGGCATTCCCAAAAACGGGGCCCAGCGCATGGTCGTTTTTGCAGGCATCATGGAAAAGGCCAAGGAATATGGGATAGATCCCTCACGTCTGCACATCGATCCCCTGGTTGAAATGCTCTGCACTTCCGAAGACGGGATCAATACGGTGCTTGCGGTGATCAGAGAAATAAAAGCACAATATCCCACCATCCACGTCACCGGCGGGGCAAGCAATATTTCCTTTAACCTGCCCGCCCGGAAATTTGTAAACCAGGCATTTCTTATCCTTGCCATGGGTGCAGGCATGGACAGCGCCATTATCAATCCTTTGCACAAGCATATGATGGGACTGATCTATGCCACCGAAGCCCTCAAGGGCATGGATGAATACTGCATGGAATTTATCAACGGCTACAGAGAAGGCCTTTTCGGTCCTGTAAAATAAGCCAAAATACTAATCTGACAATTAAAATCAAGGAGAAACCTCATGTCTAAAATTGAAGAGGTAAAGGCAAATGTTGAAACAGGAAAAACCAAACTCGTTCCCGGACTGGTCCAGGAGGCCCTGGATGAAGGCTGTTCTGCCATGGATATCCTTGCGGCCATGGTGGACGGCATGGGGGTTGTGGGTGATAAATTTTCCTGCGGCGCCATTTTTGTACCGGAAATGCTCATTGCCGCAAAGGCCATGTCAAAGGGGGTGGAAGTCCTCAAGCCCCATCTGGCAGAGGGGGCCTCTTCTTCCCTTGGCACCTGCATTATCGGCACGGTCCAGGGAGATCTGCATGACATCGGTAAAAACCTGGTGGCCATGATGGTGGAAAGTGCCGGATTTGATATTGTTGATCTTGGCGTGGATGTATCGGCTGAGAAATTCATCACTGCCGTTAAAGAGAATAAAGCGGTCAAGCTGGTGGCATGTTCCGGCCTTCTATCCACTACCATGCCGGCCATGAAGCAGACCGTTGCAGCGCTGAAAACATGCGGCCTGACAGGATTCAAAGTGATGGTGGGCGGTGCCCCGGTCACCCAGGAATTTGCCACTGAAATCGGAGCAGACGCCTATGCGCCTGATGCCGGCAGTGCCGCGGTAACGGCCAAAGCACTGGTAACGGCAGCATAAACAACCACTACGGAGGTATTAAACCATGTTGACCAAACGACAAAATCTCATGGAAACCATCAGGGGCGGCAATCCTGACAGGTTTGTCAACCAATATGAATATTTGGATATTATATTGGAAGCACCCTTAAGAACCCGCCCCCAAAGGGGTGAGACCATTACAAATGAATGGGGCATTACCCTGTCCTGGCCGGAAGACCAGATGGGTCCTTTCCCCATCCATGACGATGCCCACCGGGTAATCAAGGATATCACCCGATGGAAAGAGGTCATTAAATGTCCCAGTGTTGAATTTTCCGATGCGCAATGGGCGCCTGCCATAGCACATGCCAACTCTGTAGATCGAGAAGACAAGTTCGTTACGGTGTTTTTTGCCTCGGGCACCTTTGAAATGACCCATTTCCTCATGGGCATGGAAGACGCTTTGATGGGTCTTTATGAAGAACCGGAGCTCATGCATGATCTCATCGATTACCTGGTCGACTATGAGCTGCGGTATGCCGAACAGATCATTAAACGTCTGAAACCAGATGCCCTGTTCCACCATGACGACTGGGGGTCACAGATCGCCTCATTCATGTCCCCTGACATGTTCAAGGAGTTCTTTCTGGAACCCTATAAAAAGACATATAAGTTCTGGAAGGACAACGGGGTGGAACTCATCGTCCACCACAGCGACTCCTATGCCGCCAACCTGGTCCCCCATATGATCGAGATGGGCATTGATATCTGGCAGGGGGTCATGACCACCAACAACACCCCTGAACTGATCAAAAAATACGGCGGTCAGATCTCCTTTATGGGGGAAATCGACAGCGGTCCCCTGGATCATCCGGACTGGGATGCCAAAACAATTGCACAACATGTGGAAAAAGCCTGCACCACCTGCGGAAAGCATTATTTTATTCCCTGCCTGACCCAGGGGCTGCACTTCAGTTCCTTTCCAGGTGTATATGACGCTGCCACCGAGGCCATCAACAAAATGAGCAAAAAATTATTTTAACATAAAGCAAATACCCTTCCCACCACAGGGTATTCCTGGGGTGGGAAGATCATGAGCGGTGCCGGCCGAATAGGTCCTTGGCCAATCTGCTGCAGATAAAAAAAAAGAAGGAAACGATTGTGACGTTCAATTTTAAGCAAAAATTTATCATTCCCACGCTGGTGTTGATTGTTCTGGGCATGGCTGGCACCTCGGTGATCTCCTATTGGAAATCAAAAATAGCCCTTCAGGAGAACATCATTCACGAGATCAGCGGTATTGCCAATGCATCAGCCGTGACAATGGATGCCTGGGTTGAGGACCGCACCCGGGAGGTTCAGACCTGGGGGGATTTTGAATTTCTGGAAACAGCCCTGGTGGATTCTTTTTCAGGCAAGGCGGCCCGGAAAAAGGCCTCGGAGCTCTTTACCGGATGGGCGAACAGCTATGATTGTTATGAGGACATCTGCCTGGCCGATTCCACCGGGACGGTGATTGCAGCGGCGAACCAGGCAGCCATCGGAAAAGCCAACATTGGGGACCGGGAATATTTTAAGCGGGCAATAAAGGGAGAGGACTCCATTTCAGGGGTTCTCTCCAGCAAGGTAAGCGGAAACCGCGTTTTTGTCCTGGCCACCCAGATAAAAAGAAAGGGGAAAGCCCTGCCGGGAGTTTTGTTTACCGTGGTCAAAATCAGCGCCTTCAGCAGCCGGTATACAGACATCGTAAGGGTCGGAACCAAGGGGTTTGCCTATATCGTGGATGCCACGGGACAGGTGATTGCCCACCCGGACAAATCCAGGATTGGCAAGACCAATATCAGTGATCTTGCATACGGGAAAACCATCCTGGCAACCGACACAGGAACCATTGATGCACCCATCAACGGGGACAGGGTCATTGCTGCATTCAAAAAATCGGTCCGGACCGGATGCACCATCGTGGTCCAGGCCCAGGCCGATGAAATCTTTGCACCGGTGTCCAAAATTGCACGGTTCAGCTTTTTCCTGGTTTTGGCAGTGACCGCGGTTGCAGGACTGATCATCTATTTTATAGCGGTTGCCGTTGCCCGGCCCATCAACCGGGTGGTGGACGGGCTCAAGGATGCTGCAGAAGGAGAAGGGGACCTGACCAAACGGTTGGAAATCACCTCTTCCGATGAAATCGGTATGCTGGGCAAGTGGTTTAACCTGTTCGTGGAACGGGTACAGACCATTATACGGGATGTGGCAGGCAATTCAAGGGAATTGACAGCGGCCTCAATCGACCTGTCAGGAATTTCAGTGGAACTGACCCGGGAAGCAAAGGATGCTTCTGCCAAAACCAGTTCTGTGGCGGCTTCTGCAGAGCAGATGAGCTGCAATATGGATACGGTGGCCGCTGCCATGGACCAGGCCAGTGACAACATCCATATGGTCTCTTCATCTGCCGAGGAATTGACAGCCACCATCGGAGAGATTGCAGCCAACAGCGAACGAGGACGGGTCATGGCCAATGACGCGGTTTTAAAAACCGACCTGGTCTCAAGTTCGGTCAGGGAGCTGGGCAAGGCGGCCTCGGAAATTGACAAGGTGGTGGAGACCATTACGGATATTTCTGACCAGGTCAACCTCCTGGCCCTTAACGCCACCATTGAGGCGGCCAGGGCAGGTGAGGCCGGCAAAGGCTTTGCAGTTGTGGCCAATGAAATCAAGGAACTGGCCAGGCAGACCGCCCAGGCCACAGGAGATATCAAGGCCAGGGTTCTGGGTATCCAGGAATCCACCGGAGGGACCATCACCCAGATTACCGATATCAGCGGGATCGTGAAAGACGTCAGCGACATTGTCACCACAATTGCGGCGGCCGTGGAGGAGCAGTCCATTGCCACCAGGGAAATCGCCCAGAATGTGTCCCAGGCTGCAACCAAGGTCAACGATGTGGCGGAAAATGTTTCCCAGAGCAGCAGTGCAGCTTCCCACATTTCCCGGGAAATTGTGGATATCAGCCACTCCTCGGACAAAATAGCCAATAGCAGCACCCAGGTTAGTTTACGTGCCGATGAATTGGCAAAACTTGCGGGGTCTCTGGATACCATGGTCGGCAAATTTGTTGTATGACCTCTTGGAAAGATCCTAAGAAATGATGTACTTACCATAAAAACAAAGGAAAAATTTAAATGAAAACAAAATCTGTATTTGCACTGACCCTGGCAGCCCTGTTCCTGTGGACCCTGCCCTGTATGGCCGAAGAAAAGGCCACTCCCCAGGAGGTGTATGAACTGATCCTCAGGGCGGTTCCCGTTGTCGAGGAACTGGGAGAACCAGGACTGGCAGCCTTTAACGACCCCAAGGGAGAATTTGTCTACAAGGATACCTATGTCCTGGCAGTGGACTGTGCCAAGATGGTTATGGTGGCCCATCCCAATGCAAAACTTTTGGGCAAGAACCTGAAAGGCTTTTTGGACAAGAACCCGGATCCTGCCAAGCAAAAGGAACCCAACCAGGAAATGTGCACTGCCGGCAAGAAACCAAATGGCGGCTGGACCGAGTTCTACTGGGTCAAACTGGGTGAGGACAAGCCCATGCGGAAGATCAATTTTTCCATCAATGTGCCGGGAACAGACTATACCCTGATTGCCGGTATTTACGACGAAGATGTTTCTCTTGAGGAACTCAACGCCCAGTTGGAATAATTATTTATCTATTTTGGGAACCGGTATCGGTCTTTCTCAATGCCCAGACGTCTCATTTTAGAATAAAGGGTCGTGGGGATGACCTCAAGAAGTTCAGCGGCACCGCCAATGCCGCTGACCTTTCCCCGGCACCTGGAAAGGGCTTTAAGGATATGGCGGGCTTCCATCTCTTTTAAGGGCAAAATCTTTCCCGCATCAAGGGAGGGTCCGGCCGGGGAGGTGTCAAGGGGCGGTATGAGCAGGCGCCGCCCAGAGCTGAGCAGCACCGCCCGCTCGATCACATGGCGCAGTTCACGGATATTGCCTGGCCAGTGATAGTTCATCAGGAGTTCCAGATCATTTTTGGCGATTGTGTCAAATAGTTTCCCAAATTTTTTCCCAAACATTTCCATGAAATAACGGGCCAGAGCCGGGATGTCATCGGCCCTCTCCCGCAGTGCGGGAATTTTTATGGGAAATACGTTGAGCCGGTAATAAAAATCCGACCTGAAAAGTCCTTTTTCAACCAGATCTTCAATATTTCTGTTGCTGGCCGCCACCAAACGAAAATTAGTTTTCAGGGTCCTGGATCCCCCCACCCGCTCAAATTCCTTGGTTTCCAGAACCCTGAGCATTTTAACCTGGATATCCAGGGAAAAGGCATCAATATCATCCAGAAACAGGGTTCCCCTGCTGGCCAGCTCAAACCGCCCTTTCCGGGTCTGGGAAGCTCCGGTAAAGGCCCCTTTTTCATGGCCGAAAAGTTCACTGGCAATCAGTTCAGGGCTTAGGGATACCACATTGACTGCGATAAACGGACCTGAAGAGCGATTGCTGTGCTGATGGATGGCCTGGGCTACCAAATCCTTTCCCACACCGGTTTCACCGGTAATCATCACCGTTGAATCCGACCCGGCAACGCGGCTGATCAGGTCCAGCATTTCTTTAAAGGGGTCTGATCGCCCGATCATCGTGGTTTTAAAGGGGTTGGGCTCAAAGGCTTCCCGATAAAAATGGGTTTCAGCCGATAGATCAGAGTTCAAATCAATGATCTCTTCATAGGCCTCCATATTATCAAGTGCAACCGCTGCCTGGTTGCTGATGATCCGCAGCAGGGATAGCTCGTCTTCCGGCAACAGCAGCCGGGTCGGCCCCCGGTCCATGAAAATCACCCCCATGACCTTTGCCTTCAGCCGGATAGGGAAACATCCGGTCCAGCCCTTGGGCTGGAAACTCCCGATTTCCGTTGGCTGGCAGATCTCGGCCTTTTTGACAATCTCTCTTCCGGTGTCAAACACCTGTTCGATGAGGTTCATCTGGTCACCAAAAGCTTTCTGAAAAATTTCAGATGTGTCGATATTTCTGCTGGCAACCATTTCCAGTGTCTGACCCTGCCGAAGAAAGATGGCACCCCGCTCCGCCCCGGCGATGCGCATGGCCTGGCGGATAATTTGGCTGAGGAGCTCATCCCGGGTTCGGATGGAGCCCAATGCGTCACTCACCATTAACAGAGATTCCACCCAGAGGGCATTTTTTGATGTCCGATCAAGATAGGGCTTGAGCTCCTTGGGGAAAAGGTCTGGATTAACCTTTGAAAAGACTTCCCAGGCAGTTTTCAGCAGTTTTTCAGCCATTGGAATCTTCTTTTCACTGATCCGTATGCGTGCCAGCAGGATCTGGGCATGGGAGAGTTCTATTTTGGCACCGGCCTGGGTTAAAAGGGCGATGCTTTTATTTAGATCCGCCTTGATCTGGTCACAACTCCCCTTTGTTTTGTATGCCTTGAGCGCCCGGAATCGATAGGCCACCCCCTGCATATAAATATCCGGCCAGTGAATCAACCGCTCCACATCAGATTCAAAGGTCCACTCCGGGTGAACCATTCCCCTTTCTTCAAGGCCAAGCATGATCTCAAGATTGTCCGCCCCCCGGTGGTAGTGGGAGCCCAGGGCCTTGGAATTTTCCCAGGCCTGGCCCAAGTAGTCAAAGGCCTTTTCATATTGTCCCCGAAGATAGGCAAAATAGGATCTTTTCCCATTGCCAGGCCACAGGGTATAATTATCAAGAAATTCTTCCGGGGTTTCAAATATCGTTTTGAGAAAGACCTCTCCCTCCTCAATTCTGCCGGCATCTGCCAGCACAATGACCAGGACCAGGGTGGCATAGAGTTCAAGATCCCGGGCGTCAAGATCCCGGGCCTTTTTCCGTACAGCCCGGATCAATCCCACCCCCCTGGCGGTTTCGCCGGCAACGCCGTAGGTCCATCCCAGGCGTATGCAGCTTTTCAGGGTTTCCACGTCAGGGGGCAGTTCCTCATGATTACCGATCACCAACTCATAGCGTTCAACGGCTTTGTTGATATATCCCTGCCAGAAAAGCATTTCGGAATTTGCCAGGGCCACCTGGAGCCGAACTTCAGAGGGAAGGTCATATTTGGACAGCATCTGCCAGGCCAGTTCCAAATGTTTGGCTGCTTCATCGGACTGGAGGGTTTTGATATAGGTCTTGGCAACCAGCACCCTGATTTTAATCCTGCGGACAGGGTCATCAAGATGACTGCTGAATTCCAGGGCCAGATTCAAAAATTTTCTCTGGATCTGTTTGGACAAGGCCGTATCCCTGCAGGTGCAAAGACCGATGGCGCCATCAATAAAGTATTTTTGATCATCCAGGTCCAGATTGACCGCTGCCATGGCCTCCAGAGCCATTCGGTAATAAACAGCTGCATCCATGGGCAGGTTCAGGTTAAGGCAATAATGGCCTGCCCTGATCAAGTCCTTAAAATGACCCACCGGCAGCCCTGTAATCTGATAAATATAAGCTATATTGAGCCACCTTCTGGCATTGTCCGGCAGATAATCATAGACCCCTGAGAGGGCCTGGTTGGCAGCTTTAACCAAATCAGGGGAAGGGATCTCCATCAACCGCTCCATAACGGCTTTAAAATCCGCCAGGCAATAATACCCTGCTCCTTTTTCCATATCCCGGAAAAGATAACCTGACTGGACCATATTTTCAACAATCTGAAGGGTTTTGACCGGCGGGTGGCGGGTAATGCTGCACAGAATATCCAGGGAAATCGGCGGCGGAAGAAGGGAGGTGAGCAGATAAATGTCCCGGCGCATTTGAACCTGATCTGAAATTTGTCCGTCAATCCGTTCCATAGCAGTTTTAAACTCCTAAACTTCAAATAATCCCATTTCACTTGGGGTGGAAAGGTCCGGCAAATCCTGACCTTTCATTTTAATGGCCGCTTCCTTGCAACCTATGAAACAAACCAGCCCCTGAAAACTTGACAACGCAACTTATCAGTTCTATTTAGCGATGACAACTATATGTTAATACAATAAACGAAGTCCCCGTTATTACCCCAATCTATATTTATTTTGGATTTTTTTCAAATCAAGTTTGAAATGGGCACTCAATTTTGCCCCAAAATCGCCTAGGTCCCGGATTTCGGTTTGCCGGACGATGCTGTTGGATACAATTTTTAGGTGACGATCGGTGAGGGTGACCCGCCCCTGCTCTGTGGGCATGGTGCAGACCAGCGTTTTGACGAACAGGGATTCCGGATAGGTGGCGGTGAAATGGTTGGCCATGACAAAATCGGCCGGCCAGCATTTATCAAGGGTGAAGGCATATTGGCAAAAGTCCCTGTCAGGGGTTCTCAGGTCCAGGATATACCCGAATTGAGGGTGGGGCTCAATTCGGTAGATCCGGCCAAACTGGTGCTGGTCATCGGTTGTATCCAAAAGAAGGGGGCTGATGATGCCGTCTTTTCCAAATCCCACATCCACAAGCCACCGGGAGCTGCCTGTTTTAACCATGAGCACCTGGTGGGTTTTGGGCCCGAATTGTCGGTTGAAATCAAAGGCGACCCTGGCAAGAAGGGGAACAACCTCAAATCCTATTTTTCCCAAAACAGCGGAGAACAGCCCATTCATTTCAAAGCAGTACCCACCGCGGTTACCGGTCACAAGCTTACCAAACAGGGTAGGCAAATCCAGCGCAATGGGCCGGCCAAAAAAAACGTCCAGGTTTTCAAAGGGGATGGAAAGCGTGTGGGCCTTGTGCAGACCATGCAGGATCTCTTCAGAAAGCAAGATCCTACTCTGAAACCCGATTCGTTCAAGATATGCTTCAATGTTCAGATTGTCTGTCATTATTTTCATCCTGTTTTACCCATTTGTACCTGACGTCTGCAAGGAAAATCCTTACCTTTCATTTTTTTTTCATGACAGTTTCTTTGTAACCGCTGAAACAAACCAGCCCCTGAAAACTTGACAAAGCAACTTATCAATTCTATTTAGCGATGACAACTATATGTTAATACAATAAACGGAGGCCCCGTGTATACCCCCATAAAACAACTTAAAACCCTTATTGCAAAAAAAAATATAAATCATATTCCCAGGGGTGAGATTTGGCTTGGCACCGGGCTTTTCAAACAGGCAGGCCTTAACGATACCCTTGAAAACCATTTCCGAATAGCAGACCGACTGGACCACGCCATGGTCTGTCTGCCGGTTTCAGATCCACAGGACCCTAAACCCGATTTGGGATACCGGTATTTTAACTGCAACCATGTCAAAAGAGCCGCAGCTGTATATGACAGGCCCGTATTTGCTGCGGTTGATGGTCCTTTTCAGGCAATGGTCAACCAAATGGGGTTGATGCGGGTGCTGACCGATTGGATCGGAAACCCCGATGAAATTTTTGATGCCTATGAAGCCGAGTCAGAAAAGGCCCTGGCATTACTATCAAAAGTGACTGAACACCGGGTATCTGCCGTGGTGATCACCGATGATTTTTCCTCGGATAGCGGCCCTTTTGTGAGCCCTTCAGATATTGACACACTGTGCAGCCCCTTTTATACCCGGGCCGTTAAGCGGATAAAGGAAAGCGGGGCTGCCCTATTTTTGCATTCCTGCGGAAATCTTTCAAAGCTCATTCCAGCCATTAAATCATGGCAGATTGATGGGTTTGCCGCAATACAAAGCCGGGCAAATGATCTTGAACAATTGTATCAGGCCTTTGATTCAAACATTATGATCATGGCCGGAATTGAGTCCGAACTGCTGGACACAGCCCCTCCTCCCGTTGCCGCCAAAAAGCACTTTGAACATATGGTTGAAAACCTCGGGATAACAGGGGATCTGATTTTATGTTCCAGCTGCGGTCTTTACAAAGGGGAGTATCTGAACCAAATTAAAACCATCTATTCTCTTGCTGACAGCCACTCAAACAGCTTGCTCCCATAAAAAAAACTTGACATCAAAACCTGAAAGTCATATATTTGACTTCGTAGTCATTTAATTGACCACAAAGTCAAATGCATAGATCAAAGGGTTACCTGAGGATTTTCAAAGGTAACCCTTCCTTATTTACAACAAAGGACATTAACAATATGGCTGCTGTCAGCAAGAAAAAAGAATGGGTTGATCATTTGGTTAAAGATGAAATTGTAAAGACGGTTTTAACCCTTATTAAAAAAGAACAACCCGTCACCATGGATGAAATCGCCAGACAATCCAGCGTGGCCAAGGGCACCTTGTACAATTATTTCAAGGATAAG
>Ga0180007_10005483_pt1 | contig 12784 bp, 12 predicted proteins | sample MM_PC_MetaG_FD_121122 | JGI IMG/M metagenome (GOLD analysis project Ga0180007, IMG submission 121122) | Groundwater microbial communities from the Aspo Hard Rock Laboratory (HRL) deep subsurface site, Sweden - MM_PC_MetaG | ecosystem: Environmental > Aquatic > Deep subsurface > Groundwater... | reverse complement strand
TATAATAAGAAAAAACACATAAAGTAATTTCTTAACTTCATCTTCTTAAGCCTACTTCCTGTAGGCTTTTTTGCTTTTGACTCTTATCTGTTTTTAAAATACAATTTCCTATTAAATAAAAAAGGATTCTCCTAACGAAGAATCACTTCTTTAAAGACAGCATTAGTCCACTTTTGAGTGTGTTTTTTTGTCAGCATACCATGTTACATAATCAATTCGATGTGAATGGACGAATCATCATAAGTAATAAGGCAATCATAGCTACCCACGGTCGAGAAGATGATCTCTTTATTTTCATGATCAACGGTTACATAATCCGAGTAGAATGTAGCATAATATTCTTCTATCTCGTCCCATGACAAGACTGTGTATGAATCAAAACTCCCCGAAGTAAAACTTGCATATGTCCCCAAACTAAAATACTCGCTTGGGGCTACAGGTATATTCTTTTCGTTTCCGACCCTCACATATGCCGGGAATAATGTATAACTTTTCGAACCATTTGATTTGTTTAAAAAGTATATTGCATCATCAATTTTAAGAGCATAAAGGGTGATATCATTAAAGGTGTATTCATCCAAGTAGGATTCTTGTGACATTATATATGTCCTAAATTTGCTATCATTTGTCACTTTGAAAATAACATAACTGCCTGTAAATTGAAAATGATATACAGGATATTCCAATACATTTATGAACTCGCCATATTCATCGCTGTAAATATTGTAGTTCCACGCTCCAATCAAATCATCACTAAATGTGACCGGGATATCATCATGAATCCAATCATTGATTGTCAAAGCTCCAAATAAACCAGTCAGACTTATTAATATAATCATAGAATATTTGTAAATAAGTGTTCTCGGTTTTGATTCCATAGATTTATTTTTTGCTATTCTATTCTTGATTCTTAAAAATAGAAAAAACATCAAAACTAATAATAGGAATAATAGTATCCAGAAATTCATTATCCTCATCTCCTACTCTAGTTAGCACGATGATGGATCATAAGTCATTTTCATATATGACCCAATAGTATATTGACTTAAATAATAGCGAGAGTATTCATTATCGCCCTGATAGCCTAGATTTACGATAAACATATCATCATTATATCCATATGCAATTGCTGCGTGAAAAATTTTTGTTGTCCCAAATAGCTCAGGAATCTTTCCTCCGAAAAAAATAATACTTGGTGTGTCATTATTAATAGCATTCCTGATTGTTGAATTAAACGGTAGATATGACCAGCTAATACTAAAATCATCTTCATCAATGTCTGAATTATCGTCTATATAATCCCAGGTAAGATTTTTGATTCCATATGCATTTGTACTGAAATTTTCATCCTCATCTGTTGGATCTTTTCCGTCCAAGATAATCAAGTAATCATGAAAATCCTGATTGGTTCCGGTCGGTTCATTCGGATCTAAATCATTTTCATACGTATCCTCAACAATGTCGTCATTGAATAACTGATCAAAATATCCTAAATATACAGCCAGGGCAACATATCCGCATTCTCCATAATAGTTTATCGGCATATTTTCTTGTATTTGCTCGAAATACCAACTATTAGATATTTCAGTGTCGGTTGTGGTTGTGGACATAGCACTGTAAATTTCAGAATTTGTTAGATAGGCTTCCATTTCTTTTGATTTCTTAATGTTTGATTCAATGGTATTTTTCATATCGATTTCATTTTCAACTTGATATACAAAAAGATCTTGATTAATATGATATTGCCCTATTCCAAAATAATATAAATCTCCATCTAAATCTTTGTAAGGAGATATAACAGAGGTTGTAATTTCAATAAAAATCTCTTCTTTTTGATAGTAGATCATGTATCCAAAACCATCAAGTTCAAATAATAGATATGAATTTCTCTGGCCTCCATTAAGATGCTTAACTGATTCAATGCTTTTGTCAAAACCCATTTGCATTAACTTATCTGTTGCAATACTCGAGTATTTTTCTAATAAATTATCTTCTTTAGCAGATATTTTCGGTGACGAAATACAAACAGTGATAATCATGAACAATAATAATATGGCTTTCTTCATTTTTTTATCTCCTTAATAATATATTAAAATTCTTGTCGTATTATATATACTTGCCTAGATTTGTCAATTATGTGAGTAGAATACGTACAATAATCTCATTATAATGCTTTTTAAAAAGTGCTTTGCCCATTTTTAATCCTGTATATATTTATGCTTATGAACAAATTTGCTGAATTGTGTATAGAAAACCCATATAAAAAATCAGTATAAATTTATCAGACAAGTTATCCTTTAATTTCTTCATACAAATCATAATAATCATCTTTAATTTTTTTAAGTTCCATAAAGGTATATTGTCCATTTAAATTTTTTAATATGCTAAATAGTTCTTTGTCTTCTTTGAATCTATTTGCCTTTATTTTACAACCCTCATATCCTGTATTGAATAATTCTTCGTTGAACAAAATCAATTCAAACCTAAACTTCTCTGCATCTGGAAATTCAGATATAATATAATCGATGAAACGCTTGGCTTCATCGATTGTAATATTCACATCAGGTCTGTCTTGCATGAAGCAATATTTACATTTCATGTTACACTTACTTGATGCGTGTAGAGTTGTGTATATTGTTCTGAATAGTTTTTTCTTGTATATTGTTTGAGTGGAAATTTCATCATCCATATGATTATTATGGAAGATTCGTTTCAAGTCTTTGTTTGTTAGGCTTGGGCTGTTTGGTAATATGATTTGATTGCCATTAACCTGACTAACATAAATTGTAAGGTTATTCAGTTTATATGTGATATAGTCGTTTATCAGACTCTATTATGCGTCATATTGTGTCATGCCTATTGTTAGATATTATCAAATTAATCGCGAATTGTCAATATCACACTATGTTTTTTTTTTTTGAATAGCATGCTAAATCATTATACAATTTTACAGTTCCAGTAACAATGCACTTGTACATTTACTATCTCTTTTGTCAAACTCTCAATATCATATCCTCCATACACCTCTGATGCATGGGATAATGATTTCCCTTTTATTATATGCTTTTCACACATCATTCTTTTCTGATTTAGTGCTAATCTCATAAAAAAAATAACTTCCTTCATCAGAATGGTATAATTAGTATACCATATCTCCAACTTTTGGAAGCTATTTCAGGTACAAATGTCTTGTCCATATGGAGTTTATCTTGTTTTTCACTAAAAATCTTCGGGGTTTTACTCTGTGTCCATGCAGTGTTTATTTTTTTTAGTTAAAAAAGGAGTGAAATTACTTAATTTCGCCTTTAACATTTCTATGCATATGATTCTAACCCGCTGTTCAAAAACCATACCAATCCGATATTATGGTTAGTCATTACTAAGTTTATCATGTTTTTTACTAAAAAATAGCGTGTTTTACTCTGCAGTTATACCAAGTTTACTTTTTGTGCACTAGAAGCTTACAGCATTAAGCACAATCGTCATCAAATTAGAATTTTCTCTTGACAAGATTTTATTTTATTTAGTGGAATATTGGAATTTCCGGATTCTCGTGTCCATTTCAAGGTGAAGAAAACTATTATAAGCAGAGAAATCCACAAAGTGAATTTCACATAATTTATAAAAAGGATCTCAAACTTAAGAAATCCTAATATCTTTATTTTACTATATATGTTTCCTCAGGCAAGCTGTGCCGAGTGGTGCGAAGTGCTATACAAAAGTGCCTCGACTTTCCCGAAGTAACATATTTTTAGCACTATTTATGTTTACACACACAAGACTTTTTTATGCTTAATTGTTCCGAAGCAACATATTTCATCATAAATTTAACGAATTGTCAACTTGAATACCATTAACTTCTACTGAAGCATATACACAATTGAATAACTTCCAAACATCTAGTTCGTTTCCATTGTCATCTCTAACAATAACTTGATACGTTTTCAATTGTTCTATATTCTCTATGATAATATTTTTAGATTAACTATTTAAAACCTTAACATCTTCAAATCAACAGAAACCAAACTTAATATAGAAAAGAAAATTACATTTTTTATATCATTTACTGTCTCAAAAATTTGCCAAGAATATTCATCATGATATCATTCATCTCAGATGGCAATTCGCGATTTTCTTTACTAATCCAGTTTTTTACAACGGATAATGAACCAAAGATGATGAATTTGTACAAGTATTCATTACTATTTTTCCTTTCATCTTTTATGATTACTTTTTGATACGCCATATTTTCAAGGCACATTTCAATTAACTTTTCAAAAAAACTATTTTCTGGAATTTCATTCAAAAATAGTTTAAATACTTCTATATTATCAATCACATATTCAAGAAGCTTTGTTAAGACGTTTTCATTATTTATTTGTGAAATATATGTTTCTATTGTTAAAAGATATTCATTTTCTATATCTTTCAAGAGATCAAATTCGGTGTTGTAGTACTTGTAGAATGTAGATCTATTCATTTCAGCTTTTTCACAAATTTCTTTGATGGAAATTTTAAAAATACTTTTTGTCTTCATCAAATCTACTAAACTACTTTTAAGCATCATTTTGGTTATTCTAACTCGTTGATTCTCTTTCATTATTTTTCTCCTTATCAAACTTTCGTGTTTTTGTTTCTAATTCAACACTTCTTTGTGAATTGTTGTTTTTGCAACCGTCCATTATATATATGATTGTTTTTAATCCAACACATGTATATTATAATACAATTATGCATTTATGCAAATACATCTAACAAAGGAAAATTGAAATGAAGAAGATTTTAGGTTTTATCACAGATCAAAGATATGTATTTTTAGCGTTTTTTTTAATTGTATTTGGTTTGAGTCTATATTTGATGGGAAATGTCGTAGTGACAAATGATATTTCTAAATACTTACCCAAAGATTCTTCAACAATTGAAGGTATTCGTATCACAGAAAATCAATTTGGAAATTCGAGTTCATTGAAATTAGTGTTTTCCGGTTTAAGTGAAACTGAAATAGAGTCAAACATTCTAGAACTATCTGCAATTCCTAATGTATCAAGTGTTGAGTATAATGAAACATCTTCAAACAATATTGATTACATACTTTTTACACTTTATATACCGTATGAGTCAACATCTGATGAAGCAAATGGGGTGCTTGATACCGTAGTTAACAGTTATGAAGAAGGCATTGTGGGTGGCCAAATCTTTACGGAAAATCAACCTATAGTTCCAATATATTTGATTGTTTTAGCATTTTTAATTCTCTTAATCATACTATTTGCTTTCTCATCTTCTTGGGTGGAACCCATACTTTTTTTGATTACAATCGGGGTAGCAATCATTATCAACATGGGTACAAATGTTATATTTAGCAGTATAACAACAACGACGTTTTCAATTGCTGCATTGTTGCAATTATGTCTATCAATTGACTACTCTATTATTTTGTTAAATCGATACAAACAAGAAAAGCAAAAAGATGGTAACAACTTACAAGCGATGAAAAACGCATTAGTCAACGCATTCCCCTCGATTGCAGGAAGCTCATTGACAACAATTGTCGGATTGCTATGTCTTGTATTTATGACTTTTGCAATAGGTTCAGACATTGGTCTTGTCCTTGCAAAAGGAGTCTTTATTAGTCTGTTGACGGTATTATTCATACTGCCAACATTAATATTACTATTTGATAAAGTAATTGAAAAAACCAAAAAGCCATCATTGCAAATTAAAGTTGCTGGATTAAGTAGATTCAGTTTTAAAGCTCGAAAATTGTTACCACTCCTATTCATTCTTATATTTGTCGCAAGTATTTTCTTGCGCGGCAACGTTCAAACGGGGTACGTCCTTCCCACCACATCAGTAGATGAGGCTAGTGTTATCTTTCCAGATGAAAATATAATTGTTCTTCTATATAATAGCGAAGATGAATCAAGCATAAATACTGTCTTGCAAAATCTATCGAGTAATTTAGGCATAGAGAAAATTACTTGTTATGCCAATTCTATTGGAATGCAACTCACAGCGACACAGCTTTCACAAATGACTAACATTGATGCAAATCAAATTTCTGGTTTACTTCTCTTGGCAAATACTGAAACAATGAACATATATGATTTCATTGTTTATATAGAAACAGATTTTTCGGAAACGATGTCTTCAGAACAACTACAACAACTTTCGCAAACCAAGACTTTATTGGAACAAAATATTGCGCAACTTGTTGGCTCTGAGTACTCAAGAATGATTATTACAAGCACATATACTAAAGACTCAGAAAATGCTCAAGTTTTGGTAGATGATCTCAAACAAGAATTTGATAGCATTTTGTCAAATCATTACTTTTTATTAGGTGAATCAGCAATGGCATCTGAGGCTTCAGGAAAATTTGATTCAGAATTTCTTGTCATCACGTTAATTACAATCATTGCTATTTTTATAATTGTTGCCTTCACTTTTAAGTCACTTGCTATCCCTCTCGTTCTTGTCTCTGTAATACAAACTGCCATCTTTTTGACAATGGGTGCTTTGAGTATTTTTGGGGGTAATGTCTACTTTTTAGCGATACTCATTGTTCAAGCTATTTTGATGGGAGCAACAATTGATTACGGAATATTATTTACTGCATATTTTAGAGAACAATGCTCGACTAAACCGACAAAAGAAGCACTGAAATCCGCCTATGAAGGATCGATTCACACAATCTTAACCTCGGCTTCCATTTTATTCTTCGTTACAGGATTACTTGGATTGATATCTTCCGATCCAACCTTAACTCAAATATTAAGAGCTTTGTCGATTGGAACATTGAGTTCAGCATTACTAATAATATTTGTTCTGCCTTCAATTTTAATACTTATAAACAAAGTGATTTTAAAAGCACGAAAGAAACTCAATTAATTTATTTATTTGAAAAAATTTCAATACTTTCGATTTTTATACAAGACAGTCCTGTCATTTTTAGTCCCTCAATATGTTTGCAAATACAAGCAAACATGTTCTCACACTCAAGACTTTATGTTTACACATACGAGGTTAAGTGAAAAGACGTATGTTTACACAATCAAAATGACACAAGATAATAACAAAAATGGCCACCTGAACGTAATTCCTTAGTTCAAGTGGCCTGTCTCATTTCATATTATTAAAAGTATAGGTATAAAAACAGTATATTTCGGGATAAAAAGAGCTGTTTTCATCATTTTAGTGAAAGCAATGAGACCGACTCCACGTGCCTTGAGTGTTATGAATTACTTTCTTTTTTAGAAAATTACATGTAAAATGTCACGAAGTAACATATAAAATGCCTAAAATATGTTTCCACACACGTGGTATAACACAGGTACAGAGTTATGAGGTAGCATATTTTAGTATACAAAAATCTAAAATTTACATTTACATAACACCGAGTCAAATTTATTTTTTAGTATGATATATTCTTCATATTCTATGCATATGGAATCATACCCACTGTTTAAAAGCCATACCAATCCAGTTTGCACTTAACCCACATTAAGCCTGTTTTCTGACAAAAAAGGAGAGCAAGATCTTTCCCACGGAATATTGGAATCCTGCTCTACAATATGTTTATTCATACATTTTTCTTGTTTGCTATCAATTTCTTTCCTTTTAACGCTTATTGTGCTCTTGCCAAAGATAAAAATATGATGTACCAATACGTCATAAATATAGTAGCAAAAATATATTTTCCGATAACAAAATATCTCAAATATTTCTGTTTTCTAACCTTCATTAGCAAAATAGTGTACAGTATCAAAATAAAGTTGGGCAAAATGAAAACAAGTAAGACCGTTAAAAAACCACTAAAATAAAGGTAGTGATTGATTGTTCCTAAGATTAAATAATAAAAAACAAGTATTACTGGAAGATAAATTCTAGCAATCGATTTTTCTTTACTTCTCTTTTCCATTATGTCAATGACAACTGAAACAATTATAAATACAAGTGGAAAAGCTGAAAAAAACAACATATATTTAACACTAATAACATTATTAAATTGACCTAAATAAAATAGTAGTTCTATCAGTAATGAATATACAATGGACAAGGCAAAAATAATCTTTGTTAATGATTTCTTCATATTGACTCCTTCTCTTTAGCAACTTGAAACATGTACAATAATTACTTGAGTTCTTTTATTACCAGATGCATCTTCAATACCTACCATAACCAGATAGTTTCCTATTGTATTGTATGATACATCATCAAAAACTTCAAACTTAGAAATTGTTCCTGGAACAATACTATACTCCCCAGTTATGAAATTGGCCCAATAAACATTAGAATATTGACCCTTGATGATAGTTTGTTCCGGTATGGAATTGAAGTATATATCCCAACGGCATGCATTGTTTTGAACGGTTTGAGGGATAGGTGTACCTCCATTATCTCCAATATCCGGTGAAAATAGATACATGTCAGTTAAATCTTCTCCTTCAGCATTTCTTGCATCAGAATTGTTTGTGTATGATGCTTTATCCCATACAAACCTTTCAAAAGGTGTATGATTATTGTAGTCATTTTCACTATTACCCCATATTAAGTATGGGTATACATCTCTAATATAATGTGCATCAGGGAGAACTGGTTCAAAATCGGGATCGCTTCGGTCTACACCAAAATTAAAGGTGAATGTAACTAAGTCTTCATACTCAACATCATCATTTTCATCATAAACTAGTTCTAATCCGCCATCTAATGTAACCCCTAAGTTTATGTCTTGATATGTAACTCCCTTCGTGAACTTGTCATTATCACTGTTCGCTAATAGAAGTAGATGAAAATACGATCCTACAGTTTGTGGTACATCAAACCAACCAGATGATAAATCATCCTTTGTAGGATATAAAATATCTACCGAGACTCCATCTATTTTATTATATTGATTTCTTGCATAATGGTTTTCTTGAGTTATCTTATATTCAGTTCCAATGTCGTCTGATACTAAAATCATTTTTTCGGTTCCCCAATAATCATTAATAAGATAGATTGTTGCGTAAGGAGGTGTCACTCCATCAAGCCCCGCAACGTATGATTGATAATCAAATTCAATTGTTTCAATATGATTATACGTTGTGAATGTTGTATTTAATACATATCTTGTGGAACCGGTATAAATTTTAGTACCCCAAATATTCGTGTAATATTCTGCTTGAATTGAATATATCCCACTAGTGGTGTTGTATATTGTATAATTTTGATAATATCCAGTGTATACTGTTTCATAATAATAAGTAGCCATCAAGGAGTAATCTCTACTATCAACTATTTTTCTATCTGGTAGCAATTCATCAAAAAACTTGTCATTCTCCACAACGAATCTTTCATCGTCAAAAAGAATGCTGATATCACTATAAACAAGTTGATTTAGATTAGCTTTCTCTTGAATTTCAGATAAATGATATTGATTGGATAAACTCATAGCATTCCCATATTTATTCATGCTTGTTTCAAGTTCGCCATTTTGGCTAGCTTGAAATATTGTATATACAAGTGCATCCTTCTCGTACTCGACCCCATTAATTTCCATTGTCTCTTTCTCGGTACCATTAATGGTGTCTACTACCATAATTCCTCTGTCTTCGTATTGTTGTTTAAATCTCATCTTATCGAAGAAATCAGTTTCATTTTGTGTTAATTCTACGATTTCTTCTTGATTGTTTTCCACTGAAAGACCGTACACTTTATCTGGATTCAATGAAAAAAAACTAAAAACCAACAATAGAACTAAACCTGTAAATAATATTGTTTTTTTCAATATCTATACAACCTTTCTAATAATTTATTATATCTATAATTGAATATATCTTCGAATCCTCAAACAGGTAAATAAGAAATTCAATCTTATCTATATCTTGCATATTGCTAATTTTCAGAGCAATAATCCCAGAAAACATGGCAGTTGACACACTAGAGCCTTTTTCTGTGTTGAATATTAAATCATTTTCTGAGTCAGAAAAGCGCAACGATGGGATATTATTCCCTTCTAAAAAAAAGTCTATGTCTTCATGTCCAACTCCATACTCATAATCACTTTTATCGCCTATACCAATAGTTTTGTCATTTTTTGCTGGAAATGCTGTTGAATATGTAATGTGTTCCCCTGCAGAACATATTACAAACACATTATTTAAATAAGCATAGTTAATTACATTCTCAACTTCAATCGATTCTTCATATGAACCAAACGACATATTGATGATATCTGCCCCATTGTCCACAGCATAACGGATCGCATCAACAATCCTTTCATCACTTGTATTTCCATTAGAATCAAAAATTCTTAGTGGCATCACTTTTGCCTGTGGTGCAATACCATAGACCCCAGTATCTTCATACTTACATGTTTCAATGCATATCAAAGCTGTCCCATGGCCATTTGTATCGGTAAACACTTCTCTATCATTTACGAAATCATATGGATCCACTACTCTTTCTCCATACACATCAGCCAGTTTTTGGTGCATTCCTGAATCTAGAAAGGCAATTACAATATTCTCTCCTTGACTTTCGTTCCAAAGTCTATCAATATTCATATTAAAAATATGTTCCGGATATTTGGATATACTGTATTGCCACATTAAAACCCCAGCAGAGATAATAACCACAAATACTCCAATAACAAGTATTATTCTTTTCTTCATGATAGTCATTCTTTAATCCTCAAATATGTTTCTTTATCATCATCTTTGATTTTCTTCGGCTCCATGAATGTGTATTTACAACTCAATTTCTTGAGTGTGTTACTTAATTCTATATCTTCTTCAAATCTGCTTGCCTTGATTTGACACCCCTCATAAATGTTGTTAAATAATTTGTCGCTATGGAGTAACACGTCAAACTTGAACATCGCAGCTAATTTGAATAGGTGTTTCTTCAGTTTGCACATGACTTCATCAACACTATCAAGTCTTTTATCTTTGTAGTAAGATACAATCATACATTCACCACCACACACATATCTAGCTTCACAAGTTTGGCAAAGTGCTCTTTCTAATTGAATTTTCCATAAATGAGTTATTTTTTTTGATTCAAACCTTCTTCTAGCGTTCCAATAGCCATCTCATCTATGCCGATACTCCCTGGACAAGCAATAATTTTCTTGTCAGATGTCAAAGAAAATCTACCAAGTCCAGCTTCACACCTGGTACTTACTTTATGATTTAATATGACTCTTAGCAAGAATTTACCAAAATAGTCATCCCCGTTTAATAAAACAGCTAAATAATCCAGTTTACCTTTCAATGTCTTCTGTAATATGTATTTATATAATCTTGTATACTGTCCTTTAATCTCCTCTATGTTACCTTCATTGATACCATCTGTCCCATCATCAAAGCTCCTAACGGTTTTTATGCTGATGGTTGTAAAATATTTATATAAATTCTTGAATGCTTTGACCAAATCCGTATTGGAATTAGTAAGTGTCATAGCTGCACCAAGGTATTCTCTATGTTTGATGTTTTTGATATTCTGGATAATCTGTTTGTAAGTTCCCTCTTGTTTTCTGATAATTCTATTAGAATCATGTGCCTTTTTGTATCCGTCTATACTGATTCCAAATATGTAACCTGCTGACTGAAGTTTGGATATATTATCATTTGAAAGTAATGTTCCATTTGTTACCAACATCGGCAGCACTTCTTTAGATACTTCATCGCTCTTACTATGGCAGTATTTAGCCAATTTTAAGATAAATTCCATTCTAAGTAAAGGTTCTCCTGACCCAGTAGGATCTACGATATATTTCTCTGCATTTGGGAACTCAGAAATAATAAAATCGATTAAATCTTTCGCTTCATCGATTGTTATATTCACATCATGCCTAGATTGCATGAAACAATATTTGCATTTCATATTACATTTACTTGATGCATGCAGACTTATGTAGATTGTTTTAAATATTTCCTTTTATATATTTCTTGAGTAGGGATTTTCATATCCATGTTATTTTTTTGGAATATACGTTTTAAATCCTTATTTGTATAGTTTGTATTATTTGGCAATATAATTTGATTTCCATTAAACAAGCTCACAAAAATTGTGTGTCCTGTTGATTCATATGTTATATAATTTCTCATTAATAACCTCTATATGTCAAAATATGTCGTCATTATAACTGAATTTTAGCACATCTATAATTATTTGTCAACGAGGGATCCAATCATAATTTTGTTACTATCCTGGCATATATCAACGATTTAAAAACACCTTTGAAACCTTCTGATATAATGAGAAAATCAATCATAAAAAGAAAAACGGCTATTTATGCCGTTTTTCAACACTATTAAGTTATTTAATCTTGTGTGTTGTCATAACCAAGTTTGTTCCACTTTTGAGGTTGTCACAACCAAGTTTGCTATGTGATTAGCATGGAGTTTGCTTTTTTAATCTTTGAGACATCCAATTGGTACGACATACACACCATCAGCTCTCCTGTATGCTGTTGTTCCACCGTAAAGAATCATCAAAAATGACGGTTCTTTCATATGTTCTGTATCAACTTTTTCCTTTAGTTTAATCAAATTGGCTGCTGCACTATCAAGTTGATTACCACCAACCTTAACTTCTATTGCAGCCCATCTGCTGTCTCTTAATTTTAAAATGCAATCAATTTCTAAATCGTTTTTATCGCGATAATGGAATACTGTTCCGCCTAACTTGTCCATATACACTCTTAAGTCTCTTGTCACCAAAGACTCGAAGAAAAAACCAAATGTTTCCATATCTTCACCCAAATCGTCAGGAGTTGCCCCTAATGCAAGTGCAGCTA
>Ga0180007_10005482_pt1 | contig 12793 bp, 15 predicted proteins | sample MM_PC_MetaG_FD_121122 | JGI IMG/M metagenome (GOLD analysis project Ga0180007, IMG submission 121122) | Groundwater microbial communities from the Aspo Hard Rock Laboratory (HRL) deep subsurface site, Sweden - MM_PC_MetaG | ecosystem: Environmental > Aquatic > Deep subsurface > Groundwater... | reverse complement strand
TCTTGCCAAATAATACAAAGCGCTATCAGTATTGCTGGCGCGCATTGATTTAATAAAAGCCGAAATTGTGTTGTAATGCTCATCCCCTGCCCGATCGTACAGTAAAGCTCTTTTTTGCAAAGCGTCTTGCAAAGTTGCGACATCCAAGGTGATATTTTTTGCACCCTTTGAGTTGGCCGCAATTTCTAAAGCATTCAAGGCAATTCTGGAGTCGCCATTTGCCCCCTCAATAAGATAATCTAAGGCTCCCTCATCAAAGTTGATTTTGTACTCACCAAGACCAACTGCTTTATCTTTGATAGCGCGATTGATAATCTCTTTTAAGTCATTGTTGGATAATCGTTCCAAGACAAAAACCCGAGTACGAGAAAGCAAAGCTCCGATAACCTCAAAACTAGGATTTTCGGTTGTAGCGCCAATTAAAATAATATCGCCCCTTTCTACATAGGGTAAAAAGGCATCTTGCTGGGCTTTGCTAAACCGATGAATCTCGTCAATAAAAACGATTACTCTCTCTGTAGCTTTTTTGGTCTTTCTAATATCTTCAAAGATGGGTTTAAGTTCCGAGGTTTTGGCATTAACCGCTGAAAATTCCAAAAATCTTGCCTTGGTCTCATTAGCAATCACCCGAGCTAGAGTAGTTTTACCGCTTCCTGGAGGTCCCCAAAAGATCATCGAAAAAACCTGACCAGATCTGATGGACTTGAATAGGATCTTTTCGAGGGCAAGGATTTGTTTTTGACCAACAAACTCGTCTAAGGTTTTTGGTCTCACCCTGTCAGCCAATGGTTGCATGAGAAGATTCTATCATCTTCTGCGCGTCAAGGGCAGACATGGCTCCAAACCCCGCCGCAACTACTGCCTGCCAATATTTATTATCGGCAACATCTCCTGCCACAAAAACTCCAGCAACCGAAGTCCTGGTGTTATCAATAACTTTGATTCTGCCATCGCGTTCTAATTCCAGTTGCCCTTTAAAGATCTCGGATGCCGGACTATGTCCAATTGCAATAAAAACTCCAGTGGCATTTAGAACCTTTTCTTCTTGGGTTTTATTGTTCTTTACCTTCACTCCAATAACCTTACCCCCTCCTAATATTTCTATAACACTGGAGTCTAGGATAATCTCAAATTGAGGTTTGCCAAGAATTCTCTCTTGCATAGCTTTGCTTGCCTGCAAGCTATCCAAAATATTTACCAGGTAAATTTTATTGCAAAATTTAGCCAAGTACGAAGCTTCCTCCACTGCTGTATCTCCCCCACCAACCACCAGCACATCCTGCCCTTTAAAAAACGGGGCGTCACAGGTAGCGCAGGCGGTTACTCCTCTACCTCGCAATCTTTCGGCTGATTCCAAAGGCAACCATTTTGCGCGGGCTCCAGTTGCAATAATTACAGCTTGAGCTTTAAATTCCTGCTCCCCTACCCAAACAGTAAAAGGTCTTTTGGAAAAATCTACTTTCGTGGCATCGCCCGCAACAAAGCGGGTCCCAAAATCTTCCGCCTGTTTTCGCATTGCCAACATTAAATCTGGTCCTTGCACCCCTTTGGAAAATCCAGGAAAGTTCTCCACAAGAGTTGTCTGCATTAACTGCCCGCCAAATTGCGCCCCTTCTATAACAAGCGGTTGCAACGAGGCTCGGGACGCATAAATTGCAGCGGTGAGACCTGCCGGACCAGAGCCTATGATAATTATTTGGTGAATAGAATTTTCCATTAGATATATTCTAACAGACGCTTGTCACTCATCAAAAAGCAGTTTTTGGATAAAGGCGTGAACCGTAGAATAGGAACCACCTTTGGGCAAAAGCACCCATTTCCCCGCGTAAGATGCGATATCAGTCGGTGTGTATAAAAGCCCTGAACCTGTGCCGTCAGTTACATTACTGTTGTTCAATACAGAGGTTTTAATGTTTGTAGTATCGCTTTTCATCCCCACTTCAAAAAGAGCTTCGGCGTCGGTAAGGGTGATATCGGTTTCGACAAACTTATTATAAATCGCAAACAGCTCGCTTATTTTTTTAGCGTTAAACAGAGTATCTAGTGACATTATTTTCTCCTTTATGGCCAAAATTACCTGCTGTTGCCTTTCTGCTCTCGCAAAATCGGATCCTTCTGCTGGATTTACTGAATGCCGAGACCTGGCATACTTTAGGGCACTCTCACCATTCATTTGCACCATCCCCTTATCAAAATGGAGACGCTCAAAACGGCAAGGGTAATCCGCTTCGGAAATTACATAATCTTCATCTTTTCCTTCCAATATTTCATCTTCGGTCAATCCACAAGTATTGGCTTCCTTGCCAGCCACAGGGTACTTATAATCGTCAAAGGTATTTTGCACCGTGATTCTAATACCACCTAAGGCATCTACGGCTTCTTTAAAGCCATTAAAATCCACTTTGGCAAAATAGTGAACTGGCATTCCAGTAGCTTGAGTCACTGAATTTTTTAGGGCTGTGAGTCCTTTCTCGGAATTGAATCCTGTTGTTTCGAGTCCTGCGTAAGCATAAACCTCATTGATCTTGGCAGAAGCTCCAGTTCTGTATTCCACCCACAAATCCCGAGGCAATGAAACCATGACGATTTTTCCAGGACTTTGAGGAATAGAAACAACCATTAACGAATCTGTTAACCTCTCGTTTTTGTCCACTCCAGTAAGTAAGATGTTTGTCCTCCCATCGCTTTGTGGAAGATTTTTAGAGGGGATAATTTTAGAAATTACCGAAGCGGAAAAAAGCCAATTTCCCCTAAAGACAAAAAAAAGACCAATGAGACATACTGGTATTAGGGGCAATAAAAACATCCTATTCTTTTGTTTTTTTAAGCTTTCTGCGCCCATATTTTTCCAATTTGATAAAACTCCAAAGGCTCCAAACTTGCTTTACCTACAAGTACACCATTGAAAACATTTAAGTTGGCTACTTGCAAAACATTCTTTATGTTAACACTTCCACCATAAAGAAGGGAAATATTACTGCCGTACCTGCTTTTAATGTCAGATACTGTTTCATAAAGCGCGTTAAAATCCACTTCTTTAAATTGCCCTCCGCTGCTGATATTTTCTGATGGCTCATACACCAAGATACTTTTTGAGATAAGACCTTTTACTACTTTTAAATCTTCTACCTCTTCAAAACACAATATTGGGATTATAGCAACCTGAATTAAATTTTCCATCTTAGATCTTACATCTTCTATTGTCTCTCTCATTTCTTTTCTCCTCTCGCTGTGCCCTACAAGACAATATTTAGCAAACAAAGCCAAATCGGAGGCGGTTACTTCTCCCGTGTGAGATCCACCAGAGAAAAGAGAAACATCTTGCGCTCCGCAGATAACCGAGCGTTGACTTGCCACAAAACTTAAAACAGGAAACGAGGAACAAACAATTGCGGCTAAATTGTTAAAGGCGGGATTTTTATTCCAAAGAGTAAACCAGTTCTTGGCAAACTCTAAATTGTCATTGGCTTTCCAATTGGCGATTAAGTAGTTCATGCAGTTTTCCTACCCTTTCGGAAATTCCTTCTAAGTCTTCGTGGTTATAATGATAGCCGATACTCGCAAGGCACGAGAATACTCTTGGAATGTCATTATAAATATTTTGAGCAAATTGGCAAGCAACCAAACATCTAGGTAATACCGCAATATTAACATCCCCTTCACCGTTCTTTGAATATTTACAACCTGCGGGACATCCCGCGCAGGATCTGTACCCCATAAAAGGCACCGCAAGATCTGAAGGACGGGACAAAATATCAAAATAGATTCTTCGGTAGTAGTCTAAACTTGCAACGGCAAAAGACTGGGTACCCGTGACCAAAAGAGCTTTTAAATTTTTTAAAGCGCCAGCTGTCGCAAGTTCGTTACTGCCAAAACTAAAATAGGAATCAACTAAACAATTTTTGGTAAATTCAATTAGACTTCGCTTGCTAGGTAGCCCTTCGTTTTTAAAAGCGTCTCTCTGAGATATTTTTGAAGCTTCAAAAAAATTCGCCTGCTGATCTTTTATTGAAATTGCCACCTTGCTTTGACTCTGGCCTGTTATAACAATAGCGTCTAACCCCGCGAGATTCATCATCAAAGACATTCTTCCACCACCAACTGCCTCACAAAGAGTATTGTTATAAATGCACATCCCGATAATCTTGGAGGCATAAGGAAAGAACCCGCCCAAAGGTCCAGTACAAAAAACTAACGGGTTAGAATCTTTTATCTCCGCGATGATCGCCAAAGCAAGACCCACGCCACCAATATAACAATTTAAATCTTTATAAATTTTTACTTGGGAGGTTCTATTAGTTAGATTTATTTGCAACACCGTTTTACAATCGTAATTCATTTTTTTATGGTTACGGCGTCTATCTTAAAACAATTTCTGGGGCAGATTGTGACAATTTCTTCAAAATCGTTCTTGGATGCGTAGTCTACTGAAATATCAAAGCCCTCTTTGCCTTTGGGATAAACGGTAATAAAACCATCGGAGAGACCAATTTTGGATTTAGAAATTCTTACAGACGCCAAAACGCAAAGCAGGCAACCAATACAATTTTTAGGGTGGGAAATTACGAGCTGATGTGTTGGCATAGGTCTATAAGTCTATTACTGTATCCCCATTCATTGTCATACCAAGAAAATATCTTAACAAGGTTTTTAGATATCACTTTGGTTAACGAAAGATCCACAAGGCTAGAAGCCGGGTTTCCAATAATATCCGAAGAAACAATTGGATCCGATGTTGTTGCCAAAACATTCTTATACTCTCCAGAAAGAGAAGCGGAAGTCAAAATTTTGTTGACTTCTTCTACTGTAGTTTCTTTTTTTGTGACAAAGGTAAAATCGGTAATAGATCCGCAAATTATCGGAACTCGCAGAGATACTACTTCTACCTTTCCAACCAGATTTGGAAACGCCTCAACAAGAGCGGTAGCTGCTCCAGATGTTGTGGGGATAATATTACTTCCTGCAGCCCTAGCGCGTCTTAAATCTTTGTGCAAGGCAGGTGGGGCGCTATCAACAATGTTTTGCTCCGAGGTCATGGCATGAACAGTAGTACAACTAACCTGCTCTACCCCAAAAGAATTTTCTACGACTTTAACAACAGGGGCTATGCAATTTGTGGTGCAAGAACCGTTAGATACCAAAGGTTCACCTTTGTATTCCCCATCATTTACCCCCAAAATAATCGTTTTAACATTACCACCTTTGGCAGGGGCAGAAATAATAACTTTCTTGGCTCCAGCTGTTACATGAGCACTCGAAGCGCCATCCTTGGTCAATCTTCCGGTACATTCAACCACTACATCAATCTCCAAAGACTTCCAGGGAAGATTTGCTGGGTCCGGAATTGACAAAACCTGAATCTTTTTTCCATCGACAAAAAGCAAATTGTCTTGGATATTGATAGTTTTGGAATAAATTCCATAAACCGAATCGTACTTTAACAAGTGCGCCAAAGTTGCAATGTCCGAAAGATCGTTTATAGCAACAACCTCTACATCTTCCCTTTCTTGAGCAATTTTAAGTACGGCGCGACCGATTCTGCCAAATCCATTTATGGCGATTCTTACTCTTTTAGAATCTGTCACTAATTTTTTTGGTTCCAACTGCACAGCTGTTTCCAAAAGTGTTGTGGTTTGATGATTGCTTTTTTCCATACTTAAATGTGCAACTTAATCCAACCGGCAAACTGCTCTTTTGATATCATCCCCATTTTTCTATCCACTTCTTTTCCATCCTTTAGCAAAACAAAGGTGGGAATACTCATAACGCCAAATTCTTGGGCGCGAGGCGAATTGCTATCTACATCAACTTTCTCGAATTCAATTTTCCCTTGTAATTCCGATACTGTTTCTTCTATGATGTTACTCATCACTCGACAAGGACCACACCATGTGGCAAAAAAATCAATTAGTTTAACCATGGAAAACATCTTACCAAAAAAAACTCCAATTAAAAAGTATTTTGCCCCATTTTTACTCGTGCTTATTTTAATTATTGCTCTAACAACCTGGACAAAGCCCCAAAAATTCTCCAAAACGCTAGAAAACGGCAATAAAGAGATCCTCTACGAAGCAACTTTTAGAAACGAGGGGGATAAAAATCCCCAAAGGCTATCTTTTGATCTTAGAAACTCCCCAGAAACCGCGACTCCAGAGGTCTCGGCGCAAGAGGTTTTATTTGTCGATTTGGCAACCAACACCATAATCTACAATAAAAATGCCCAAAAGCAAGTCCCTGTTGCCAGCCTTGTCAAAATTGCCACAGCAGTTGTCGCGGTGGAGCACCTAAAGTTGGATGAAAAAATAGTTGTTTCGCAAAAAGCTGGTACTATCGGCGAAAATGTCATGGGTATTTCGCCAGGCGAAGAATATACCTTAGAAGAATTGCTCTATGGGCTGGTTCTTGCCTCAGGAAATGACACTGCCTATGCCATAGCTGAAGGAGTTGCTGGAGACGCCAAAACATTTACCGACTGGATGAATCGCAAGGCAAGTGATTTAGGTTTAGAAAATACTAAATTTTCGGAACCCAGTGGTCTTAATCCCAAAAACAAAGAGTATTATTCCACAGCTTATGACTTAGCGATTTTGACAGAATACGCCTTGAGAAAACCGGAGCTTGCCGAGATATTTGCCACATTTGAATATGAGATTTTTGCAACCGAAAGACACAAATATATTTACCTACAAAACCAAACCAATTTGCTCTCTACCTACCCTGGAGCTAAAGGAGTAAAAACCGGTTATACCGAGGATTCGGGATTGTGTTTAATAACTTATGTAGAAAATTCGGGACACAAAATTCTAGGTGTCATTCTTGGAAGTTTAAACAGAAGAACAGAAGGTATAATACTTTTGGATAACGCCTTCTCTAAATTTGGCATTACCATCCCCCACAACTTGCTTTAGGAGTTTGCCATAACACGACTTTTTACTCTCTCCATTATAATCTTATGACGCATGTCGTAAAGCTCTTTTAATTCTTCGTAATCTATCTCTAACTTTTTTTCTTCTCTTAGCCTTTTAGCTTGGTCTTTACAATAAATTACTTTCCCCAGAAGTGGGGCGGTAAATCGCAGTGGATAAGACATATAAGTTGTTGGGATAATCTCTGTCTTAAAATCAACGATGTTTTTAGATACTTCATTTTGCAATTCAAGCATATACTGATAGCTTTTTGGATTAAAAACATCCTTATCAAGTAAAACAGCAATGTCTATGTCACTAGTTGATACAGCAGTTCCTTTTAAATAAGAACCAAAAAGATACCCCGCAAGTATTTCGGGTCTTTTAGAAAAGGCGTTTGATAATTTTTCCAAGGCGTTTGTAATATCTTTCATGCTTACATTCTAACATTTTGGAAAAACATTTGATAATAGCAACATATGTGATATATTTCCCTCATGCCTAAAAGAACTTGGCAACCAAAAAAGAAAAAACGCGCCCGTAAGCATGGGTTTTTAAAACGCTCCCAAACCGCGGGTGGTAGAAATGTGCTCAAAAGAAGAAGGGCTAAAAAAAGAGCTTCTCTTACGGTAAAAGTACGCAAGGTGTCCTCTTAAAGTATTATGCTTCCTGCTGAATATCGTCTTTTAGACGACTATGATTTTAGAAGAGTCAAGAGACTTGGTAGAAGTTATAATTTTCCTTTCTTTATTATTGCCTGCGCCCACGCCAAAAATCCAAAAGGTTTGCGGTTTGGCTTTATCTTTTCGACCAACTTCAACAAAAGGGCAACCGTGCGCAATCGCTATAAAAGGCTCTTGCGTCAAGGTGTCCAAAAAAGACTAAATGAGTTTAAACTGGGATTTGACATTGTGTTTATTCCTAAAAAGAGTATTTTAGGTAGATCTTATGAAGAAATTAGTCATTCTTTTGATACGGCTCTACCAAAAACTCCTCTCGTTTGAAACAGGAGTTCTGTCAATTATCTTTCCCCAAAAAATTTGCCGATTTACTCCCAGCTGTTCTCAATATACAATTGACGCCATTACGAAGTACGGAATTTTACATGGGGGCATAAAAGGTGTGAGGAGAATCCTGCGCTGTAATCCACATAATGTTGGAGGAAGTGACCCAGCTTAATTATGACAAATATTATTCAATTACTTCTGACTGATCCTATACTAAACCTCTTAATATTTTTTTATAAGGTTGGATTTAATAATTTTGGTTTAGCAATTTTATTCCTCACTCTTTTTCTTAAACTCATTCTCTACCCCCTCTCTCTCCCCTCCCTAAAAATGCTGAAAAAGCAAAAAGAGGTGGCGGGTGAGCTTGAGGAGCTAAAAAAAATCTATGGTAAAGACAAAAAACTTATGGCGCAAAAGCAAATGGAGCTTTACAAAAAACATGGTATTAACCCCGCGTCTGGGTGTCTGCCTCAAATTCTCCAGATTATTATCCTGTTTGCCTTATATAATGTCTTTCTAAGGGTTCTTAAAGCGGTTGATGATGTTTCTATCCTTAATCCCAATTTATACTTTGAGTTTTTAAGATCAGAAGCAGGTCATAAGCTAAATACCTCATTTTTATATTTAAATCTTGCCAAACCTGATCCTTACTATATTATGCCAATACTTGCGGGTCTATCGCAGTTTGTAATGACTAAAATGATGACCCCCATGGGAGCTCTTGCCAAGGTGCAAAAGGAAGTCGCCGAAAAAACCGAAGAAAAATCGGACGATGTCATGTATAATATGCAAAAGCAAATGATGTATTTAGGACCCGTTATGACCGTTTTTATTGGTTATAAGTTTCCATCGGGTTTGGTTTTTTATTGGTTTTTACAAACAGTTTTGGGAATTTTACAACAATGGATAGTCCAAAAGAGCAAATCTTAGCAACAACATTGGAATTACTTAAACTTATTGAGGTAACAGCCGAAGTCTCTATTGAGGAAAAAGAGGGGCGCTTTTATGTTTCTCTGGAAGGTGAGCACCTTGGCAACATTATTGGCTTTCACGGAGAGACCCTAAACGCCATGCAACTTTTTTTAGAGCTTGCCCTGTACCGAAAGACCGAAAAATGGACCCCTATTTCGTTGGATGTTGGCAATTATAGAAAAGAGCGGGAAGATTGGATAAAAAAGATTGCCCAAGCCGGTTGCGACAAAGTCATCTTTTTTAACAAAGAGGTGGGGCTTTCTCCCATGCCAGCGTATGATAGATTAATCGTGCATACATTTGTATCCGAAAACCCAAACTTAACAACAGAAAGTACCGGCGAGGGTCGCGAAAGAAGAGTAGTTATTAAACCAGTCAAAAAAGACCAGGCATGAAATTTTCTATTATCACAAAAAACCTATTTAACGCTTTTACCAATGCTAATAAAGCCGTATCCCAAAAAGCTACTTTACCAATTTTATCTAATGTCCTCATAGAGACTGATAGAGGTCGCCTTAAAATTTCGGCAACTGATCTAGAAAAATCCGTTACTACTTGGGTTGGGGCAAAAATAGAGGAGGAGGGGGCAATAACGGTTCCCGCAAGGGTTTTGCACGAATATTTGGGGACCGTTAAAGGTGAAAGACTGTTGGTTCACACCGAGGGATCGATGCTTATTGTAGAGTCAGAAAACTCCCTCTCCAAATTTTCCTGCGTCGAGGCTTTGGAATTTCCCAAAATTGCCGCCAACACGGATGTTACAAACTCCTTTAGTATTAATGCCAAGGATCTTTTTGAAAATCTCTCTGTGGTTTGTTTTGCCTCGGCAACTGATGATACCAGACCAATTCTTACCGGAACACAGATAAGTCTTGATAAGGACCGCATTTCTTTTGCTTGTGTAGACGGATTTAGACTAGCCGAAAAACTGCTGGCGCAAAAACAGGCTCAAGAAAAAGCTCTCTCTTTTGTTTTGCCATCAAAACATTTGCTCGAGACCTCCCGCATCTTGTCAGGAAGCCAAAAGCCGGTTACGATTGGATTTTTAGAAAAAGAGAACTCTCTTTCGTTTGAGGGCGAAGATATTTTTATTAGCATTAGGCAATTAGATGGCGATTTTCCCGACTACAAGAAGATAGTTCCCCAAGAGCACACGGTTAAAGCCGAAATTGATTTTGCCGACCTTGTTTCGGCTATAAAACTTGCCGGTGTTTTCGCTAAAGACGAATCCAAGATTGTCAAATTTGAACTAAACCAGGCTGATGGAGTATTAACGGTTTCTTCCGAAACACCCGAAATTGGCGAAAGCAAAGCAACAGTAAAATGCAAAATTACAGGTGATGATATGACGATTGCCTTTAATGGAAAATTTTTGCTGGATTTTTTAAACGCGGTATCTGGAAAAACTGCTACTCTTGAATCTATGGGTCCAGTTGCCCCAGCCAAGTTTTCGGTTGATGAAATCCCCGACTACTACTATGTCGTCATGCCCGTAAGAGTCCAATCCTAATTCCACATTGCTCCATAGACTTTCCATGGCAAACCTTGATCTAGCAACCCCAAACTCTTCCACCTCCTAAGTGAAAGTAATTTATTAGTTTCATTTCTCTCTCTAATTAAAAATTTCCCGCTTGCTGTTAAACTTATTTTTGTTATAATTACTACGATCACTACGAAAAAGACCCTTTTAAGATTTTGTCCTTAACGGGGGCTTTTTCTTTTTTGACAAATATAATATTGATCGTTGATCGTTTATATACGATATCGTAGCCCCAGTCCTTTTTAATAGTATTGAACATTTCTCTTTTCTTGCGGGAGATAACACGACCAACAACCTTTTATTATCAATAAGAAATTTTACTAAACTTGCATAATCCCCATCACTTGAGACGATTACAGCCCTCTCGCAATTATTTTCGTAGTAATCCTTAGTGGTTTGTAAGACAAAATCTGCATCACAATTTCCTTTAGGTCTCCCATCTTCACCATAAACCACTTCCTTAAAAATAAGCGTAAAGCCACATTCTTGTAAGTATGTATAGAGATTTTTGTATTTCTGTAAGCCAAACTCTAAACCTTTTGTAGTCTAAAGCCCACCGCTTTGCATCCGCAAAGTCCGCCAATCCATTTTCTGTAATGTAGATAGGGAAATGGAATTTTTTCCCAAGTGCCGTTAATACATCGAACAGCCCCTCGGGGTAAACCCCCCATCCCATATCTGTAAATCCAAGTTCCGACGCTCTGTCTACCGCTCCCTTAGCTCCTACTTGATAAGAGCGGTAGTAATTCACTCCCAACCAGTCTCCCCCGTGAAATCCCACGAGGGAAAACAAGTTGCACAGGTACGCAGGAATCGCAAACCCCCTAGAAACTGGGTAGAAACGACCGTAGTTCTCTACTACCCCGACTTGAAAATCTTGCGATATCGCCTGTGATCGCAGGCGATACCCACAGCTGGCACACGACCTGATGCTTCAGCGTAGTGCCAGTCGGAACCCCACTCCCCCTCGATTTGGTGCGCGCTCGTCGCGGCACCAAACAAAAAAGAGGACGGAAAATCGTTGCGTTTCATGATACCCCCCTTAGGTTAGATCTATTCGCGTGAAATGTAGAGGAATTATAACACAAAAACCTATAGTTTATAAAGTGCGGATTCGTTGTCGGAATGCGGGTAGTACCCGATTCGGGTACTACCCGATAATTTGTTGTTAAACCAGGATATTTACGATACCAATTTAAAGATTGTCATAGTAGGAAAAATAAGTGGAGTTAATGCTAACTTGCAGGAGTTGTGGGGGTGGGTTCGGATTTAGCTTCGGAGAATTTCTTTTTAAGTTTTTCTACTTTTGTTTCCCCCTCCTCTTCTTTCATTTTGATCAGTTCTGCAGGGTTTGTGGTAATTAATTTATGTTCCTCTTCGGACGCTACAACTTGCATCGCAACATGATTAGATCCGGCAAAAAATAGTCCTTCTCCCACCCCCGCAGATAAGAGTAGCCTCTTTTCTCCTTCGGATAAATAAAATACTTCGGCAACCTGGTCAATAGAAGCCGGATGCTGTTTTAAAAGAATTTGCAAAGATGAGTTGGTAATAATGGTTTTTCCATACTCCGAAGATAAAAAGTCCGAAACATCTTGAGTAATAGTAGAAAGCCCCAAATAATACTTTCGTGCCCTTTTAGCAATAGAAAATAAAAATTCTGCCGAGTCGGCGTTTTGCATTAAATACCAAGCCTCATCCACAACTAAAATGCGCTTTTTAAGGTCGCCTTTTATTTTTGTCCAGACAAAATCCAAAATTATATAAATAGCAATAGGTCGTAGAATATCTTCTAAATTTTGCACCGAAAACACCGTGAGCCTATTTTTAATGTCCACATTAGATCGCTGATCAAAAATTCCCGCCAGCGACCCTCTAATATACCTTTCTAATCTTTCGGAAAGAGTCTTTGCTTCTGGCTCCTCCAAAGATAGCAATACTTTATATAAATCTTGCATTACAGGGGGCTCTTTTCTTTGGGTTGACGGATCTTGAGTAATTCCTTTAAGTTTATAGCTGACCATTAAAGCGTTGTCCAAAACCGCTTCTTCGGTAGAAGTCAAACTTCCCAACATGATTTTAAATAAGGTATGCAAAGTTAAAATTTTTAACCCCAATTGATCTCGTTCTTCGCCAAGAATTGGTTCTGGAAGGTCAAAGGGGTTTATTCGCACGGTGCTGTCTATAGAAAAATTTAGATAATCCCCGCCCATGGCCTCACACATTTTTTTATACTCGCTTTCGGGATCAATGATCATAACCTCGGTACCAAAAAGCAAAGAACGGATAATTTCTATTTTTACGAAATAGCTTTTTCCAGCACCCGACTTGGCAAAAATAACCGAGTTGGCGTTTTCCAAGGTAAATCG
>Ga0180007_10005481_pt1 | contig 12793 bp, 10 predicted proteins | sample MM_PC_MetaG_FD_121122 | JGI IMG/M metagenome (GOLD analysis project Ga0180007, IMG submission 121122) | Groundwater microbial communities from the Aspo Hard Rock Laboratory (HRL) deep subsurface site, Sweden - MM_PC_MetaG | ecosystem: Environmental > Aquatic > Deep subsurface > Groundwater... | reverse complement strand
TGATTACCCAACTAAAATCACAAGAAACAATTGAAGCGCTGGCGCAAGGAAAAACTGTGATCATCAACTGTCACGGCTGCAAAGAAGTCTATTTCGCAGAACACGAAGCGGATGCCCTGCAAAAAGACCTAAACGGCGTGACTCAGATCATCACATCAGATTACATCTGTAATCCTGATAATTTAAAACTGCAATTGCAGAAACATACCGATGTCATCAATGCCGCTGATACCATTCTGGTATTTTCCTGTGGCGTAGGGATTCAGACTGTTGCTGCTCAATTTGAAGGCAAGAAAGTCTTTTCCTGCTGCGATACCTATCCATTACCAGGATTCCAGGGTGTTACACCACTGAATGTTGATTGTGGACAATGTGGCGAATGCTATCTCAATGGTACTGGTGGAATCTGTCCAATTACCGCATGTTCAAAAAGTTTGATTAACGGCCAATGTGGCGGTGCCAAAGAAGGCATGTGTGAAGTTGATAAGAATATGGAATGCGGATGGGAACGAATTTACCGAAAATTGGAGAAACTGAATAAACTGGATAACATGAAATATGATGCACCAAAAGTGCGGAATTATCACAATCCAAACGCAGAATAACCAATAATTTAAGAAGATTAGGAGTAATTATAAATGAGAATAACTGAGTTGTTTCAACGTGGCGAGTTTGTATTAACTGCAGAAGTGGGACCTCCAAAAGGGGTTGAACTTGACCACCTGATTAAAGATGCCCATGAGTATTTGAAAACCCGGGTTCATGCATTGAATGTAACGGATAACCAATCCTCGGTTATGCGAACCGGTTCACTAGCAACATGTAAGGTATTAAAAGATGAGGGACTACTTCCAATCTTTCAAATCACCTGTCGTGACCGAAATCGTATTGCTTTACAGTCAGATGTATTAAGTGCTGCATTACTGGGCATTGAGAATTTATTATTATTAACTGGCGATTACACCACACTTGGTGATCACCCACAAGCAAAACCTGTTTTTGACTTAGATTCAGTGTCACTGATTCATGCCGTAAAACGTATCGAAGAAGGCTTCGACATTGCTGGCAATGCCATTGATGGCGCTCCTCCAAAATTTGCTAAAGGCGCTGTTGTATCACCATGTAGTGACTCTGTCGATGTCCAATTGGCAAAAATGGAAGCAAAAGTAAAAGCTGGATGTGAATATTTCCAAACCCAAGGTGTTTATGAACCAGAAAAATTCATCAAATTCATGGAACAAGCAAAACAATTTGGCGTGCCAGTTCAACTTGGACTGATCATTCCTAAAAATGTCGGCATGTGCCGTTATATGAATGCTAACGTAGCTGGCGTTCATGTTCCGGATGAAATGATTGCAGAACTGCAAGCTGATAAAGAAAAAACAAAAGCTGGCGATACTGGCGTTGAAATCTGTGCTCGTCTGATCAAAGAATGTAAAGACTATGCTCAGGGCGTTCATATCATGTCATTAGGTTGGGAAAATAGAATTCCAGAAATTCTTGATATGGCTGGGATTGCTCCAATAACACCTGTCGTTTAATAAACAGAAATATAAAAAAATGCCGGCAGGCCGGAAATTTTAAAATGCTCCTCTTAGAGTGGACAGTTTATGCGAGTAAACTGTTCATTTTAAGGAGGACAGTTTATTAAATTAGACTGTTCATCTGACGGAGATGTTTTTAATGTAAGGATAAATAGCGGCAAAAAATTAAAAGGCAGCAGATTTATAGATTGGTAGTAAGGTGAAAACAGTGCTTGAAATAGACTCGAACGGGTTTAGAACAGCTCATCAGGCTGGCGTAATCAAAATAACATGCTGATCGACTGTCATGTTCATTGTGGTCTGGGTCAATTCAGAGGATTGAAACGGTCTGAAATTGAGGATGACTTAGCAGTTGAAGCAATGAAAAACCTTATCCAAAGCTATCATATTAAAGGGGTACAGGCAATCCGTGATGGAGGGGATGGTTCAGGAATTGGAATAATTCTCAGAGATATTTCAAAAGATTCCGATCTTATTTTTAAGACACCGATCCACGCCTTATATAAAAAAGGTCATTACGGAGATTTTTTAGGAGATTCTGTCGATGATGTAAAAGACGGTATCAAAAAAATGAATCGACTCATTAAACAAAAACCGGATTTTATTAAGATCATACTCACTGGTATCATGAGTTTTACGACATTTGGTACTTCCGGTGCGGTAGGGTTTTCTAAAAGTGAATGCACGGAGATGATTGATCATGCTCATCAAAAGGGCTTATCAGTCATGGTTCACGCCAATACACCAGAGGGTATTATGATCGCTTTGACATCTGGGGCAGATACCATTGAGCACGGCTATGGGATAAATGATGACTGTCTTCACGCGATGCGTGAATGCGGAGTCGTTTGGGTACCGACGCTGGCACCCTTTGCCAATATAGCCAGATGTGATGCTGGGAGCCCGATGAAAGAATACCAAGAAGTATCGGAAGCTTATTTTAGACAACATCAGTTAATGGTAAAAAAAGCAGCTGCAATGGGTGTGAACATTGCATTGGGTAGTGACTCAGGAGCGACGATGGTTCCCCTGGGACAAGGCACTTTAGATGAGCTTGGTTTTTTACTCGACTGTGGATTGACAAAAGAAATATTGGAAAGTATTGGAAAATGGGTTATTGACCTCTAATCGTATACTTACGTGAAAGAATCCCTGTAATTATTAATTACAGGGATTCTTTCACGTAAGTTAAACATTTAAAAAATAGAGTTTGTTATTCTTTTAATTCCTTGGGTATAAAATGTTGATAACCAATATAAAATGGATGGTGTGCCTATGTTATATGAAAAATTCGTGGAGTGTCTGGAGAATGATGATAAAGCCAATGCAGTGCGAATTGCCTTGGATGCCCTGGAGACCGGGAAGGTCGGAATTGTTGAGTTATACACTGAATTATTAATGCCGGTGCAAAATAAAATGGAGTTGGAAGAGCGCCGCGAATCGGTGGCAATCTGGAAAGAACATTTTAGAACCTCGGTGGTTCGAACAGTAATGGAATACTGTTACCCTCGGGTGGTCAATGAAGGCTTACGGAATAGCTTTAAAAAGGGCAGAAAAAAAATCCTGGTTTTTTGTCCAGCTGAGGAATACCATGATATTGGTGCCCGTATGATTGCTGATTTTTTCACCTTATGCGGACATCAGGTCTATTTTTTAGGTGGCAATACGCCACCGGAAGCACTGATGCAAGCAATGGTTCGGCTGCGTCCAGAAGTTATTGCGATGGGTGTCAGTAATTATTTTAATTTAGTTGCCGCCAGAAGAACGATCGAAGATGTTCGCAAAATTCTGGGTAAAAACATCTACGTCATTTTAGGTGGGGCGGCCTTTAAAGATAACTTAGCGGTGGTCAAAGAAATTGGCGGAGATTGTTATATCGACAGCTACGATGTGGTGGCAAGAGTATCAGAAGGGTGGGAAATTAATGAAACTGGCATTTGACATTGCCCTTCGATTTTTAAAATCTAGCAAGGGACAAACTGGTCTCATCGTGTTAGGGATTGCCATTGGGGTGTCGGTGCAGATATTTATTGGTTCGCTGATCACCGGTCTCCAAAAAAGTCTGGTTGATAAAACTGTTGGAAGCGCTCCTCAGATTACCGTTTCTTCTAAAGCAGACGGTGATTTTATTTTAGACGCTCAGGCAAAAATTAAGACCATTAAAGTGGCCAATCCTGACGAAATTATAAATCTCGTGGCGGTTACCCAGGGTCCGGCAATCTTAAAAACCGCCGAGGACTCAACCACGATTGTGATTAGAGGCTTCGACTGGGAAGCGGCCGAGGGCATCTATAAAATCACTGATCGATTAGTCAAAGGAAAGCTAGGGACAAGTGAAAATGAAGTCATCATCGGGAAGGAACTGTCTGACAATCTGAGTGTAAAAATCGGTGATAGAATTGAAATGATCACCCCAAAGGGAAACACGGCAGAATTTTTAGTAACCGGTTTATTTGATTTACAGGTTCGGTCATTAAATGAATCATGGATTCTGACTGATGAAGCGACGGTGCAGACATTTTTAGAAACTGGCACTGGCGTGTCTCAAATTGAAATGCAAGTGAAAGATGTTTTTGCCGCAGATGCAGTTGCGCTGACTGTTGAGAAGCGATTAAAAGATGACAGCTTAGTTGTGACCAACTGGAAAGATGAAAATGAAGCGCTGCTATCCGGTTTGACCGGTCAAACCGCTTCAAGCCTGATGATTCAGGTTTTTGTGCTGATATCTGTGGTCTTGGGCATCGCTAGTGTATTGGCTATCAGCGTCGTGCAGAAGTCCAGACAGATCGGGATATTAAAGGCGATGGGAATGCATAACCCCAAAGCCAGTCTGGTTTTCCTATTTCAAGGATTTCTGCTCGGTATTTTGGGCGCATTTGTCGGCATTGGTTTAGGAATAGGCCTAAGTTGGTCATTTGCCACCTTTGTCACCAATCCTGATGGGTCATCCTTGGTGCCCTTTTTCATTGACTGGTATTTCATCGGCATTTCAGCGGGAATTGCTATCGCGGCTTCGACGCTGGCGGCTTTGATACCGGCCATTCGCGTATCCCAATTGGATCCCATGGAGGTAATCAAAAATGGATAATTTTGTGGTTGAAGTTAAAGGGGTATCAAAGGTTTATGGAAAGACGATTAAAACAGTCGCCCTGCATGAACTCAATCTGGGATTTAAAACGGGTTCTTTTAATGCCATCATCGGGGAATCAGGCAGTGGTAAAAGTACCCTCCTCAATATCCTGGGAACGCTTGATCGCCCAACTAAGGGGGAAGTGATTGTTAACGGCGTATCGACCAGAAACATGTCTAAGGGACGTTTGAGTGATTTACGAAACGAAACCCTCGGTTTTGTTTTCCAGTTTCACTATCTGTTGCCGGAGTTTACCGCCCTCGAAAATGTGCTAATGCCATACCGGATAGCCAATGGTAAAGCGAATAAAAAAAGTCAGGCAAGAGCAAAGGAAATACTAAGTTTGGTAGGGCTTGAAAAGGTCGAGAATAATTTAGCGACAAATATGTCTGGTGGGCAACAGCAACGGACTGCTATTGCCAGAGCATTGATGAATCAGCCGAAAATCATTCTAGCCGACGAACCCACCGGTAATTTGGATTCCCAGACCACCGATAGTATCTATCAGCTTTTTCGAAAAATCAATCAGGAACTGGGAACCACTTTTATCATCATTACCCATGATCGCCGGGTTGCTGAAAAAGCAGATCGAATTATCGAAATTTTAGATGGCCGTATTGCTTTGGATATCGTAAAATAATTTAGACCTACAACCTTTCCTAGACGACCTTATTATTTAGCTATATATAAAATTGGAAGATTATTGACTGCTTTCATTGATTTTGATAATTATTACTGGTAATCCTAGCAATCATCGTATAAAATAGGGAAATAGATAATTAACAAGCTTGATACTAGGGGAAAATCAATGAAGAGAATTATGATTGTACGTCCCAATGACTTTGTCGATGTTTCCGTGGAAATACCAGGAATCATTACGGACGTAAAATATTTTACAGGAGATAACTTTGTCGGTAAACAAATTGATGGTTACCAAGCGCCCCGGATTTTATTAACTGAAAAAGCAACAATCGCACTGGAGCGCGTGCAAAAACAACTCCTGAGTGAAGGATTTGGTTTAAAGATTTTTGATGGATATCGACCCAAGCGGGCGGTGGATCATTTTGTGCGCTGGGGAAAGCTTGAAGAGGATGGCAAAACCAAAAGCATCTACTATCCCGAGATGACGCGACAGGAAGTTTTCGAAGGTGGATTTATCGCTTCGGAATCATCCCATACCCGCGGTAGCACAGTAGATCTGACGGTGGTTAATATCGAAACCGGTTTTGAAATTGATATGGGTGGGATTTTTGATTTTTTTTCCAAGGTTTCTTATAGCGATTATGACCACCTTACCCTGGAACAAAGTAAGAACCGGGTTCAGCTCCGTTATCTGATGCGTTCAGAGGGGTTTGAGCCGTTGCAGCAGGAGTGGTGGCACTTCACCCTGTCAGAAGAGCCCTATCCCGAAACTTATTTTGATTTTCCGATTCAAGACTAAGCGATTTTTTGTTTTTAATGGTAGAAAAAAAAGGCCAGCGGTTTTAATTAGTCTGTTTTGATTAAAAAGACAATTTCTTAATGAATTGTCAAAAAAATGTGATATAATGATAGAATTAGAGAAAAATATGATACGATCAGGAAAGAAGTGAAGAAATGAGAAAAAGAAATAAAACACTCTTAATTGGACTGGGGGTGTTACTGGTTGTTTTTGCTGTGCTATTATCGCTGAACCAGTTTTATATTGATTACCTCTGGTTTGTTGAAATGGGATATACGCAAATTTTCTTTAAAGAACTGGTGACGAAAACACAAATCGGTATTCCCATCTTTATTGGACTATTACTGGTGTTGTTTTTTTATTTAAAGTTGCTCAATCGCATTTCGGCAAGATATATTGGAAGTGTTCAGAAAGCGACCAAAAAACAAAATATCCTTGCGATTGCAATTAGTGGTGTCGTGGCGTTTATGCTGACAATTTTTATTGCGGATCGGCTTTGGTACCAAATACTGGAATATGTCAATCAGACTCAATTTAATCTGACAGACCCGATATTCGATCAGGATCTGGCTCTTTATTTTTTTGGATTGCCATTATACCAGGAAGTCTTTTCTATTTTTATTGGTTTCTTTGCGGTCATTGTCGTATTAACGTTTTTGTATACGGCTTATATCCTCTATCAGGGTAAGAAGATCGAATTTAGCCAGGAACAAGACCTTGAATCGATTAAAGACAACGCCAAGGGGATACTAAAATCCTATCTTGAGATTGCTTCGAAACAGATTGGCATTTTTTTAGGAGTGCTTTTTTTAATCCTCTCGATTGGCAGCTTTTTAGAAGCTTTTCAATTGCTCTACTCTAGCGTAGGAATTGTCTATGGTGCTGGGGCAGCAGACATTGATATCGGGCTTAAGTTTATCATCATTAAAGGTATTCTATGTCTGGTTCTGGCAGTGGCATCGATATTTGCCGGTTTTAAGAAAAAATATTTTATTATGGGTGCCGGCCCGGTTCTTTTCCTTGCGGTAGTGATTTTAGGCGGAGCCGCCCAGGGTATCTATGAATCGTTGGTCGTTGTGCCTAACCAATTTATAAAAGAAGAACAGTACATTGCCAATAACATTGACTATACCCAACACGCCTATGATTTGGCCAATCTCGAAATCAGAGAGTTTTCAGGAACTCAGGAAATTACGGCTGAGGATATTAAAGAAAATCAAATTACCATCGATAATATACCCATTAACGATCAAATTCCAACCCAGGAAATGTATAATTCGCTACAAGGAATTCGTAACTACTATCAGTTTTATGATATCGATGTCGATCGATATTTTGTCAACGGTGTCTATACCCAGGTGTTCCTGGGTACCCGCGAAATGAACAATAGTTTATTGCCTGACGAAGCAAAGACCTGGGTCAATCAACATTTGAAGTATACCCACGGTTTTGGTGTGGCAGTATCGCCAGTTAATAAAACCAATAATGTTGGACAGCCGGCTCTAATTGTCAAAGATATTCCACCGGTTACGGATGTCAGTGAGCTGATCATCGACGAACCGCGGATATATTTTGGCGAAAATCACTACGACTATGTGGTTACAAATTGTACCACCGCCGAATTTGATTATCCCCAGGGCAATGATAACCAGGAGGTGACCTATACCGGAACAGCAGGGATACAGATGTCATTTATCAATAAATTGGCATTTGCCCTCTATCACGGGTCGTCAGAACTACTATTGGCAAATGAAATCACAGACGAGAGCAGGATGCATATCCATCGCAATATTTCAGAACGGGTTTCAACCATTGCACCGTTTTTAAGTTATGACAGCGATCCCTACATGGTAATCTCAGAAGGTCGTTTGTATTGGATAATTGATGCTTTCACTACCAGTGATCGCTACCCTTATTCACAACCCTTTGACGATGCTGGTAATAATTATGTCCGCAATTCGGTAAAAGTGGTTGTTGATGCTTATAATGGGGATGTAACCTTCTACAAGGTTGAGGATGAGCCGGTACTAGAAACCTACAGTAAAATATTTCCCGGGTTTTTAAAAGATCTTTCCGAAATGCCGGAAGGAATCAGAGCGCATCTGCGGTATTCAAAAACGATGTTTGATATTCAATCGGATATTTATAAAACCTATCATATGTCAAACCCCCGAGTTTTCTATAATAAAGAAGATCAATGGGAAACTGCAACCCAGTTTTATGAATCCGAGAAAACCGAGGTGCCAGTAGAATCAGCTTACACGATTATGAAATTGCCAGATCGGGAAGCAGAATTTATGCTGACAGTGCCATTTACCCCTAAAGACAAGGATAATATGATTGCCTGGCTGGCTGGCGTGTCGGATGGCCCTGGTTATGGGCAGCTGATCCTATATGAATTTCCCAAGCAGCAATTGGTTTATGGGCCGATGCAGATCGAACAGCGGATTGATCAGGACACCATTATTTCACCACAGCTAACGCTTTTAGGTCAGCAGGGGTCACGGGTTCTGCGGGGAAATCTGATGTCGATACCGATCGAAAATGCGATTATCTATGTTGAACCAATCTACATTCAAGCAGCTGGCGGAGAAAATAATTTGCCGGAATTAAAAAAGGTCGTGGTATGTTACCAAAATCAGATTGTTATGGCTGATTCTCTGGACTTGGCGTTAGCGCAGGTTTTTGAGATCGAGGCATCGCCGAGCAGTACCACACCGGCTCAAGGTTCTGGGAGTACATCAACCCAGGCAGAATTAGTGGCAAAGGCTAATAATCTGTTCAAAGAATCACAAGAAGCTCAAAAAGCTGGTAATTGGGCGGGATATGGTCAGAAAATAAATGAGTTGGAGCAGGTTTTGGCTCAGCTAACGCAAATATCTGGAGTAACTCAGTAGAATAAGATCATAAGTATTTAAATGCAGGAGGAAAAAATGCTCGATATAAAGCGCATCAGAGAAAATCAAGAAGAAGTTCAGGCCGGTTTAGACAAACGCGGTCAATACGATTTAAGTGTTGTTACCACCTTAGATGAAAAACGCCGGGAAACATTGGTTCAGGTTGAAGAAATGAAGAGTCGGCAAAATGTGGTGACTAAACAGATTCCGGTTTTAAAGAAAGAAAATAAGGATTGCACTGAGATTTTTGCAGAAATGAAGGAATTGTCAAACAAGATTAAGGATCTCGATGCAGCAGTCAAAACAATCGATGATGAGATAAAAATTCAGTTACTTAATTTTCCGAATGTTCCCAACCCTCAGGTTAAGGTGGGGAAAGACGATAGCGACAATCTGGAAATCAGAAAATGGGGCGAACCGCGAAGCTTTGATTTCGAGATCAAAGCCCATTGGGATATTGGTGTCGATCTGGATATCCTGGATTTTGAGCGGGCGGTCAAAATCACCGGCGCCCGATTCAGTATGTTTAAAGGCGAGGGGGCGCGTTTACAGCGGGCTTTGATTAACTTTATGCTGTACACCCACTGCGAAGAACATCATTATACCGAAATCTCCCCACCATTTATGGTCAATCGGGAAAGTATGACCGGTACTGGACAGTTGCCAAAATTTGAAGAAGACGCCTTCCATTTACCCAGCAAGGACTTTTTTCTGATACCAACCGCAGAAGTACCAGTAACCAATATCTATCGCGATGAGATACTAGGAGAAGAAGAATTACCCAAGTACTTTACTGCCTATACCCCCTGTTTTAGACAGGAAGCCGGGTCAGCCGGTCGTGATACGCGGGGATTAATTCGCAATCATCAGTTTGATAAGGTCGAGATGGTTAAATTTGTCCATCCGGATCGGTCATATGAAGAGCTCGAATCATTAACAAATAATGCCGAGCGGATCTTACAATTACTGGGGATTCCCTACCGGGTGGTTGAATTATGTACTGGCGATCTAGGCTTTAGTTCCGCTAAAACCTACGATATTGAAGTATGGATGCCAAGTTACAACCGCTATGTCGAAATCAGTTCCTGTTCAAATTTTGAAGATTACCAGGCCAGACGGGCAAACATCCGCTTTAGAGACGGAGAAACTATGAAAACCCGGTTCTTACATACCCTCAATGGTTCAGGGCTGGCGGTGGGCAGAACCTTTGCCGCAATTTTAGAAAACTACCAGCAAGCTGATGGATCAGTTATGGTTCCGGAAAAACTGGTGCATCACATGTGGGGAAAAACCGTTATTGGCAAGTAAACCAATTAAATAATGACAATATAATAAATTAAAAATAAATAAATGAATGACACCTGTGATTAAGAATGACAATCGTGTCAGATGGAGGAAAAAATGAACGCAAATGGAAAAGAATTAGTGATAACCGAAGAAGGTTTTAATAACATAAAAAAGGAACTGGAGTATTTAAAAACAGTCAAGCGCCATGAGGTCGCGGATCGCATTAAAACGGCCCGAGAATTCGGCGATTTAAGTGAGAATGCCGAGTATGATGAAGCTAAAAATGAACAGGGTTTTGTTGAAGGCCGAATCTCGGAGCTGGAACACAAGCTTAAAATAGCGGTTGTGATTGTTGATAAGGATATTCATACCGAGGATGTTGGCGTTGGTAGCATCGTCAAAATTAAAAACCCATTATTGGACTTCGAGGCCGAATATAAGATTGTCGGATCGGCAGAATCTGATCCTAAAAATAACCGTATTTCGAATGAGTCCCCAATTGGATCAGCACTACTGGGAGCAAAGGTAGGCGATACTGTCAAGGTTCAAATTCCTGACGGCGAAGCAGCATATCAAATTTTAGAAATACGTAGATAGGGGAACAGACATTGACAACAGAAAATCTTAGTGAACTTTTAGAAATTAGAAGAGATAAATTAAAAAAATTACAAGAAGCCGGGAAAAATCCCTTTGAACAAACCAGTTTTAACGTCAGTGCGCATGCCAGAAAAGTTGAGGCGGCCTATGATGACTATGAGGAAAAAGAAGTGACGATGGCAGGCCGGATCATGTCTAAGCGGGGACAGGGAAAAGTGTCCTTTTATGATCTTCAGGACTCGACCGGGAGAATCCAGTTATTCCTGAAAAAAGATGCCCTGGCAGATATCTATGACGAAATTAAAACCTATGATATCGGAGATATCGTTGGGGTTAAAGGGGAAATCTTTAAAACAAAGATGGGGCAGATCTCGGTACGTGTATCAGAACTGACCTTGCTGAGCAAATCCTTGCAAATTTTACCGGAAAAATACCATGGTCTAAAAGATATGGAGCTACGTTACCGGCAGCGCTATGTTGATTTGATTGTCAACCCGGAAGTAAAGGATGTTTTTCAGAAACGATCACTGATCATGCGAAAAATACGGGAATTTTATGACGGCCGAGATTTTATTGAGGTTGAAACACCAGTTCTGTCTAATTTGGCTGGTGGTGCCAACGCCAGACCTTTTATGACCCATCACAATGCTCTTGATATCACCTTGTATTGTCGAATCGCCCTGGAACTGCCACTTAAGCGTTTAATTGTTGGTGGATTTGACAAGGTTTATGAAATGAGTCGGGTGTTTAGAAATGAAGGGATGGATGCCACCCATAATCCGGAATTCACATTGCTGGAGTCCTATGAAGCCTATGCCAATTATGATGATTTAATGAAAATGATCGAAGAACTCTACAGTTTCCTGGCCGAAGAAGTAAACAAATCAGAAACTGTTATTTATGGTGATAAGGTAATCAGTCTGGCTGCTCCATTTAAACGGGCACGAATGGTTGATTTAGTCAAAGAACATACTAATGTTGATTTTGATGTCATGACCGATGTGGAAGTGGCGCGGGCAGCTGCCAAGGAATTGCACGTCGACGTCGATGGCAAAAATAGTGTCGGTGAAATTATGGCTGAAGTCTTTGACGAATTCGTTGAAGATAAACTGATCCAGCCAACCTTTGTGACCATGCATCCAGTGGAAATTTCACCATTAGCCAAGAAAGACCCCAAAGATCCCCGATATACTGAACGATTTGAATTATATATAAACGGTGCTGAGTGTGCCAATGCCTTTTCTGAACTCAATGATCCGATTGATCAGAAAGAAAGGTTTATGTCTCAGGTGCAAAAGAAAACAGACGGTGATGATGAAGCACATCCTTACGATGCTGACTTTATCAATGCCCTGGAAGTGGGTCTGCCACCAACCGGCGGTTTAGGAATCGGAATTGATCGCTTGGTTATGTTATTCACCAATCAGCACAGTATCAGAGACGTTATTCTTTTCCCGACAATGAAACCCATCGACTAGATAGCTTAATAAATAGGGAGCTCAGAAGCTTAGAATTTTGATCTCCTTTAATTTACCAGAAAAAGATTGGAATCAAAAAATAAAATAACGAAATAATAAAACATTTAGTTTATGTGTTTAAATAATAATTATGAGGGTAAATAGATAAAACGTGTCGGTAAAACAGTTCAATATCTACTCTTAAAACCAGATAATTAGCGGATGAAAGAATCTTTTGCCTAATATCAAAGAAAAGTGAAAAAACTTTCAAAAAAGCGTTGACAGATAGAAAGAAAGAGCGTATACTAATGAAGTTGTCTCGAACGGGGCAGCAAAACAAACAGAAGAAATTCTGAACACAACATAAAAGAATTTCAAAAAACAGCTTGACAATCAAGAGAAACGACGATATAATAGAAAAGCTTCTTCAGTCGGAAACG
>Ga0180007_10005480_pt1 | contig 12796 bp, 16 predicted proteins | sample MM_PC_MetaG_FD_121122 | JGI IMG/M metagenome (GOLD analysis project Ga0180007, IMG submission 121122) | Groundwater microbial communities from the Aspo Hard Rock Laboratory (HRL) deep subsurface site, Sweden - MM_PC_MetaG | ecosystem: Environmental > Aquatic > Deep subsurface > Groundwater... | reverse complement strand
TTTCACAATAATAAACTAAGTATGGTTTGTATTTGTAATCTTTTTGATTGATAATTTCATAACCTTCATCCAAGGTTGTTTCTCCTCCATTTTTTGAAGAACCAATTAAAGTCATCTGCTTTTCTGTATGGTCTCTCTTTTGTACAAGTTTGAATTCAACAATTATGGGTTTTATCAAACCAAAACTCTTTCCGTTTTCTCTTAATTTATTTATAGTTGTTTTCGGAATTGATTCAATTAAATTATTTCTATGTTTTTTTGGATACTTGTTATCATACTTTTTAATCCATTTACCTAGGTTTTTCCAATCTGCCTTTGAATTTTTTATTTTCCATGTATTTTCTCTATGATCACTAGGATTTTTCTCAACTTCAACATCAAAAAGATTCCATCGTCTAAACCATCCTAAAGGAACTGGATAAATTCTGATAAATTCTTCATTATCAAAAGACCAAGCACATACACAAGTAGATTGCCTACCGTCTCTTAATTGATTAGGGGCTCCTTGACCAAGTACAACCAAATGTTTTAATAATACCATTTTATAAGTGATTTACTTTCCAACCTCTTTCATTTAATTTTTCAGCAATAATTCTTCTATGACAAGTTTTATAATCCTTTTCAAAGCATAGTAAAACTGTTTTTTTTCTTCTAGCCCTTCCTTCTATATCAGAAATATTTTCTAAGACATCTCTATCGTTCATATGGTTTTTATATTCTCCAAAAAACTTTTTATAATCCTTATCTATATATAATTGGTGCCTCATCTTTCTTGGAGAACCTAATTCAGGAACATGTTTATATAAAATTCCAACTTTTTTTAATTCTTCTCTTAAAATAGTTTTAGAAAAGCCATTCTTTCTACTTGATGGTAATTCCCTAACATCTATTAACTGTTGAATATTACTGTCTTTTAATTTCTTAATGAATTTTTCAATAACAAATCCTTCATATCCTATTGTATAAATAGTATCATATTCAGAATTCCAAATTAAGCTACCTCCAATCTTTATCCTTCTTAATCCAATCTCTTTTTCTAATTTTCTAACCCATTTATTATTTGGGTGTTTTTGAGGAAGATTTAATTTATCTCTTATATTAGTCCAAGTTAAACCAGATGGATGCCTTTCTAAGATATTTTTTATAGATTTTTTAAAGTCCTCATATAATACTTTTTCTTTATTATTTGGAACATTATCACCAGATTGTGAAGTAATTACCAATGAATCTCCTTTTATTTTATCTTTTAGTTCTACTCCTTCTTTCCATCCTAATTGATTCACCCTATCTTGTGGGATAACCAACACCCATTTAACATACTTTTCATAATTAGGGTCATCTTTTTTTCTTGAAGAATGTTTTTGAAGTTTCATATATAAAATTGGTACCCATAATATAAAAAGGTTTTGGTACCCATTATCACTATTTCTGGGTACCCAAAGGTTTAAATAGTTTATGGGTACCCATAACCATATGGAAACACAAGAAAAATTATTCCACGATGTAAGAAGCAACTTCAAACCAGTCATAGCTCTTGAAAAGAATAAATATTCTTTAGAACAAGAAAAAGAGAGATTTATTCAGAATATGTGTGATTTCATAGAACCCCTCAATTTTGAGCAATTGCAGGTTATGGGAAGACCAAAAGCCAATTTTAAAGATATAATCAAAGCCATCTTAGTTATGTCCTATAATGGCATGTCTTATAGAAGAACTCAGTCAGATTTAAAAAAAATGTATGCAGAAGGGTTAATCCAATCTATTCCTCCAAGAAGTACATTAAATGACTATGCAAATGATTGGGACACTAAATCTTTAATTGAAAAACTAATACAAATATCTGCTTTATTCTTTACTGAAAATGAAGATACTATGATTTTAGATTCAACTTGGTTTGGTCAAAGAATGTATACTGGTGGATATAGGAAAGTTCATGACAAGCGTTCTGGTTCTCTATATAAAGTAAGGAAACTTCATGCAGTTGTTTTAAAGAATAGTAAAGTGATTGCCTATGCTAAGGCAAGTGAAGGAACTAAAAATGATAGTCCAATGTTTGAAGAACTTGTAAGAGCCGTTGTAAAAAATGGTTTTCATATTAGAACTCTTCTTGCAGATGCAGGATATACTTCAAAGAACAATTATGCTCTTTGTAAAGAACTAGGGATAATGAATGCTTTTATTGACTTTAGATCAAATGCTACTACTAAAAGAGCAAAGTCAGATTTATGGCGGGAAAAACTTAGATTGTATAAAGAACAAAAAGAAATTTGGAATCAAAGTTATAGGTTTAGAGTAATTGTGGAAGGGGTTTTTTCTGCTATTAAGAAAAAGAATCTCAATTATTTAAGGTCAAGGAAAGAGACTGCTATGGATGTGGAAGTATTGTTAAAAGCTTTAGTTTATAATTTGACTATTATTGGGAAGTATTCTTAAGAAGATAGAAAAGTATAAAAGTTTGAAAGAATTGATTATAATGCCCTGATGAGCAGCATATTTATATGTTGGTTATGGGAAGATTTAATGATTCCGGATAATTAATGATTCTTTTACTCTGTCGGGGCACTTTTTTTCGGACAGTTTTCGGATTGTTTTTACTTTTCGGACTGTGTTTTAAACAGAGAAAACTTTAAAAACCTTAAAAAAAGGTAGTTTTATTCTAAACTTGGAGTTTAAAATGGTTTATGAAGAAGATCAAGAAGATGAGAAATTAGAAGAGCAAGAAGAGGATGAAGAGTTTGATTTTGATGATGATTGATTTTGAATAGTTTTTTAAAATCCTTTTCTTTTGTCTTTTTATGAAAGTACTAGTTATTGGGGATCCGCATGGTTATTGTAACTATAAAAAGTCTATTTTGAAAAAAGCAGACTTATATTAATAACAGGAGATATTGGTAAAGCAGATATTGCCAGGAAGAGAGCTTTTGAAAGATATGAAATTGAGAAGAAAGGACTGCCTGAGAAAGAGTATACTCCAAAACAAGAAAGACAGTCACATATGGAAATTTATAATTCTACAATGAAGATTATTAAACTTTTATCAAAATTTGCGCCTGTTTATAGTATTTTAGGAAATGTTTGGACCAGTGATAAAAATGTAAAAAAAGAAGAGAAAAAGTTAGGAGTTAAAATTCCTCATCTTGTTTTTAATATGAGAAAGATTAAGGGTTTTAATATAGTTAAAAACTCAATTAGAAGAATAGGCAGTTTTAGAGCTGGTTTTTTGGAATATTTTGTTGATACTAATTGGGTTAAGGATTTCAAACCAGGAGATTATTGGAAGAAGATGAGAGAAGCAAAGAGAGATAGTGATAAAGCCAAAAGTATTTTAAGGAAATTTGGAAAAGTTGATATCTTAATTTGTCATCAACCACCTTATGGGATTTTGGATAAAGTGACCTTTAAGGGAGCTCCTAAAGATTGGAAAGGAAAACATGCTGGAAGCAAGGTTATTTTAGATTATATTAAAAAATACAAACCAAAAATCGTTTTGTGCGGGCATATTCATGAGGGAAAAGGTAAGAAGAAGATTGGCAAGACTATGATTTATAATGCTGGTTGTTGTGGTGATTATCTTCTCTTAAACATCAAATAAATTCATCACAATATTGCTTAAAAAGCTGTTTTTTCTTATTTTTTTGTATGAGAGTAAGCAAGATTGAGAGACTTATTAGGTTAGTTGAGGAATCAGAACAGATTAGTAAGCTTGAAGTTAGTGGAAGAAAGGGCTTACGTGTTTTAATAAGAAAGACTACTCAAGGAGCAAAAAGAGTTGAGAAAAGAGTAAAGGAAGATGAGTCAAAACTCCCTCCTCCTGGGCCTAAATACAGATTAATAAGATCACCTTATACTGGTACTTTTTCTTATCTTGAATTAGGAAAAACTCCTTTAGTTATGATAGGGGGCAGAGTTGAAGCTGAGCAGACTGTTGCAGCAATTATTGTAGATGGTGAAATTAAAACAATTAAATCAGAATACTCTGGAGTTATTGATATGCTGTTTCCTGAGGAAGGGGATTCTGTTGAAAAAGGAAAACCAATATACAGAATAGATGTACATGTTTGAGGTTTTTTTGAACCAGAAATACTTATAAACCTTTGGCTTTTTCTTGAAATATGAAAATGGGGGGGGGAGAGATTCACTGGTTAGGGCATGCTGGTTTTTTAATTAAGAATTCTAAAATAATCTATATTGATCCTTATAATATAAAAGAAGGGGAAAAAGCAGATATAATTCTCATTACACATGGTCATTATGATCATTGCAGTGTTGATGATTTGAAAAAGATAGTTAAAGAAGGGACAAAAATATTTGTTACAGCTGATGCTCAAAGTAAAGTTACAAGGTTTGATGTGCCTATTCAAATAGAGGTTGTAGAACCTGGCCAGGAGATAGATTTAGGGGATATTAAAATTGAAACTGTTGTAGCTTATAATCTTGATAAGACTTTTCATCCAAAGACAGAAGGCTGGATTGGGTATATTATAAGGATGGGAGATGTGGTAATTTATCATGCTGGAGATACAGATGTTATTCCTGAAATGCAGAGACTTACAGGGCATAAACAACCAGGTAAAAATTTTATTGCTCTTCTTCCTATTGGAGGAAGATACACTATGACTGCTGAGGAAGCAGCAGAAGCAGCTAAAATCATAAAGCCGTCTTTAGCTATTCCAATGCACTTTGGAAGCATAGTTGGTAGTGAGGAAGATGCAAAGGAATTTGTGGAGCTCTGTAAGGCTGAAGGTATAGATGCGAAAATTTTAGAAAAGGAGTGATTAGAAAAGTATTTATAGATTCTGAGGAATTTCTATTTATGGATTTTAATGAATTAAAAATTTTAGATGGAAAGTATTGGGACGTTTTTTTACATCAAGATCAAACAGCTCTTGGCAGATTGTATTTTTGGTACAAAAAAGATGCTCGTGATTTGTTAGATGTTCCAAAAGAAGCTATTAATGAATTTTATGAAATAGGTAAAAAGATAAAAATTTCTTTGATTAAATTGTTTAAACCAGATATGTTTAATTACCTTGTACTTAATAATGCTACAAGACATTTATATATTCATTTAATTCCAAGATATTCAAGGAAAATTAAGATGTTTGGCTTGACTTTTAGTGATGATTCTTTTGGTGCGAGTTATAAGAGAAACCCCTCTTCTGTTGTTGCTTATGAAATTTTAATTAAAATAAAGGATTTGATAAAGAGAGAGATAAAATGAAATACTTATTAGGAAGTAAAAAGGAGTTTTTGGACTTTTTAAGTAATATCAGGAAAAAAGATAAAATTACAATTTTGGCACATAATGATTTGGATGGACTAGCCGCTACTTTGTTTTTAGAAAAAATTCTAGCTACTAGAAAAATTAAGGCAAATTTTATTGAGTTTTTAGGACATCACAAAGAAGTCCTAGAAGAAATGACAAAAAAATTAATTAAAAATAAAATTTCAAAGGTTTTTTTCTTAGATTTTAGTGTTGATTTAGGTTATCTTAAAGATTTTGAGAAATTTAGGAAAAAATTTGACACCTTTTTAATTGATCATCACCCTATTAATCCTAATCTCAAGAATAAAAAAGGCATGATTAAAACAGAATCTAATGATTGTACTGCTTTGACTCTTTATGATTTAGCTAAGGATTTTTTTAATGTTGCTTCTTTAGATTGGTTAGCTTGTGTGGCTATTGTTGCTGAATGGTCTTATAAAAATCCTGAAAATATGAAATTTTTACAAGAAAGATATCCTGGAATAACTGATAAAAATTATGAAAATTCTGAACCTGGAAAAACCTATATGAGGATTGAGGCTGGTTTGAGATATTATAAAAAAGACTTGAAAAAAGTTTATGGTTTTATTAAAGATAAAAATCTTGAAAGTTTGAAAAAAATCCAAAAGATTATTGATTCTGAGATTGAAAAGGGAATGAAAGAATACAAGGAGAAAGCTGAGTTTTATCCTGAGAAAAATTTGTATTTTGCTTATTTTACTCCTAAATTTGATTTATCAAGCCCACTTTTAACTATTCTTTCTAAGAAAGAGCCCTTTACAACTTTTGTTCTTGTTTCAGATAGAGAAAAAGATTTGCGTCTTAATCTTAGAAATCAGGAAAGTGGGAAGGATATGAATGTTCTTGTCCAAAAAGCAATCAAAGGGCTTAAAGACGGGGTTTCTGGAGGGCATTTTAATGCAGCAGGAGGTTCAATACAAAAGGAAGATGTTGAAAAGTTTAAGGAGAATTTGTTAAAGGATTAATTTAACAATTCAATTTCTTTTGTATTAGTTAATGTTTTTGAGGCTAGTTTTTTGATTTTTGGATCTATTTCATCAGGAGCAAAATAAATACATATTGTTCCAATTTTTAAACATTCTTCAAATGCTTCTTTACTCCTTGAGGCAATGTAGTATTTTGGCTGCCTGTATTTTTCTTTAAATTCTTCAAAAAGTTTGGATTTTGAGGGCTCTTCTTCAGAAGAACTTGCATGGATTATATCATAAACTCCCTCGAGATTTGCTGCTTTTAGAATTTTGGTAATATGATCTTTTGTGTTTGTTGTTATTAATGCAATTCTAAATTTGCCTTTTAGTTTTTTTAATACATCTGCTAATTTATGATTAATCATCTCTGTATGCATTTTTATATAATAGACAACATCTTCTTGATACCATGATCTTGCTTGGCTGATTCTTTCTTCTTTTGATGCATTTGGCATAATTTTCTCCATGGCCAAATTCACACCTTTAAAGTATTCTGGATGGCCTTTCCACTGGCTTAAACTTGGGTTTTTAGTGAGGAGAATTGCTCTATCAAACCAAATTTTGTGAGGTTCTATGAATGCACTATGATCTATAAGGAAACCATCAATGTTTGTGGCTAATATTTGTTTTTCCATAAGATTTAATACCTTTAATTTTATTTAAGGTTTATGGTTAATATCTTTGATAAATGCAAAAAAGACATTTTATCTAAAAAGGATAAATCTTCTAGAAAGGAATGGGATAAAAGAATTAAAGGGTTGTGCGAAAGAATTAACAAGATGAAGGATTATTACACAACTTCGTCTTGTTCTGGCAGAGTTTTATTAATCATTGATTCTGATAATAAAAAGCCTGGGCTTTTTTTATGGGTTAGTCATGATCTTATTAGTTTTAAAGAATTGAAAGAGGCCTTGGAAAATGTTAATAAATTAGGCTTAATAAAATTCAAACAAGAACCTTGTATTTTACATGTGGCAGCTAGAATATTACAAGACGCTCAAGTTTTATTGGATAAGGCAAAACTTGCAGGATGGAAAAAATCTGGAATAATTGCTTCTGGAAAGAGGTTTATTATTGAAGTAATAAGCACTGAAAAGCTAGAACTTTTTGTTATTAATGATAGAAAAATATTGGTCGATGATGATTATTTGAAACTTATAGTGAAAAAGAGTAATGAGAATTTGAAAAAGAGTTGGTTAAAGATTAAGAGGTTGGAGAAGTTGTTGAAAAGTAAGAATTGAGAAATTTTAGTTTGTGATTAGTCGAAATAAATCTCCTGCATTTCCTTTTGGATCTCTTGCAACTGAGTGTGCCTTCCAAGCAATACTTCTTATAGTTGATCCTGCATGGCCTTTTATTTCTATTTTTTCTTTATGATTTATCATTATTTCTTTAAATGATTCTAGCAAGTATTTTGTATCTATGAGTTCTTTTAGAAAGCTTGAATAATATAATTTTCCTATTCTTTTGTGTTCCCATAAATAGTGTGCATGAATGTCTGAAAACCCAAAAAGAGGAGCATTTATTTGCTTAACTAGATTTTTTACTTTTAAGTTTGTTTTGAATTTTGGTATTAAGCCGTATTTTGGAAATTGCCCATTAATTTCTAAGCCAGTTAAGTATATTGGGTAGTGCTGATATATGTATCTGAACACTCTTTCTCCACATCCTGCTGAATAGAGATGAGGAAAAACTGCAATTCCTCCTTGCTTATCTACCTCTTTTAAAACTTCTGTTATATCTTTATTTTGGAAAGTGTTTTCTTTGATTCCAAATGTAAGCAAGTCTCCTTGTTTTACATGTACTTCTCCTCCTCTTAATAAGTACAGAAAGCCTTGTTCATTGGTTAATTTTAAAACTAATGGGGATACTTTTTCTATATCCCAATTTTTTGGGTTGAGAACTCTGTTTCCTTCATTATCTTCATTTTTTTTAACTAAGTCAAAATTATCAAAATTTCCTGTATATGATGAAACTCTTGGAACTCTTTCTGTTATGCAGAGTGCATCAAGTCCGCGATCTATTGCTAAACTTACTAGTTTTTCAATTCTATAAGGAGGACAATGAATATGCCCGTCAAAATTGAATCTTTCTGCCATAAAACTTTCTACTTAGAGAATTTTTAAATGTTTCTGAAAAGACTGGAAAGAATGTTGAAAAGTAGATGAATACTTAAAAACCCACCTTAATTATTTCTCTTATGAGACAGATTGATCACACTGTTCATAAACTTTGTTGGGATTATGTTTCTAACGTTGGTAAAGGAAATAATCCTTATATAACCCAGATATATCAAAAAGACGTATCTTCTTTTATATGTTTTAAAGAAGGAGCAGATACACATAGTCGCAAGGGGTATGTTGGTTTGGTTCTTGTTAATAGTAATTTAGTTGTTATAGATCCTAAAGGTGATGAACGATTTAGGAGTTATCTTACGAAGGAATTGACAAAGAGATATATTAAATCTAAAGTTATAGACCTTTTAGCAGAAAAAAACACATAAATATTTCTGAAAATCCATAACTGAAAGCATCTTTTTAAGAATCAAAATATTTAAATAGAAAGAGATATTATTTTCTTTGTTATATTAATTGATGGCGGTCAATTAATGTAATCTTTACATGCATGTAGAGGTGTTTTCCTCATTCTTTAATAGTTGGAAGAGTGCCAACTATATAAACTTTTCGTAGAAAAGTTTTGAATAGAGCTAAAATGGAGGAACTTAAAGATGGTATTAGATTTTGCAAAACAAGCAATTGAGAACTCAGACAGTCATAGTATTAATTTTGATGAGTTAAAGGCTGGGAAGGCAAATATTAAAGTTATTGGTATTGGAGGAATGGGCTGTAATGCAGTTACCTGGCTTTTTAATAAAGGAATTAATGGTGCTACTATTTATGCAACAAATACAGATGCCTTGCATTTGAGTGTTACAAAAGCTGATGAAAAAGTTTTGATTGGTAAAGAACTTACTCGTGGGCTAGGTTGTGGTGGACTTCCGCAAAGAGGAAGAGAAGCTGCAAAAGAGGCTTTGGTTGATTTGAAAAAGGCTGTTTCTGGTGCAGACATGGTGTTTGTGATTGCTGGCATGGGTGGTGGTACTGGTACTGGTGCAGCTCCAGTGATTGCCCAGCTTGCTAAAGAGACAGGAGCAGTGGTTATTGATGTTGTGACTATGCCTTTTGAGTCTGAAAAGGCAAGAATTGATAAAGCTGAATTTGGCCTTCAAGAGCTTAGAGAAGTATCCGATACTTGTATTGTTTTGGATAATAACAGGCTTGTAGATATTGCTGGACAACTTCCTATAGAGCAGGCTTTTGCTGTTGCTAATGAGTTAGTCAGTACTATGGTTAAGGGTATTGTTGAAACAATTACTTTACCAAGTCTTATTAACTTAGATTATGCAGATGTCTCTTCAATTTTGAAAGGGGGAGGTGTTGCTGTTATTGGAATAGGTGAGGCAGATACGCAGGATCGTGTTAATGAAGCTGTAAAGCAAGCCCTTACACATCCTCTACTTGACGTGGATTACCAAGGTGCTACTGGAGCTTTAATACACATTACTTGTGGACCTGACCTTAAACTTGAAGAGTTTGACCTTATTGGAAGATGTGTTTCTGAGAATTTAAGTCCAGACGCCCAGGTTATTATTGGAGCAAGAATCAGCAAGGATTTTATTGGTAAAGTTAGAGTCATTACTATTATGACTGGTGTGAAGAGTCCTTATGTGCTTGGAAAGCCAATTGAAGAGCAGACATTTCATTCTTCTAGAGAATTGTCTGACTTAGGAATTGAGATTTTGAGATAATCCGGAGTTTTATTTTTCTCCGGTTTTTTCTTTTTTTCTTTTTACAATATTTTTAAATAAGAACCAGCTGTGCTAAGAGCAGCTAAAACAAGAATTATTATTAAAATAATCCAAGGACCTTTTCTTTTTGTGTCTTCTCTGTCTTCTGTTATTCTGTTAATTTCATATTGTAAATAATAGAGGCCAAAGATAAGAGTGAAGAACCAGGAGATTTTTTTAAAGACCTCTTTTTGTTCGAGTGCTTCATTTATTATGCTTCTTGAGATGAAGGAGGCTATCAAAGAGAGAATTATATTTAGGCAAAGGCCTGCTCCAAAAAGTATGAATAAGATTGTTTGGGTTGGGCTTAAGTTTTGATAAAAGGCTCCCATATTTGAGTTGACTGTAAAGGGAAGGACAAATAGGGCTAGAAGCTCTAGCATAGTTACTGTTAATAAAGTTATTGCAATGGTTTTTGATAACCTTTTTTGAGTCCCGAGATTGTAAAATTCTTTGGATTTTTTTAAATACCATACTGCAGGGTAAATCCCAAGAGTTATTGTGGATATAATCCATAAGAGAAAAACACTCTTTTTTTGAGGTGTTTTATTGAAATCTTTTTCAGGTATCTTTTTTTGTGAGTTGATTTCTGTTTTTGGAGGTTGAGGTAGTTTTTTTTGATCTTTGTTAAGAGAATCTAAGTTAACTCGTTCTGCACCTCTTACAGTATGGATTTCTTGCATTTTATGCTGCTATTTTTTTAATAGGGCTCTTTTTTTTATTTTTATATTCATCAAAATATAATATAGAATCAATGTCCACCTTTGGTTTTTTAATTGTTGGTTTTTGATATTCATAGCCAATAGGGAATATTGCTTCAACTTGGATTTTATCTGGAATTTTTAAAATATTTTTGACTGTTGGTTCAACAAAATGCCCTATCCAGCATGTTGCGAGTCCTTTGTCTGTGAGTTTAAGGAGAAAATTTTGAATAGCAGCCCCTACTTGCTGTCTTACATAAGCATGGCCTGATTTTTGGTATAGGTTAATTGTTCTTTCTGGGTTAGAGCAGATAACTACAAGATAATGAACTGTTCCTACAAAGGGCTGTTGAGTTGTTTCTGCAATTTTTTCTATTTTTTCCTTGTTAGAGACTAAAATGAATTTTGGAGTGTAATTTCCTCCTGCCATTGGAGCAAATCTAGCTGCATCAATAGCTTCAATGATGTCTCTCCAGTCTGGCTCTGTGCTTTTGAATTTTCTTACAGACCTTCTTGATTTTATTACGGAATCAAAATTCATGAAAGAAGAAGGAAATGATATTATAAAAAGGTTATTGAGGTTATTTTCTTCCTGCTTCAAGCCATTCTTCTGCTCTTTCTTTGGCCTGATTGGATAAATACCACAGCATTGGAGCTAGGACAATTGCAATTATTCCTATCCACCAGTATTTTGCTTCTGTAAAGAGTATATAGATTCCTGCAGCCACCAGTATAAATGAGGCTATTTTGAGATTTATAGAAAAATATTTTCTTCTCCAACCCCCCATTCTATAAATATATTTTACTGCCCTTGATTTTGAAGGTTCTTTTGTTCTTCCCATACTCCAGAAATTAATAATTAGCCCAACACCAAGAACGCTTATCAAAATACTTCTAATAATGCTTACTGTATTTGTTGATGGAATAAAAATCCACAACGCAGCAATTAACATTATAACTATAATTGTTCCAAAAATAGATTCCCCCCTTGTAAACTCCCTCATGAATTGATTAATGAACTGTGCTATAAAAAGGTTTTTACATGAGTGCAAGATAAATTAGCACTCCTACGAAAATTAGTATTAAAATGATAAGTATAATTATTCCAATTTTGTTTTGTTTCTTTTCTTTTTCTTGCCATTGTTGTGTGAATTTTTTCTCATCTGTGGCACCTTGAACCCCTAATTCTTGGAGTGTTAAAGCTCCTGAGAGGTATTTTCTATAATAAATGAAATAGAATAATATTGCACTTAGAAAACCAATTAAGAATAAAAGACTTCCAATATAATCAAGAATTTGTATTCCAATAGGAACATTACTAAGAACACTGCCTTTTAATAAATTGAATATCTCTCCACTTTTTGCTAAGGTGTTCATGTATATCATTCCTACAATAACTTTTATTATTGGGCCAATTATGATTAATGACTCTAGGAATATCCAGCCCCATTTTTTAGTAATTTTTCCAAATTTAATCATTAAGAGAAAAAATATTAATGCAAAAACAAGTGGAATCCCCACATATTTTATTATTGGAATCTGAATCCCAAATAACCCAAGTAAAAGATTAATGAAAGAGACGATAGCAATAGTTACTAATATATCAAGCAACATTTTATACACCTTCTTTTTTCCAGAATCTTGTGTTAGCATTTTTTCTTTATCATATTAATACCACAAGCTAATTTAAAAAGGTTATTGAAAACGCCCGAGGAAGGATTTGAACCTTCGACTTCACGGTTCCTGCAGAATCAGATAGATTCTGTAGCAAGTCTTTGAATGGGATTCAAAGCCTTAACAGCCGTGCGCTCTAACCAGCTGAGCTACCCGGGCTTATAAAGAACTCAAAATTTTTGAATATTTAATTCTTTCCATTTTTTCTCAATCCCAAATCATATTCTAGTTTGGGTTGGTGCTTTTCAAGATAAGCATAAACATTTGCTTGCTTAGCCCCTTTAATAAGATGAATAATTGAGTCTTGAGCATTTTTGAT
>Ga0180007_10005479_pt1 | contig 12798 bp, 15 predicted proteins | sample MM_PC_MetaG_FD_121122 | JGI IMG/M metagenome (GOLD analysis project Ga0180007, IMG submission 121122) | Groundwater microbial communities from the Aspo Hard Rock Laboratory (HRL) deep subsurface site, Sweden - MM_PC_MetaG | ecosystem: Environmental > Aquatic > Deep subsurface > Groundwater... | reverse complement strand
TGAAGGAAAATATCTAACCTTAGAATTTCCTTTATTACATTGTTTTATTAGCTTAATACAGTTTTCTAAATCACTGATATCAAATTCTCTAATCATCGCACTCGCTCCTCAAAACTACATTGTCATTACTAAGTTTATCATGATTTTCATATGCATAATTTCTCTTTTTTATGGATTATATCATGTAAGTTTTTTATGTATTGGAAACTTTAAGTCTTAAGATCAATCTATACAAATATCAGTCATGAAATAATCTTCAATTATAGGCATGTGTGTTTCTGCAATATCAATGTTCTTTATTTCATCTTTTGAAAAAAATTTAATCTCTCTTGATTCTGAACTACAAAATAATTCTGGTAAATGATCTAGTTCAGCTTCATATACCACAGTTATAACGCGCAATACATTGCCATCAGGATAACTGGCTATTCTTGATGGGTCGTCATATATTTTAACTAAATGTATTTCATCTTTAGAAAGATAAATACCCGTTTCTTCAAAGGTTTCTCGAATGATGCACCCCACCATACTTTCATTTGTCTTTAAACCTCCACCAATGATTGCCCATCTATTGCTGTCACACCTTTGTTCTAGTAAAATCTTATCATTATATTTAATTATAATTGATGCTCCTATATGATTAGGTTTGTTAGGTTCTGGTGCGGAATTATCCTTATAATAGAATCTAGCTTCTTTCATAATCAACCTCTTTCACAGATATCTTTTGTAGGCAGTAACCTGATAATTCAATAAGCGGATTACTCCTTAGCAATTTTATATATTAAATCAGGAATAATTACTTTTCTTCCATAATTATATTTTGCTTGTAGTTCTTCATTTTTTCCAACAAGTGGGTGTCTAGAAGCTAAATTATCAGAAACGATTAGTAAAGCAATTGCTGGCACTTCGAGTAAGTCTGCCAACAAATAAAAAGTACTTGTCTCCATTTCAATCAAATCTGTATGAAATTCTTTTATTTCATCTAGGTGATAATATTCTAACCCTACAGAAGCCGTGCAAAATACAGAAGCTTTTTTTAAAGAGTACTTATTTTTCTTTGCAAGAGTTATAACTTCATCTATGTATTTACTATCAGGATATATTTTTCCAAATGGTTTATAATCATGTAAATTATCTTCTAAATATGCATTTGCAAACACACCAGCAACACTATAAGAAGGTGTGCATAAATCACCCACATTATATTTTTCAGTAAGGCTACCAACTGCTCCTATAAAAATTAATTTTTTAAAATTTAATTCACCGCAAATAGATAAGTGATCTAGAAGAGTGCCTGCTCCTGATGAAATTTGAATCCATGCTATTTTAACATTGTCTTTTTCCACTAAATAGCCAGATGTAAATGAGTGTGTTGCAAGAGTCGTAATATTGAAACTATTATCTTGAATAATATTTGTCGGTTTCCAACTTGGAGCAATTACCAAAGCATCATATGTAATATTTGAATCTAGTCCAAAATTCATATACGCCATATTGGATACATTATATTCATGTATTTTATTTAATATATCTAACATTTTTTGTTTCATCCCATCACCCCATGCAAAAATATTTTGCTAAATTGATATCTTTAAGAGTTTCTGCATCTTTACCTTTTCTAGGTCTATATGTTTTATAAATATGAATCAGGTTTAACATTTTGTTCCTCCATCTATTGTCCTATCTATTTTTAATCTATACTGTCTTGTCATTACTAAGTTTATCGCGTTTTTTAATAGAAAAATAGTGTGTTTTACTCTCTTACCATACCAAGTTTACTGTTTTTGCACTAGAAGCTTACAACTTTAAGCACAATCGTAATCAAATCTGATTTTTCTCTTAAAAAAGATACTAAGTCACTGATTTTCATAAATATAGTGGAACAGGGAAGAAAGAAATATAGCTAGATAACCGAGACTAATTGCATTCTTCTTAGGCTATATCTTTGTTTTTTACAAATCGTCTTTAAAAACTATAAAAATATCCTCGCATATATTTTTATCAATGAGATTATTATTTGCCATATCATTTAAAATCTCGAATGCCTTTTCCTTAGAATACCCATCTCTATAAGGCCTATTTTCTCCCAGCGCTTGAAAAATGTCTAAACAAGATAACAATCTAGAATTAAAATCAATTTCGGTGTCTCTAAGCCCTCTAGGATATCCGGTCCCATTTAACTTCTCATGATGGCTATAAATCCATTGATTTATGTCTTCAAATTCATCAAAACATTTTAAACATTCATATGCAATGGTTGGATGTTTTTTTATCTCATCGAATTCTACACTTGTAAGTGTCCCTTCTTTATCCAATATATCATTACTTATTCCTACCTTTCCAAGATCGTGTAGATCAGCAGCAATTAGCAATTTTAACCCATGAATTTCATTGAAATGGTAATGCTCAATCATTCGTCTCATTTTTTTTGATAGACCAGATGAATGCTCACCGGTAAAAATGGATTTTAGGTCAATAATTCTAGAAAAAACAGAACTCATATCTAGGACAGTACTATATCCAACATCTACTAAATAATCTTTAAGTTCTTTATCAATTTCTTCAAAAATAACTTTATTTGATATTACATCCCAAAATTTCCAATCTGAGTATAATCTCGAAAAAGTATTAACTAGTTTTGGTGAAAAATGCTTACCACTATTTTCGATGCTATATTTAAGCATTTCTTCTTTAATATTAGTATTCTTTGAAGCCAATTCAAAATTAAAAACATGGTCTAAAATACCTACTAAATATATAATTTGTGACATTATTGGAATATCATTCCCGGCTATACCAAATGGTCCAGAACCATCAAAATTTTCATGATGATACAATAGTACATTTTTTGGATTAGAAAAAAACGGGATATACTTAATGTTTTCCTCCCCTAATATGCAATGTTCTTTTGAAGAAATAAGTATTGAATTAATGTTAGATTTTTCTTTTTTTACTATAGCAGATTTTTCATGAAGCGTGATTCCGGAATCATGAAATAAAGCTAAAAGAACTAAATCAAAAATTTCTTCATGAGATAAATTTAATTCTTTTGCTAATTTGAGAGATACAAATGAAACTCTCAACCCATGTTCTATAGGAATTCCGTAAATTCCCTTTTCAACAAATGCTTCAGTAGTAAACAAAGCTTTAATAAAATGTTTCATATTTATTTTCATAATATTATTCGTCCCTTCAAAATTGTCTTGTCATTACTATATCTATCATGTTTTTCACTAAAAAATAACGTGTTTTACTTTGGAGTTATACCAAGTTTACTGTATAGGCATAGTGACATAAGGATTTTCAGTCGTTTCATGCAACAAAATCTTATAAAGAATTATACAATTTTTCTAATTCAGATAAAATCTCGCTAGTATAATGAGAATTATTCTCAAAAAAATCAAAATATTCACTTTTACTGAAAATACCATTTTTTATATCGTTTAACGCAACTTTATTGATTCTATTGTTTTCTTTATATAGTTTATCTATAATACTTTCAAAAACCACGAAATCATCTGAATGAGATAGTCGTATTTTCTCTAAATGATTTTGTATTTTTTTAGTGTTCGTAAACAATTTGGTGACGGCTTCACTAGCATCATCATATTTATTTAAAAAATAGGGCAATCCTATAGTGCAATCACAACGAATTGAATGTAAAACCCCAGCTACACTCTCTTTATAATCAACTTTAGATTTTAAACGTGTCTGCATATATAACAGAAATAAAGCTCCACATATAGCAAAAAATGCCCCCAAAAAAGCAATAAATACATCTTGCCAAAAAACGTTATTGATAATATCTACTTCATAAATTTCTAAAAACATTATTATCCCACCTCGAATATTTTTATTTAAAAATAATTATAAATGCAACACATGGTTTTTCAGACCTATAATTCTAATAATAATGATTTATCTCAAACAAAAAAGGAAAGAATAATAAAAATTAATCCACTAATTAAATTTATGACTTTTGCCTTCTTTTCGCCAACATAATGAACCAATAATTTGCCTTGACCAATTATCCCAGTCCATGATAAGAACAATACTAATATTCCCATAATTAAAAGAATCCAACTCATTAAACATTTCCCCCTTCAAAATTGATATTGCATTACCCAGTGAGGTTTAAATATACAAAGTATTAACACAAGGATTTTCAGTCGATCATGTCACTAAGTTGGATCGTTTTGTTTCTGTTAGCTTCTTCAACCACTCCATTAAGATAATTGAAAACTATCTTTGTGGAGTATTTTTGAATTGTAATGATTGATGCATCTCTGTATTCTACTGTAATTTCCAAATAACTGTCTTTCAAAGTTCTACGAAATTGTGATTCAATATATTGACCTGATTTTATTACTTCATTGCTAAATTTATGACTTCGTTGATATGGAAGAATATCTTTTGGGTTCTTTTCATAGAAATCGATAACATCTGGGTAAACCATTTTAGAATTTAACTCTTTATTATCATCATTTTGTGTATATATTGTTATATGCATGTTTACATCAAATGCAAATCCGGATCCTACATTATAAATTCTTATTTGGGCAAAACTTTTATGGGGTTCTACTAATTGCACCCTAATATCTGCTTTTTTATTCCTTAAATCTTGATCTTCCATAATTTTAAGTTGTTTATTAGAATTGCTTATCTGAATCGCAACTAATATCAATGCAGTGAGACTGATAACCCCGCTTAATGCCTCAAAAATCGCTATAAAAATCGCTTCATCTATGCTAAATAATTCTGGTGCTATTCTAAAAAACATAAATAAAACTATTAAACCGCTGAACATAAATACTTCACGTTTAGACATTACAAACCTCCATCATAATATATTTATTTAGATACTTTAACAAAAAGGGTTCATTCTACGATAGGTCCTTTTTTTCATCTTCTTTGCCTTCCTTTGAATCGTTAGTGATAACTGTATATTCAATTTTATCATCGAGTTTTAAATTCACGGTTAATCCCATTCTTACATGTTTTGTCTTTGGATTACTAAATATTGTCGTATTGTCAACTTTAACAAATTTGTCATATACATATTGAATGGATTCATGATTGTTTTTCAAAAATATAACATTGGGTTGATTTCCCGAATTCTGATAAAAAATAAAATAATGAATATTACTCTTTCCTCTCATAAATTCCAAAAGTTCATTTACACATAATGGATTGAATGGGACACCATCGTTAAAGGTAACAGGATTATAAAAACTATCAACAATTACAAAACCAATATCTCCTGAGTATCCTAAATTGCATAGGTTTTTTTTATATTCTATTATCTTATCATAGTGATCATTAAATGTATCTTTAAACTTTTTTATATATGAGGTTAGTGAGAAACTATACTCAAAGTCTTGACTGCTGTAATTGTTCCCACCTGAAATTACAGCTTTCCTTTCATCATTTTCTACAAAAGTAAAATATTCTTTATCATTTTGGGATTCTTTAATATTTTTTGTTCCATCAACTTTGAAAACCTCAACTGCTGATACAACTTTTTTATCCTTTATTAATATTAGATCTGGCCTTTCATATCCTTTTTCTTCGACACTTTCAGCCACAGATCCATATATTTTCAATAAAAAATAATCGTTATCTTGTATCGCGGGTATATTCCACTCACTATAGTCTAGATTAGAAATAATATTGTTGAAAAAAATAACTTCATTTTTTTCCATATAATTAATTCCATTTATTACTTTTGTTTTCATATATATAATCCCCCAAAATTTCGTTAGTTGAATTAATTGTTGTCTTTTCTTAATCAAATAAACCTAATATAAAAATATTTTTTGTAAATAAATTGTCCCATTGTAGAAATATGAAACTAGGGATTACCAACACACAAATCATAAATCATATGTTCCACCAACAAGATAGATAGAAGACTTTCCTTTAGAAATTCGCTACTTATATCTATCGTAAACGTCTTGATATGTACCTTTTTTTCTATAATCAATATCCCCACCCCTTTTGTAGTATATTTACTTAATTATAACATATCTTTTTTTCAGATTACACATGTAATTATAATATGGCTCTGTTGCACAAGAATATCCATGTATTTATATAAAGCCAAACCATAAATTCCTTTTTTAGATTAATAATAGATCCGATAAAAATTCTTTATATAAAAATTTCAGTTAAAAAAATCCTAATGTCTTGGGGGGGACGTAGACATTAGGATTGATTCATGAGTTTCTCCAACTAAAGGTAGTAGAAACAATCACATTATATATGATATCAAATAAAACATCAACTCTTAATCATTGGGTCAACGGTTCGAATCCGTTAGGGGGTACCAATAGCAAATTAAAGGATCTAAGTTTTTAGCATCGCAGGGAAGCGAATGCTCTGTTGCCACAATGGCATACTTCCATAATAAAGGAATGTGTTCATAAAGTCAACAAGAAAGGAGCGTTTCTATGTTAAAACTCAAAGAAATCCGAGTAAATAGAGGTTTAACTCAAGAACAGGTCGGAAAATTCATCAATGTTACCCGCAGCCAAGTCTCCAAGTACGAATCTGGTACACGGATGTTAAATCAACAACAGATAGTAGTTTTAGTCAAAGCACTGAATACTACTGCAGATTATTTCTTAGGTTTGTCAGAAAAAGAAAAAGGCAATTGATTTGCCTTTTTTTCTTTATTAATTATTGATACAGTTGGGTACCCCATCAAATTTTTAGCACACTTACTTTTTTTTAGAGTACCTTATGCCACTAAATAGCCATCGTGTTTGCATCCAAATTTATACTTATATGTTCAATATAGAAACGAATATTATTATCTACAGCAATCTTAGCCAGTAAAGATCCATCGTTTCTCTTTTCAAACTTATCAAGAAAATATTCAATATCATTAAGATTAGTCTTCACTTTTCTTTTATCATAACTTCCATCTTTTAAGAAAGTTATAATCAATAACAATGCATTTGTTTTCTTTCTATCTATAGCTTCAAGGATAGTTCCAACACTGGCAGATACTAATTGATATCTCACTTTACCATCAATATTGTCGTTAAACATAGCACTATACAAACCGCGGTAACGCAATTGATGATTATGAGTGTCATTAATATTTATATTTGAATAGTACTCACCAAGACCTTCATCGGCTTTTGCTTCAATACCTACTACAGCGTCTTTCATTAAGACCAAAGAATCATGATTTCTTCCTTCACCAATACCAAACCCTTTAGATTTAAGTCTTGTAACATATTCTGGAGCAACAATAATCTGATCCGCACCTGAATACTTGCATAAAATGTTGTTGAGTTCAAATGGAACATCTGGGTGTTTCATTGTCATATATCTAGCTAATTCTTTTGCACTTCTACCATCTTTCCAATGTTTCATCTTTTGCTTAGGAGGGCATTCACTGAGCCAATCATCAATTGTTTTTATTTGCTTGTTTAGTTCGAAATTTTTATATATTTGCATTAGGATTAGATCCTTTCACATAAAAAATTAGATTAAATCAAATTTAGTTCTATATTTATTCTTAAAATATCCATTTTGGTTGATTTCATTGATTAGTTCATTAAAACACATTAAGTAGTTCTCAAAAATTGGCCTTAACTCGTTAATATTTATAAATCTTTCATACTCTGTAAAGACATAATCAAGAACCTTATTTTGCTGAAAATCATATTTTTCGAATATTGTATTTGATATATGAGCACCTACTTTATCTCGAAAAACTTTTATCTTTGAAATCATGAGATTATTATCTCGAGTTATATTTTGATATTTACTGGATAAAGCAGTAAGAAAATTATGTCTTGAAGGTTGTACCATTTTTAAAATCTCAATCAGGTATATGAAATCGGCGTCATCTTGATATCTTGTTTTGGAACTGCCACTAATACATAAATTAGTGAAATGAGTAACTATACCTTTATAGGCTAAAAACATATATCCAATGGGAATTTGATTAATTGGTATATCGTTGATTCCTAAAAAAGCATCATTTAATTCCTTGAAAACAACGTACAAAGACAAAAAATAATTGTCAGCATTATCAATAATATTAAATTCCACTATAAATTGGCTTTCCTTTATATCTAAGATTCCACAAATTAAAGTTGTTTCCTCGTTTGTGGGTGTATAGCTATTTTTTCCTAATAAGATCAACTTGCTTTCCTTAATGTTAGTAGACTTTGATAAAGATGATAGACTAATGCTTTTCTCATTAAGAAAGAAAAATAACTTGCAAAAACTAATTGTTGTTTTCATTTTTGTATATCCCTCGACCACATATAAATTAGCTTCATTATACAATTAATCAGTTTTACTATGCAAGTTAACTACTAAATAGGCTCTAATTGTCATAATCAATGCTTTTATTTTTCTAGATTGATTTTCCGTAATATCTTCTTTATATCGTTTATTAAACATCTTAAGTAGAAACCTATAATCATTTTCTGAGTCATTTTGATTATATTGATTAGGTAAGAAAACATCATGCTCATATAAATATTTAATAAGGTTTTTTGAAAAAAATTGTGAATCTAAAACAATATATTCTCCATCTTCAATAGCGTGATGTAATTGATATAATTTTTCTAAAACTGTAGTTTGAGTATTTAAATCTTTTCTCTCAAATTTTTTAATGCAAGAACTACCTATTGGAAATAATACATTACCATTTTCTGTATTTTCAATTGTAAAGAGATAACGGAGGTGTTCATGTCCACAAACGCATTGTGACTCCATTTCAATATCCTCTTCATGATCTACTATTTCCCATTCGGAAACAGCTATCTCCCATGATGTTTTATCTTGTGAGTTTGCCATGACTTGATCAATTAATCTATAATGATTGTTTGAAACCATATTCTAATTCCCCCTTATACCTATTTTTTTGATAAACTCTCTGAATAGATATGATGTATTTGTTTAAATTCCTCCAATTTATCAAAGGAAACGTCTAATATCTGTATTGTAAATTTAATATACGTAATTACAGTATACTTTTTATTAATAATTTCATCCTAATCCGCTTTCGTGTCTATCAAGAATATCATAAATGTTTTTAATCATTTTATCTTGTTTCTGTACAATATCCAACAAAGCGAGATTCGAGTAATATAGATTAGCAAAATCTTCACCAGTCCATTCATATCCTGAAGACATCCTTTTTGAATACTTTTGATGTTCTTTTAATAGCATCTCTTTTAGGTCATTCATTGCGTTATCTAATTCTGTTATTTTATAATCATTTTTTTTCATAATTTCCTCCTATTTTACTTGAAATCTTTTTTTAAAACCACGGTATTCTATATTAGATTAAGATTTCTATATTTGTTCTTTCAAAGAATCAAGTTTTTTTTGCTCTTTAACAAAGAATTCTTCTTTTTTTACCAACCATGATTCACTAGACATAAATGGTTTGTACTTTGTCAATGTCTCAATATTTTCAACTGGAAGTTTTGACAAGAGAAAGTCCATCGTTTCCTGGTCTATTAATTCTTTAAAATATGTTTTCAACTTCAGGACATGATGTTCGGTAATTCCTGACACATCACTTGTTCGTATAATTTCATTGGCTGTCTTATTTGAAACCTTGGATTCAAACAATTCTGTATTTTTAATATAATCAATCTTAACTAAGTCTTTTCTTAACTTCCCAATATTCTTATCATTAATAAAGTCAAGAGTCCACTTACTATAATTCTTGGCATATTTAACTCTTAACATTATAAGAAATTCAACAATTTCTTGGTCCATGTAGTCCTGAAATGAATCAACTTTGATTATGCTACATTTTCCTAAAGTACAATCCTCTTCTATTTTTTTAAAGTTTTTCTTCACAATCTCTCTTAAAACTTGTGGGTCCTGTACATATTTTTTTGTGAAATTCCAATCAACAAAATCATCTACGCAAGCAATAGCCTCAAGTATATCGGTATCGAATAGTTGCTGATGATCCTTATAAAATGATGGCGTTTTTTCGAAAATCAATTCATCAATTATATCTTTGCTAATTTTTGGAAAATTCTCTCCTAAATGAAGCATCTCGCCTTTAAAAATGCGAAAGTTATAAAAATCAATCAATTCGTTTCTGTTTAACTTAATATTTAAATCATGTGGTTGATATATTTTATGTGCATTTGTGTGAATTGTAAAATAGGTGCCTGATATGAGATTTGGGATATTGATCCATAGTTGAGCTGCTTCATCTATGCGAGAATATACTAAAGATACTTGAACTTGTGCTCTTGGAGGAATAAAAGAGGGAATCTTATGTAATAGCAAAGTTGTAAGAACTACATCATCATAATTGCTTACGTTTTGATTCTTTGGCTCAATCATGTTTCCTTGAATATCGAGTAGCAGGAAATATTCCGGTTTCAAACTGACTTCAATACCTGTCTTATTTAATATAGAAAAATTAATGCTGAAATTAGTTTGAGGTGATATATCAGAAATCTCAATTTGACAATTATCATTTTTAATTGTTTCAAAAACTCTATATTCCTTTTTTTGCAATTGATCGAATATTGAATCATTCATCAAATAATCCATGCTGACCCCAAAAACTTCACATAGGGACCCTAGTTGTTGTATATCCGGATAGCTTTCTCCCTTTTCCCATTTCGATACAGCTTGCCCTGAAATTTGCACTCTTGTAGCAAGTTGTTCTTGTGTCAAATTCATCTTTGTTCTTTGCTCTTTTATTATTTGTCCAACCTGTTCTGCAGACTTAATCATTTTAACACTCTCCTTTTGACTACATTATATATCAATTCAACGTGCAGTTGTAGAGTATTTATAGTTGAAGCAATCCAACCCATGGTTGAATTTGTGATTGAATTGATTTATAGTTTCTAGATCTTCATTTATATTTATTATATAATACTCTAATAAAGAAAAATTGGAATTATTCAAAATAAAGCAATACAAAGAATTTTGAATTTCATTTTATTTGAAATCTTTTGCAACTAAACTATATGTGCTTATATCGTTTATCATTTGTTTTAATTCGATACTTCTTGTGTTCTCATTGCTATTCAATATTTTAGAAATCCGGTTTTTCATCTGAGTCCCCATTTTATTTCCTAAATATATAGCGCTAATTTTCGGAACTTTTATCTTTCTAGCATCTTCGTTATCCATTTTTAGTAATGCTATTGAGCGCCACTCAGATTCATACTTCCAACTTTCGTGTTTTGTATAAAGCCCCTGCAAAAACAAATTGATCAAATCGCCTTTACCTTGTTTCTCAATATCCTTTAGATCAACTTTATCAAGAATATTCTCGTCAAGTGTAATGCGCACAGATTGATAATTTACTGGATACAAGAACATTGATATCAGATTTGTGTTTTCTATAATGCTTGAAAAATCATATTCAATGCAGAGCCCTTTATGTTTATCTGCATAGTGTGACCACATACTAGGATTATTGTTTGAACTTGTCAAAGAGGCTACCCCGAATTTTTCATCAATAAGGTTAAATATCTTATCGTTAAAATTATTAATCCCATCGTTGACATTTGTCTCGAGCAAATCAAATTCCTTTGTAAACCCGTGTGCTTTAGATAGATTCCCAAACTGCTCTAATTGAGGTTTTTTTGGATTTAATTCGTATAGCTCAACTAGGTTATGATCTAGATCTATGTTAAGCTGATTCATAGTTTCCCCTAGCTTTGAGACATCAATCTTTTGCTGCAAAAAAGGTTGCAGTAAGTTTGCAAACATCTCTGGATTACCCAGAAGTTTCTTCGTGAATTCTTTTTGAGTATTTATTAATCCTTTTTCTTTTATTGCTGGCATTAAACCAAACGCAGAGTCAAAAATAAATAGGACAAAATCTTTGAGACTTTGATGAATATTCAATTTGGAAATGATATCCTTCATTTCATCTAAAGAAGTTATTTGATGCTCAGAATTCTCTAACTCATCAAAAATAGCACCAATATCTTTAACTTGTATAAATTGATTAAGAACTTCTCTAAAAAATGAATTAAGTCCAATACCAAAAACGCAATCATAAGGATCGTTAAAGAATCTAGGGGTATTATGATAAATATACCCATTCAAGATAGAACTAAATCCGAATTGTTTTTCGTTTAATAGATTACTGAGCATCTCTCCATCACTCAATACATCTTTATTCATAAGATTAATAATTGGGACATACCTATATAGTTTGAAATTAGATTTTTTTAATTCGGTTGTTATGAAATCGGAATATGCTTCTTGGCCTTCATTAAAAAATTTACCCACAAAATCGTTAAGTTCCATTTACCCCTCCCGACTACCTGTATTTTATTTATTTAATTATAACATATCCATTTTAAAATTAAACGTGTAATTACAATATGGCTTTACTGCACAAGGACATCCATGGATTTATATAAAGCAAAAAAACAAATTGATTCTATCAATTAATATTAAATCCGATAAAAACTCTTTATACAATATTTTCAGTTAAAAAAATATCCTAATGTCTGGGGGGGGATAGACATTAGGATTTATTCATGAGTTTCTCCAACTAAAGGTAGAAGAAACATTCACATTATATATGATTTCAAATAAAACATCAACTCTTAATCATTGGGTCAACGGTTCGAATCCGTTAGGGGGTACCATTTATCATTAATAGGATCTTAGTTTTTAGCATCGCGCCCAAGCGAACGCTATGTTGCCATAATGGCACACTTCCATCATAAAGGAATGTTGTCATAAAGTCAACAAGAAAGGAGCGTTTCTATGTTAAAACTCAAAGAAATCCGAATAAATAGAGGTTTAACTCAAGAACAGGTC
>Ga0180007_10005478_pt1 | contig 12799 bp, 22 predicted proteins | sample MM_PC_MetaG_FD_121122 | JGI IMG/M metagenome (GOLD analysis project Ga0180007, IMG submission 121122) | Groundwater microbial communities from the Aspo Hard Rock Laboratory (HRL) deep subsurface site, Sweden - MM_PC_MetaG | ecosystem: Environmental > Aquatic > Deep subsurface > Groundwater... | reverse complement strand
TTTAGAGAGAAAATGCATAGCATCAGCGTATGAAGTAATAGCACAACTATCAAGCAATTCTTCATCATTTCTCATATAACAAGATTGATTTATTACACGAGCAAGAATCAAAAGTGCTTTTTCTAGTTCATTAGAAAGTTCAAGATGAGCTTGTTTCCATTCTTCAAGAATAAATTTATCAACATGCCCTCTTGAATAATCTGTTGGAAGCCATTTTGCTTCATCCGTTTTCTTATTTATTTCTGTTTCTTTGTCTTTGTGTATAGTCATTTTCTCGCCTTCTTTTTCTTATGAGGGCAATTCTTTTCTCCTCTAGCATCCCATCCGCAAACGTAACACATGTTCTTTTCTGAAATAAATTTCTTCTTCATTTAGACACCTTAGATTCAAATATGAAAAAGAACATCATAGCCGGTTTATTCTCGCGATCAAATGCAAATTTCGCAAAAGACTCTTTGATATTTGTAACTTTCTCTCTTTTCATCCAGTTATTTATTTCTTCATCTGCAGTATCTGTGTGTCTGCAGTAAAATGATTTGAATTTCAATGCCATTATTTATCACCTTTATTTGTAACTATCTGATACAATTTTGGATCTATTTTTGGAAACTTTACTCCGTTTTTCTTGAAAACAGCATGAATAATCTTCAATAATGCCCACTCATCTTCATATATTGTCCCTTTCAACTTTTCTAGCAAATCATCTAAGATTTTATCCGCTGTTTCTGATTTTACATTGTCCCATTTTTTCTTTTCATCTAAGATCCCTTTGTCTTGTTTGTTATGTCCTCCATGAGTCAAACAATATCCACAATTATGATATATTCTGTTTTTATTCATATTCATCAACCCATTTTGTTTTGAAATGTATTATAGTTATCATCATTATCCAACAAATACTATATCCTATTACTCCACCTGATATTAAACTTTGAGTAACTACATCATGTAAATTTGTTTTCAATCCCATATTTGATACTGAAATCATAGCTACAATAATCATCATCAATCCGCCTAACATTGTAAATTCAAATTTATCCATATTTATCACTCTTTTATGATCTCTTGAACATTCTTCAACGATATTGTTATTTGTTCAGACCAGTCAATAGCTCTAGCAATGTCTCTCTGTATTATGTACTTAGTCAATTTTGGTAGAGCTGTTTTCCAACAATAGTAAAGATTGTTCTCTATTTTACTGCGTTTTGCTTGATCTGCTTTAACTTTCTCGGGATTCTTTTCTCGCCAACTTCTCGATTGGCAAGCGTTGCATAGTTTATGTTTTGTAGAAACTATATCAACTAATCCGCATTTTGCGCATTTTTCCATAGAAATCACTCAGCGTTCTCATATTTTGTCTTCAAATATCCAAAGTCTAACCATCATTCCTGAAGTATAACAAAATGCAATACATGCAAGAGGTAATATTCCAACTAATACTCTTATAGGCGGGAACCAATCTAGCGAAGAATTTAGATATGTGATGTCTAGCCACCATCCAGCAAGATATGCTAACAATATTACAGCAGAACCCATTAGCATAGTAGCAATTATATCAGCTATTGTTTTATTTTTCATATTAGTCACCAAATCTTTTTCTCATCTGAGAGTACAAATATTCTGAAGCTGTTATTAATTCTTTGCTCTTATTCTCTGGTATTGACTTTCCGCTGCATCTGCAAATCTTTATGTTATACTTCTCAATATGTTCTTTACAGCTAGGACAGTTCAGAGAAGATGCATCAACACAGTCGCATCCGATACAAAACATCATCATATTTGTCACCCATACATGTTGTGTTTCTCATTTTCTTTAGGGACATCTTTCAAATTCTTTAGCTCAGGGTTTAGATGATAGTTCCAATAATTTACTATTGCATATTTAGCTGAATTAACTACATCTCTAAAAACTACAAAGGGAGTTTTTTCAGGATGCATGTTGCTTATTGTCATTGTTCTATCAATATTTGCAATTTTCCCTTTAAACTCTCCAATATCTTTTGACTTAAAAGTAATAACTGCAAGAAATGGGACTTCTCCTAATTCTTGCTCAATCAATTTACCCATTTTGTTTATTTGTGTTTGCATTTCTTGTTCGTTCATTTAATCTACCTCATTCTATAATACTTGGGCATATTTCCCATTTCATTTCAAGCAGGTCAGCAATTTTGTTATATTGCTCTTTCGAGACATTATAGCCAACTTTTTCTGTTCTGCCATTTTCAGTTATTCCCAATTCTATGCTATATGTTTCAGTCATTTTATTTCACCTTTTTTTCGAGATTGTTCATGATTGTAAGCCAGCTTCTTTCTCTATCTGCAAGATGAACTCCAGGGTCTTTAAGACCATCTGTAATCATTTTGTGAATAATATATGCAAGAATGTAATTACACTCATAGAACGGACGCTTTTCTATCAAGATATTGCATATTCTCTTTGGACTACAAGATGTACATTCATAGAAAGCATCTTCGTTTCTGATAAGACCCATTTTTCGTGTAAAGTATCCTTCTCCAAATATCGATTGAAGAGATTTCAATTTTGTTGATGTCCATCCATTTTGCATATTAAACACGTCTCATAGTTTGTGTTCCCTCTGGCTTGGGACAGTATTCAGTCTTGTTTTGCCACACAAAGTCAATGTTTTCTTCAAATCCGTAGCGGTTGCTCCAATTCACACTTCCTATCCAACACATGGGACCAAGAATGGCATCCTGACATAGCACTATCATATCTGTTTGGTTATCTTCAAATATCAAATGTCCGCATCCCCCTCCATAAACTATTGTCTGATTTAATCCACAGCGTGCTACTCGGTTCGCTACTTCTGTTTCAGACCAGTAGCATTGCGTTAGATTTTTGGTATAATCTACGAGATTGTCATATTCTGTTCCCAATACTACTAAACTGTTTGAAATGTCTGCAGTCCCATTTCTGTAGATTTTTATCTGATTTCTCAAATCATCATTTTGCATCACAATGAGAGCAGTTACAAATATCAAAAGAACGCACCCAACGCACATTGCAATAGCAAAATGTTTCCAAGTAGTGAGTTCTTTTGCTTGTTCTGTCTTAGATTCAAATATCCTAGACTTCACCATTTTCTTGGGTTCCTCTTTTTTGATATTTGGAGCTTCTCCATCTATTACATAGTCGTTTTCTTCAGCGGTCATATCCTTCACCCATATATTTCTTGTCTTCTGGAATAATCTCATTCAATTTCTTTCTGAACTTTTCCATATTGAAACTCCCTTCTACTAAATCAAGAAATCCGTCTTTCTGAGATTCTGTTAAATGGTTTGGTACGACAGAACAGTCAGAAATTGCTTCACATATCTCATTTATTATTTGTTGCTTGTTCATCTGCAATCACCACATAAATCTGTTTTAGTATACCAGCTCCATTCAAGGCAGCTTGCCCAGCACTTGAAATTTTCATCTTCGTGGACATCACCTTCTATTTTTACATTATCTTCGAATATTTTGATATGTGCAACTTCGTGTGCAAGGATATCTATGTTGGTTCTGTATTGTGGTTGTATTACTATGAATCCTTGCTTGTTTACTGCCAATGCATAAGCCGCAGCATTGTATGGATACCCTAGTGTAGCATTGAATTCAGCTACAATAACAATAGTATTATTTATTCCTGCATATTGTTCCATTTCTCTGACTATGTTCTCAGTACAGCTGATATCCTGTTGTATGTTGTTAAACAAGAACATAAATAGCAGTCCAATGGCAATAATTTTCATTATTCCACCTGTATTACTATCTTATACTTTCTGGGCAACGATGAAGCAAGCTTATGTTTGTCCATAAATATATCAAACCCAACCGATTTAGCTTCCATAGCTGCAAAGAAATTATACTTACCCCACGGTTTAGCATGACAAAACCTATCCCACCAAGATATAGGTATCCTCAATACTCCTTCTTCCATAACAAATTCTTTCATTTCTTCACCCATCTTGCTCCAACCGCGATTTGCTCTAATACCTCTTCCACTTTTGCCATATTACCCACGTAAATACAGGTATAGTAGTTGATGATTTCGGGTTGTATCAGACCTGCGTATCTGTCGTAGATTTTCTGATATTGTTCGTAATCTCTTCTGTCTTCTGGTCGCATATCTGGAACGAAGCAAAGTGGAGTTTCGTTCTGGAATACCCCCTTGCAGTTTTTCTTCCTGCAATCCAACGGCATCTCGGATTTTAAAGTACGAGGGTTAGTGCTTGCTGTTGCCCATACGCAGGTTTTCGTAGTATCTTGCTTGTCCGCGAACAGGTTTAGCTGGCGTGGTTTCATTTCTTCTCCCTCGTAAAGAACCAAGATGCAACGCAAGCACCAAGTATCCCTGCACCCATGCCCACAATAGCAAATTCCACAAACATCAATCCCGCATAGTTCGCATCATAGCATAGCATTTCACTTCACCTTTGTTGCATTTTTATTGCATCTATTATGCCTGTTGCAATCTCAAATGGAGATTTAACAATAAAAAGGACTGTGGAAATAACAAGTAGAGTAGCACAGCCAAATGTAGGCGCAAAACACCAGCTTTCAGAAAATTTCTGTATTAGAGTTTCAATCATTTTACTTCACCTTTTTCTTCTCTCGCACAAGATAACCTCTTGCTTCCTGTATATCTTCCAGCGTTGGAGGTTTTCCTTCAAGATATTCCTGTTCGGACTTCTCTAATATCTTTATTGCCTTATTCGCTTTGAGTATCCGTCTATGGCATCTTACGCAACAGTTTCCTTCCTTTATTTTCCTCTTACAATAAAGACATTTTCCTGTATTACAGGAGAGTATAAGTTCAGGCTTCTTTTTAGAACTAAAGGACACTATGGGAAGTTTTACTTTTGCTAACCCAGAAATCTCTTTTGGAATAGGGAGTTTCGGTTCGGGCTTCTGGATTAGGGCGCGGAGTTGTTTAATTGTTTTGCATGTGGGGCAACCTTTCCAAGTGCAGGTTTTAGGAGTATCCCCGTATTCGTCTGGACTTTCAAGTTCGCTTAACATCTTCGCTATCTTCCTGTCCTTCTCCTCTATCTGCTTCTCTAAAATATCAATTCTTGTCTTTTGGTATCCATTTCTCAACAGTTCTTCTCCATATTTTGTATCAAGTTCCTCCAATTCCTGGGTCTCTGAGAGCAGTTTTTCGCGGTCAGCTTTTCTCATCGTTATCACCTTTCTCATCTATCACTAAACAGAATAACAAGCAGTAGTTAGCTAAATCCAAAAGTGAGTCCTTGACACTCTCTTTCACCTGGTAACTACCTCCTTTTGAAAAGTAGTTTCGTATCCTGCAAAACTTATCAGTTATACGAGTGAAGATGTGTAGTTCCGGGGATACACCGACAGACGTCAACTCCTTGAAATTGGCCAAGGTGTCTTCTTCACCAGAATAGTCATTCCCTTTAGCATATAATGTGTCACTCATTATCGTCAGATATCCAGCAATGCGTTCTTCTTGGTTCTTGTTCATCTATATCACCTTGTAGTTTCCTATCCAAAGACCACGCCACAAGAGTTGTGGTGCACTGTCTTCAGATTCGTAGCTATAGCAGTAATACATATCATACCCATACAAATCACCTCAATTCTCGCAATACCCAAGTAAAGACGCTTATCTGCCCGTCCCTGAATTGGTTTGCGCCTTCCATATTGCTCTCTAAATCCTGTATGAGTTTCAATCTCTCTTCTGCCATCTTTCGTAGGTTTTCGCACTTATTGCATCCAAATTCCATAGGTTCAGGCATTCAATCCACCTTCGGGAGATACTTCTCTCGGAGTTTCTTGTAAGCCGTGCAATAAGCACAACTGCAATTACTATCGTATCCACCTACCACACTCTCCAATTCCGCGAAGATTTCCCGCGCCCTCTCTTTCTGTGCTTGGATGAGCATTTGCTCCACATTCTGCCGAGTAAATACGGGAGTTCCAGAACTGAACTTATGCAACCATTCCTCAATTATTTTATCAACGGACATAATCAATCATCCCTCGCTTCCGCGATTATCTTGTCCCGCTTGTTTATTTCGGGAAGAAGAACTTTCAGAAGTTTCTCATAGTGCGGGGCAATCGCCTTCTGGTATTCCTCCTCTGCTGGCTTTATCGCTCTCTTGTATTCTGCACAAGCCACATCTATCTTTTCTTTGCGTGTTGCCATATCTCATCCCTCCTTTCCTGTTAGTATTTCCCGCATAGTTCTTTTCAGGTGTTCCATGTTTCCTTCAAACTTTCCATCCCCAACAGCCTCATAAAGCAGAAGTATTGCATCCAATTTAGTATCTGAAAGCATCCTCTCGCGCTCATCCTTCCGTGCGAGTTTCATCATGTCCAGCGTAGGCACTATTGCATCTGGGTCTTTCTCCAGCAAATATCCAAGATACGGATGCTTTTTGATTATCTCCTCGTCGTTCATTTGGTTTCCCTCTTTTTCAGTTCCGCGTTCTCCTGCCTCCTTTTCCAAATCATCATACACACATTAGCAACATCTACCCATTCTTGCCTATCTCCTTCTATGGATGCTTCTTCAATTTCTTCGTTGAATTTGTCATCAAGTTGCTTGATAGGCATCTGTTTCCAACTATCTCCTTTTCCGTTATCATGCTTCGCCATTATACGCTCCATCTCTTTAGCAAACTCTAAAATTTCTGGGCGTATCCTCTCGCGCTCCTGCTCCAATTCGCGGATGATATTTTCCATATCTTTATTGACTTTCCGAAGTGTATTATTGGTTATCTTCAGCGCGTCAATCTCCTTCTCTCTTCTTTTAGCGAGTTCTTTCCATCCCTTAATTTGCCGTTCATAATTCTCTTTTACATCCCGTGATATCAAGATGCTCTGCTCTTGCTGTTCCTTTAGTTCCTGCTCCAATTCTTTTATGCGCTCATTTCGTTTTATCACCGTCTTATTTGCGTCCAATTCCAAATCTCTATATCTATCTCTTGCATCCTCCAATTCGCGGATGCGGGTGTCCTTCTTTACCAATCTTTCCGTATTCAAATCGTGTTCATCCTCCCACCGTAGAGTTCTATATTCCCTTTTCCAATACTCTAACTCCTGTTTCAGCGCGTCAATCTCCGCGTTCTTCTTCTCCAGCACCACGTCTAATTCGTATTCATAACGGGATGCCCTCTCACTTTGATAGATACCATAATGCCATTCGCATAGTTCCCCATCTTTTTGTTTTTGGCAATCCTCGCAATCATCACGTAATCCATTATGATAAGACCGGAGATATACTTCAACCTTATGCTTGTGTTTCCCATCCTCTGTCAGCACGGAATTGGAAGGTTGGGGCGCATCCATTTTCTCGGCATACTCCACGACTTTCCTCACATTCTCTTGCGTTAGAGGGAGTGCCATTTCTATTCTTGTTTCTGGAATAGGAGGCGTGGGGGTATCTGCCCCAGAAGCAGGAGGCATTTCTTTTATTGCCTTATCCCATTCTTCAAAGAAGGTTTTGGGCTTCGCTTCCGCGCCTTCCTTATCTGGTTTTGAATGGTTGCAATCACACTGCAAATAACCCCGCGCACGTTTTATGTCGTCCAGCGATGGTGGCTTCCCCTCAAAACCTTCAGGATAATTGTCTTCTTTGGACTTCTCATTTATCGCCAACAACTTCCTGCCCAAATCCAATTTCACTTTATCCAGACATTCACGGCAGTATGGGTATTGCGGAATATCTGGGTCGCACGCGGGAAAGAATGCCACCGCCTGTTTTCCACACTTGCAACAGTTCTTATTCTTTACATAGATTTGTTTGGACTTCTCTTCTTTTTCTTTCCTCCATCGCTCCATATCTGCGCTCTGCCTTCTGGCATTTTCCTTCATCTCTTCTGCAATATCCTTCGCTTCCGGTGCTTGCTTTTTGGAGTTCATTCCTTATTCACCCTACAATTCTCATAGTTCCGTTGATGCAATGGTTTAACCCTGCTTGCTTACACAAAATCATGTATTCACATGCTGTAAGCCCATCCATCACTCCCTCATGATGCCCGAATGAATAACCCCCATAAAAAACGGCTATGGCAAAAATAATAATGCCGAAAAATGTGGTTAGTCCCGCGCTGTCCTTCTTGCTGTTCATGATATCACTTCATAGTTCCGTCTGGAAAAATGACGGAAATACCGCGTATGATTTTCCATTCTGTTTTCTTCTTCGCTTCCGGTGCTTGCTTTTTGGAGTTCATGCTAATCATCCTTTGCCTTCTTCAAAACCTTTACGTAGGCTTTCCACGCCGGAGCTCTCGCCTTCTGGTAGGCTTCATACGCCTCATCTCGCATCTTCTCGTAGGCATCCCACGCCGAATCTATCGCCTTCTCGTAGGCTTCCCGCGCCGGAGCTCTCGCCTTCTGGTAGGCTTTCCACGCCGCGTCTATTTTTTCTTGCCTTGTCGCCATGTTCATTCACCCTTTGCCTCCCCGCAATCCGCGATTATTTCGTAGGTTTTCATTCTATCATTCTCTGGTATGCATACTTTTGCTTATAATATTCATAGTTCTCTTTACTTATATATTTACTAGGCAAACCCAAACTATATCTCAGCAAATCTTCTCTATCAAGTAACTCTTGGGGATGCCCTCTGATACCCTTTGCGTAGTATTCGTAATGCATTAGCTCGTGGAATAAAGTTGAATACTTATGTCTCCAACCACCTTGACTATCAATAACCCAGACTTCGCGTTTTGATATTGGAGCGCAACCCGCTACTGATGCCCAACACATTTTAGTTAATAGAGGTGTGTCATCTGTTATGTGTACTGTAACGTTGTAGGGTACATCAACACAATTGTTTCCATTAAAGCAGAGCAATCCTGCAATTACCAAGAATGTCATATTCATTTATCATCACCATAAAACATCTTTCTGCAGTTCTGTTTAGCATTTCTCCATTTGCACCACCTAATAGTTTTCTTAATTCTGTTACGAATATCTAAAATCCAATAATATGGATGAGTATTAGGAAGAAAGTTGACATGCTGCTGCATTATATCAGCTTCAATTTTTCTGTTACTATATCCATATTCCATCTTGTCCATTACATACTGTTTCAGAGACATTCCCAGTATATGCTTCCACCAAATTCTTTTGAACTTCTTGCTTGCTGGACCACGTTTTCCGGGTAAAGTAAGATACGCCCAATGTTTTACAGGTATAGAAACAAATTCTTTCATATCTTTATCTTTTGCTCCTAGCAATATATGATTTTTTGGAATATGCTGTTGAGGATCTATAATAATTTTTCTCTTTTGCCATTTCTTATTTTTTGCAAGTAACTCTTCGAGTTTCTCCGCTCTATCTCTTGGAATATCATATTTTGGTGCTTGTACATTTTGAAACAGAGTTCCAAATATCGAATGACGAATTGGAGATTCTTCGAGTTCGCGGATTGTTTCATCTACAGATATTTGTATCACTTTCTCGTGCGGCATATCAAGAGTTATTTTCTTCTTGATTTTTGCTTCTAAATTTAGCTTTGCGAACAAGTTCATTTAATTCACCTCAGTTTTCTTTTCTTTCTGCTCTCTAAATACTGTAGGGTTAAACTGACGGACGTACTCTAAAGTCTGAAGTTCTATAGCTTTGTGCTTCTCTTTGCTCACAAGTCGAGCAAGTTTCAGAATATTCTTAATGTCTCTTCCAGATGTACTCGAGTGAGTCTCAACGAACTGCTTTATGACTTCGTCTGTAACTGTCACATTCTGCAGCTCAAGCAGTACTTTCCATATTTGTTCTTGTTCTTCTTTGCTTGGGTAGGGATAATCTATGCGTGCTACACACCTGCTTGCAATTGCATCATCGACAAGGTCAGGTCTGTTAGTTGTAAGGAACAGAACAGATGCATGATACTCAAGCACACGAAGGAAGACGCCAACTATAGCATTCTGCTGCAAATCATTTCCTCTTTCATGTACATACACATCTGCTTCGTCTATCAGCATAATTGCATCCCATCGTGATGCTCTTCCTAGAGACTTCATCAAATTCTTCTCAAGCGCATCCGGGTCTGTTCCGAGTTGAGATGCCTGTATAGAGTATAGTGGCTTTTCTTCTGCTTCAGCAAATACTTCAGCTGTTAGCGTCTTGCCAACTCCAGGCGGACCCGTAAGAAGAACAATAGCTCCTCCGCTCTTCCCTGCTACAATGTCTTTGAAGTTCCCAGATTTGTGTTCCACGAGCATAGCAATAAGATGTTTGATATTCTTAGGCAATACGAGCTTACTATCTAGACTTTTGTCGTATACATATTTTGTTAGATAATTAACATGAGCAGATAGACGAACATGTCTCTTTAGATCGAATACTACAGCGAATGTATGAGTTGGGATTTCTATCTCTGGAGTTTCTTCTTCAAGATCTTCAGCTTTCAAGACTTCTTTATCATCAGCAGTTTCTTTCTCTGTTTTTTCTGCTTTCTTTCGTCTTTCATATTGCTCTTGTTTATCATGCCAATACCATGTATTTATATTTTGATGTTCTCTTTCTGGGTCGCTACCATCTTCTGTAAATGTATCTATGACAACTCTGTTTGTTTTGTCTACATTGTTCTCAAATACAAATATCATAGAATTCGAATGATAACTATAGCGATCTTCATCTTTGCTCTTTGGAGCATCGCTTGTTCCTATACCGCAAACTGTATATTGTTGGCCTATTTGTGGAATAATTTCAGTATACTTCCGTACCTCTTCTAGGTATTTCTTTCTCATCTCCTCTGTTTCTATGTAGTAACCATCGTTTGCTAGAATCTCTTCTATCTTTCTTCCTCTTACATCAGAATCGTAAAAAGAGCTACTATTTTTCTTTCTACTTCCGAATTTGTCATACATTGTAGTCATTTCTACATAAGCTGGTTTATCGCCATAATTTCCTTGTCTTGCAGGATGATACTCGATGCTTTCAACGTAATAGCAGAGCCAAGCATTACCATCTTTGTCATGTTTTTGAAAAATTCTGTGTCCCGGAACTTGCAGAATATATTCTCCTAGCAAATCGCAGAAATGTTCAAGCTTTCTTACCTTCTGAGTTCCAGGACGTTCGCATGCGGAAATCCAAGTTTCTATGTCCTTGACAACTACGCTCGTTCCTCTAATCTCCATATATTTTTTGCATTCTTCAAGAAGTTCTTTTGCTTCTGCAAGAGTAAATTTTCTCAAGTTGATCTCAATGAATTTCTGCCACCTGAAATTATCTTCATTGATATAGAAAGTCTTGAAAAAGCTCATGCCTATCGCATTCACGAGTTTTTCTGTTAATTTAATGTTCATGCTTTCACCATCCATTTTATTATTTCCTTTAACTCTTCTATTGAAAAACTTTCTATTCCATCTGCATCGCCTGTAAATGTCCAATTACCTTCATCTTTTGATACATAACCAACTATTTTCCCTTTTCTATTTACAGTTCCAGTTTTATTATTTTCAAATATTTCAATTGCTACTGTCATCTATTTCACCATCTTCAAGAGTTTTTCTCTGAATTTCTTTGCATCATCAGCAAGAAGGTCGTTAGTTATTGCATAATTCTTCCAGAGAGTATCAAAGTCTTTCTTGATGCTTTCAATACCTGTTTTGAGATCTCTGTGTGCTGCAAAGAGATCTAAATCTGGAGAGTGAAGAATATATCGCTGCTGCTTGTCACGTTCTACTTCAATCTTCAGCGGCTGTTTTAGATTTCTAAGTTTTCCGTCGACATATACATCGTAGATTTCAATGCTCCTCTGTTCTTTCTTTTTAGTCATCCATATCACCTGTATTTATTACACTATTACCATTTATAATACTATCTTTTGACGTAGTTTCAAATATCTGGAGAAGATAACAAACTGGTGATACGGACTGTGCATGTGAGAAAATCCGAAGTTTGCGATCTTCTTTTCCAGTGTTCATACTCGTGTTCGCCTCATTCCATTTTTAATGCATGTTTTGCAGAGAATAATACGTTCTCCCCTCATGTTCATTAAAGTGTCGCCTTGATTCATTTCGATCATGATTCCACACCGTCTGCATGTTTCTACCATATTTACCACGTTCTATGTTTTCTCAACATCTCTCGTGTTGCTCTTTCATGCTGTTCTTGTTTCGAAATTATGTCATGAAGTATCTCTTTCTGTTTGTGAAATGCGTTGTGAAGATAGCCACAACACGCACAAAAACGATCCTCAACGAGTTTGTTCGGATTTTTCTCTACTTTCACTTTTGTCTTTGTCTTGCATATTTTGCACCATTGTTCGTCTTGTCTCCGATTTTTCACAATAGTCATCATCCGTATCACCATTTTTCATAATTTATTCTTCTTTTTCTTTCTCGTAGTAATGTATAAGAACTTCAGTGCCATTGTGAGCTGTGCTCATCCACACATTATCGAGTTCAAATTCTGTATCTTTTGCAGTTCTTTGCTTTTCAAGATACCATGTGTTGATCATGTCAAGCATTTTTCGTAAACTTACTCCTGTAAAAGACTGAAATCTATACATTTGGAGTCACCGTTGCTTGTTTTTCTGCTTTAGCAAGATTTTTTCCAGTATGTATCGCAGAATAGAGACGTTTAATCAGCATTCTTGATTTTATCCCATATCCGAAGTCTTTTACTCTTTGCTTTATGTCATATCGTATTTGACGAGGAGTTTTTCCCGTAGCAAGCTCATTTTTTGCATATTTGGATACGTCCATTCCCAATATTTTCCTCCAGGGAACTTCTTTTCTTCGTTTTACTCGTGTGGCTCTCTTCTTTTTGACTGTATCAGTCTTCACAACTTTCTGGACAGGTTCTGAAACCTCGAC
>Ga0180007_10005477_pt1 | contig 12800 bp, 11 predicted proteins | sample MM_PC_MetaG_FD_121122 | JGI IMG/M metagenome (GOLD analysis project Ga0180007, IMG submission 121122) | Groundwater microbial communities from the Aspo Hard Rock Laboratory (HRL) deep subsurface site, Sweden - MM_PC_MetaG | ecosystem: Environmental > Aquatic > Deep subsurface > Groundwater... | reverse complement strand
CCTGGTTATGTTCTTTGCCTTCCTTTATCAATTTAAGTTCAAACCGCTGGCTGGCGATAAAAGTAGGTTTTAAAGCATTAGCTAAATCGTTAATATTCAAAACCTTAACTCCCTGCAATTGAGCTACCCGGTTTAAATTATAATCGGTAGTCATGACTTTAGCCTCCAGCTCCTGTCCTAACTTTACGATTTTTTCATCAACGCTTTTAACGCCCTCTACCGGCTGGTCATAGATCTCGACATCGACGTGGGGTTCCTGTTTTAAGGAATGCAAGATCTCAATGCCGCGTTTACCCTTCTGGCGTTTCATATGGTCCGTAGAATCGGCTAAAGCGTGAAGTTCGTTTAAGACAAAGCGCGGAACAACAAATTTAGCCTCCACGAAACCGGTCTTTACGATATCCAGTATCCTTCCGTCGATGATCACGCTGGTGTCGATGACTATTGTCTCTTCTCTTAGTTCCTGACGCTTAAATTTTACATAAGGAATAACCAGGTGAAAGTCATCCTTGCCTTTTATGCCCAGAGTGAGTCCTAAATAGACAAAGATAAAGGTGACAAACATCTTAATATTATCGATGATCTGGATCGGAACATCTTTAAGCAAAGAAAACTGGCCTAAAGTTTCTGAAAATATCCAAGCCAGTAAAAGTCCCAGGATTATCCCGAAAACAGCACTGGACAATCCTTTCAGAGAAACCTTGCGGCCGAACACTTCGATAAGAACGATAATTATCGCTAAGGCAGTGCTGGCTGCTGCAAAAATTACTGCCTCATCCTGGCCTAAGGCATAGCCTAAACCGGCAAAAATAATAATGAAAAATACCCTCAAGAATAATAAACCCATAAAAACCCCCTATTTAAAAATATTCTCAACTGCATCTTTTAAAGAAGAAAAACTTTTAATCTCAAAACCAAAATCCTTGTCGACCTCCTTTAAGTTAGGTTCAGGAATAATACAATGCTTAAAATCAGCCCTTTGGGCTTCTTTCAGCCGTAAATTTATATTAGAAACCCGCCTTAATTCTCCGGCTAAGCCCACTTCTCCGATAAAAGTCGTCTCCAAAGGTATATCCTTATCTTTAAAACTTGAAATAATCGCCATTACCGCGCCAAAATCTGCCGCCGGATCATTAAGCCTTAAACCCCCGGCAACATTCAAAAATATATCCTCGCTGGATAAAGAAAATTTCAGGCGCTTCTCGATTATCGCTACTAATAGTGAAAAACGGTTAAAATCAAAACCCAGGCTCCTGCGCCGGGCAACCCCGAAGCTGGCCCGGCTGACCAAAGCTTGAAGCTCGATAAGCAATGGACGCAATCCTTCGATGACACAAACAATACAACTTCCCGAAGAAGCTTTGAGGCGATGGGGAAGAAAGATATCGGTAGTCTTCTCTAAGCCTACTAACCCGGTTGATTTCATCTCGAATACCGCTATGTCCCCGGTCGGGCCAAAACGGTTTTTTATCGAACGTAAGATACGGTAATTCGAAAGCAGTTCTCCTTCAAAATAAAGCACACAATCAACAATATGTTCTAAAACTTTCGGCCCGGCCAGCGCGCCCTCTTTAGTCACATGGCCGACCATAAAAACAACTACTCCTAAAGTTTTGGCGATCTGGGTAAGGTAATCAGCTGAACCTCTTATCTGGGAAACACTGCCCTTTAGGCCTTCGCATTGGGAATAATGGACTGTCTGTATAGAATCAACAATTATAAATTTAAATCCCTGTTCCTTGACGGCCTGGTAAATACACTCAACGTTATCTTCCCCCAATAAATAAAGCTCTTTGGTGTCGATCTCCAAGCGCTTCATCCGCAAAACTAACTGTTCAACCGATTCCTCGGCGCTGACATAAAGAGTTTTTCCTTTTTTAGTAAGCCGGGCAGCGATTTGAAGCAGGAGAGTCGATTTACCCACCCCGGGCTCTCCGCCGACTAAAATTACCTCACCCCGGACCAGGCCTCCTCCCAAAATACGGTCAAACTCAAAATCGCTGGTCTCTAAACGCAAAAGTTCCTCTGAATCGATCTCAGTAGCCAGCTGAGGCAAACCTCTCTCCTTGACTATCCCGCCGGATTCTTTTTTGAGTTCCTCAGTGAAAGTCTCCCAGCCGCCGCAAAAGGGACACTTACCCAGCCATTTAACTGATTTATACCCGCAACCTGAACAGCTAAACATGATTAAAAAAGGATTTACTTCTTTGGTTTGTGCAGTAATTTCCAGGGATGCGCCTTAAGGTCTGCTATAAACTCCTCGGTTGTTTCATAAAGAGATGGGTCATAAAGCAGGCGCCCGATAGTTCCTTGTTTGTCTTTCATGTCCTGGATCAAACCTTTTAAGTCACCGGTGATAACCTCGATGTTATTGACTATGTTTTCGACCGAATTTTTGATCTCGCCTTCTCTTAAGAAATCTCTGATTTCGGCCATGGTTTTGGAAGCACTGGCAAAAATATCAAAAAGCGGGACCGGAGAGATCCCGGAAACAATCTCGCCCGGGGTTACATAACCGTTATTTTTTTCCGGCGGATCGATCTCTAAATATTTTTCTCCGAACAGGCTTAAACTGTTAACGAAAAAATAGGAATCCTTAGGGATCTTTATTCCGTTTTGGATTTTAGCGTAAACAAATACTAAAGACTTATCGCCGACTTCTTTAACTGCTACGCTTTTTACCTCGCCAATATCCACCCCGCAATAACGGATCGGCGAAGCATTGGCTAAGCCTTCGGCAAAATCAAAAGTAACAATTATCTGATAGGTCCCCTTAAAAACATTTATCTCTTTTAAAGAAATCAGGGTTAAGAATAATATCAGGAGCCCGCCGAGGAAAAAACCTCCTACCTTTAAATAAACCAGGTTATTTTTTCTTTCCCAGAGATTCTTTATTTTCACAAAAGTCATAGTTAAACCTCCATCTCTTTTATCGGCCCGCCAGAGGAGCCTTTTAAAAATTGAATAAGACGGTCATCCTGGCTTTGCTTTAAATCTTCCTTATTACCCTCAAAAATTATTCTCCCGCCCAAAAGAAAGGCCAAGCGGTCAGCCAGGCGTAAGCCCACTTCCAAATCATGAGTCACCACCACTGAAGTTATGCCTAAGCGCTGGTGAAGGTCTTCAATAAGAGAAACTATTTTATCCACGGCGATCGGATCGATCCCGGTCGTAGGTTCATCATAGATCAATATTTTCGGATTATATATAACTGCTCTGGCTATGGCCACCCGTTTTCTCATACCGCCGCTTAACTCATAAGGGTGCGCATCTTCGATACCTTTTAAACCGACTAAAGCCAAAGTCTCGGTAACTTTTTTCCTGATCTCCGGCCTGGAAAGCTTGGTATGTTGATAAAGAAAAAATCCCACATTTTCCTCGATGGTCAAAAAATCAAACAAAGCGCTGTTTTGAAAAACCAAACCAAACTCTAATCTTACTTTTTCCAACTTATCATTGCTCAACTGGGTAATATCCACACCGTCAATATGAATAGTGCCGCAATCCGGCCGTAACAATCCGATAATGTTTTTGAGTAAAACGGTTTTGCCGGCGCCGCTGCGGCCGATCAACAAAAAGGTTTCGCCCTTGTTAACCGTAAGGTCAACCCCTCTCAAAACCTCCTTATTGTCGAATGACCTATAGATTCCTCTTATTTTTATCATACTCCGACAAAGTAAAAAATCGCTGTTAGAATACAATCAAAAACAATAATCAAAATGAATGAGCGCACTACCGCATGGGTTACTGACCGAGAAACATCTATCGAAGAAAAGGGGCGAAAACCCTCATAACAGGAAACAAAAGCAATAATACTTCCAAAACTAATGCTTTTTACCAGGCCGCTCAAAATATCTTTGCCCGAAAGAGCCTGAAAAGTCATCCGAAAGTAAAGGCCTAGGTTGATCGAAAATTTAGTCGTACCGACCAGGTAGCCGCCGATGATCCCTAAACAATCGGCATAGATAATCAAAATCGGCATACAAATAAAAAGGGCTAAAAATTTAGGGACTACCAGATAATCTAAAGGGTTTACCCCAAAAGCTTCCAAAGCATCAACCTGCTCACTGATCTTCATTGAGCCGATTCCGGCGGTAATCGAAGCTCCGCTTCTTGCAGCTACTATCAGGGCGCCGATGACCGGACCCAGTTCTCTTACCATCGAGAGAGCCACTAAGGTAGCCAGCTGGATTTCTGAACGAAAAGCCCGCAGCTGATAAGCGGTTTGAAAAGCAATGATTATCCCGATAAAAAACGAGATCAGGGAAACTAAAGGCAGACTGTCTATGCCGATAAAAACTATTTCTCTGATTACATCCTTAAGTTTGCGCTTTTTAGTCAGCAACCAGCCAACAGTATCCCGAGCAAAACAGCCCAGGCTTCCTAAATAATGGAACAGCTGTGCTAAGGCTTTAAATAATTTCATCAGAAAGTCTTCTTATTCTCAATACCTAAAAGAGTACTGTTTTCCTGCATTTTTAACTTCAAAAAATTATCTCCGGATACCTTGTAGCGCAATTCGGTCTGTGGCCCGGAATCCGTTTCGCCTTTGTCGGCTCCCAAAGAAATATCAATATTTTTATCAAGGCTTTTTTTCAAGCCTACAGTTTTTTTCCCCTCGGAGTAAACCTGCCATTCGTCAAGAAAAGCTTTACGGACTTTGAACTCGGCTCCCGGGATCAGATTAGAAAAATTTCGCAGATCCAGGACTCTTTCTCCATCAATGCTGGCTACTGTCCCGTTGGCTAAAATAAATTCTGAATCAGTAATATTGAGTAAAGGCGGCTTTCCCAAAAAATCCAGGCGGATCCGCGAAAAATCCCTGCCTTTATAGATAGCGTCTTCCATGATCAACTGGCCACTAAGTGAAAAATTGTCTTTATCGCCCCAGGCTTTGGCAGAAAGGTTAAGATGTCCTTTCACTAATTGAGAATCTTCATCCCATTGCCCGCTGATATCCAGAAAAAAATTGCTTTTGGCTGAATCGTAGTTTCCTTTTATCGAGATGTTCGGCAAAGAAAAATGTTCCAGAAAAAACATCTTGCCGCGTTTCTCCAAACGGACCGTAAACCAAGGAATCACCTTGTTACTGAAATTTAAGGGCGCAGCTTCAAGAGGCGCATTAAGAATAACATTACGGCCTTCCAGCTGATAAACTAAAGAACCCTGGTCCTGGCGGCTCTTGAGAGAAAAATCACCGCTTAAAGAATAATCGCTTAGTTGGAAATAAGTGAATTTTATTTCGCTTTTGTTTAAATCGAATTCAACGTAGTTTCCGGAAAAGGAAAAAGCAGAGGAACAAACACTGCCGACAAGGAAAAAAAGAAGCGCAAAAAAACTAATTTTCATTCAAAGACTAAAGCTCCTCCTTTTACGGTTACCTTTATCTTGATCAGCTCGCTTCCCGGTTTTTTCTTAAACTTTTGAGCAAATTTTCCCCTAATAATATCTTCGGCCAAAGGATCTTCCAGGAACCGCTGGATAACTCTTTTTAAAGGCCTGGCCCCAAAAACCGGATCAAAGCCTTTTTCAATAAAGAATTCTTTTGCCTTGGGAGTCAGGATGACCTCGAATCCCTGCTCAACGATACGTTTGTTAACATAGGAAATCTCAATATCGACTATCTTAGCCAGATCTTTCTTATCCAGAGGCCTGAAAACAATCGTTTCATCCAGACGGTTTAAAAACTCAGGTTTAAAAGTTTTTTTGACTTCCTCAAGTAAAAGGTTTTTCATATCCTCGTAACTTATATCTTCACTTATGGCCTTAAACCCCAAAGAGCCTCTTTTTCTGATGATCTCAGCCCCGACATTGGAAGTCATGATCAAAATGGTATTTCTAAAATCAACCCTTCGGCCATAACTGTCAGTGAGCCTTCCTTCTTCAAGTATCTGAAGCAGGATGTTAAAAACATCGGGGTGAGCTTTTTCGATCTCATCTAACAGCACAACCGAATAAGGCCGGCGGCGTACACGTTCAGTAAGCTGTCCCCCCTCTTCATAACCAACATATCCGGGAGGTGCTCCGATCAACCGCGAAACATTAAATTTCTCCATATATTCACTCATGTCCAGCTGGATCAGAGCTTCTTCATTACCGAACATGTATTCAGCTAAAGCCCGGGCCAACAAGGTCTTGCCCACACCAGTAGGCCCCAGGAACAGAAAAGAACCGATCGGCCGGCGAGGCTCTTTGATCCCGGCTCGAGCCCTTCTCACCGAACGGGCAATAGCATCTATTGCCTCATCCTGGCCAGCCACCCTTTTACAGAGGTCCTCTCCGATCTTTAAAAGTTTTTCCGACTCTTTTTCTTCCAACCGGTAAATCGGAACACCGGTAATGCTGGAAACCAGGCGGGCGATCTCTTCATAACCCACTTCAGGAGTGATTTGATCGCGTTTTTTACTCCATTCCCTTCGGGCATTCTCTAATCTAAGCCTTAAGGTTTTTTCCTCATCGCGCAGGCGGGCGGCTTTCTCAAAATCCTGCTGTTTTATAAGCGCTTCCTTTTCAGTGATTATCTCGGCGGCTTTTTCTTCTAACTCTTTTATTTCTAAAGGAGCAGTCAAAACATTAAGCCGCGAACGGGCTCCTGATTCATCGATCAGATCTATGGCCTTATCCGGCAAGAACCTTCCGGAAACGTAACGGTCTGATAATTTAGCTGCCGCCTCCAATGCTTCATCAGTAAACTTTACCCGGTGATGAGCTTCATATTTATCGCGCAAGCCTTCCAAAATCTGGATAGTTTCTTCAACGGTATTAGGCTCAACATAAATCGACTGAAACCTTCTCTCCAAAGCTGAATCTTTCTCGATATGTTTTCGGTATTCATCAAGAGTGGTCGCTCCGATACATTGGATCTCGCCGCGCGACAAAGCCGGCTTTAAAATATTAGACGCATCGATCGCGCCTTCAGCGGCACCAGCACCTACTAAAGTATGCAACTCATCGATAAAAATAATTACGTCTTTGGAACGCTTGATCTCCTCCATTACCGCTTTAATTCTCTCTTCAAACTGGCCGCGATACTTTGTCCCGGCTATCATCAAAGCCAAATCTAAAACTATTATCCGCTTACCCCTTAAAACCTCCGGCACATCAGCCTTGATAATGTCCTGGGCCAAACCTTCAACTATGGCAGTTTTACCGACTCCAGCCTCTCCTAAAAGCACCGGGTTATTTTTAGTCCTGCGGGATAAAATCTGGATAACTCTTTCGATCTGTAATTTCCTTCCGATGACCGGATCAAGTTTCCCTTCCCGAGTTAATTTAGTCAGATCCCGACCGAAAGAATCCAAAGCCGGAGTCTTAGACGAAGTTTGGTTATTGGAAGCCGGACTTTGAGTTGCTCCGCCCAAAAGTGCCGAGACTTCAGTCCTGACTCTTTTAAGATCTATTTCTAAGGAAAATAATACTTGAGAAGCAATGCCTTCTTCCTCACGAAGCAGGCCTAAAAGTATATGTTCAGTACCAATATAGTTATGGCTTAAAGCTCTGGCTTCATCAGCTGATAACTCCAGGGCTTTTTTAGCCCGGGGGGTAAAAGGAATATCTCCCAGCACCGAAGCAACGCTTCCGGCCGAAATCAACTTTTCGATCTCGATCCGCAGGCGTTCCAGGTCCACGCCTAGATTTTGTAACACTGCACAAGCCACCCCTTCGCCTTCGCGGATCAATCCTAAAAGTATATGTTCGGTTCCAATATAATCATGATTAAAACGGCGGGCTTCTTCTTTAGCCAGCACTAAAACTTTTCTTGCCCTTTCGGTGAATCGGTTAAACATCAGTTATCCTCCTAAGCTTTCTCTTAAAATAGCTGCTCTTATATTATCTCTCTCTTTTTCCCTTAAAACCCGGCCTTCGATTTTTTGCAAATGGGCCGGCTGGATCATGATAAACAGGTTACGAATCAATTTTTGACCAGCCTTACCTTTGGAAAGGTCTATCTCTTTGATTATACCTAAATCTAAGCCCAAAGACAAGATAGAAAGATGTGAAAAAGCCTCTTTACTGTTAATCAAACGGGCATTTCTTAAAATCCCCAAAGCCCGCCAGACATTGTCTTCTAGATTAGTCTTGTATTTCTTGACCAGAGTATTGCGAGAATCCAATTCGTGGCTTTTAACCTGGTTGACTACGCTGATCAAGTTATCAATCAACTCCTCTTCGCTTAAACCCAGGCTTACCTGGTTGGAAATCTGGAAAAAATCACCCAAAGCCTGGGTGCCTTCGCCGAAAAGGCCCCGGGTAGTAAAAGAAATCCGGGCCAGCAATTCCAATATCTTATTGATTCTTTTAGTAAGGATCAAAGCCGGAAGATGCAGCATACAAGATGCTCTGAGAGCTGTTCCGACATTAGTCGGACAGGCAGTTAGATAACCGATGTCCGGCGAAAAAGAAAAAGACATTTTCCGGCTGATATCATTATCGATGTTATCCAGGACTTCCCAACATTTTTTAAGGTCAAAACCAGAAGCAATCGCCTGCATTCGGAGATGGTCTTCTTCATTGATCATGATCGAGATTTCCTCATCCGGGGAGACAATGATCCCGCGGCCGCTCTGCTTAGTCAAATGCTCCTGAGAGATCAAATGCCGCTCAAGCAAAAATTGGCTATCCAAATCAGTCAACTCACCCATGTTAACAAAAAAGCTGTTTTTAAACCTTTTGATATGGGGATAGACTTCCTGCATGGCTTTAAACACCTTTTCCCTTTGGCCGGGATTAGCCCGGGAAGGAAAAGGAATGTCGGCGATATTGCGAGCCAGGCGGATCCGCGAAGAAAAAACAATCTCTGATTCCGGACCTTTTTGGCTTAGCCAGCTGTCTTTATTGCTGATAAAATTATCAAACATAGACTGTTATTTATGTCCCCCCTGGAATTTTTTAATCTCATCCCTGATCCTGGCTGCATCTTCATACTCTTCCAGCTCAACTGCCCTTTGAAGTTGTTTTTCAAAATCCTTCAACTTCACTTCCTGCACTGAGGAGCCGACTGCGTCCAAAGGAACTTTTCCGGTATGGCGGATAGTCCCATGGATTTTTTTAAGTAAAGGTAAAAGCTGGCGCTTAAAAGCGCTGTAGCAACGCCCGCAGCCAAGCCTTCCTTTTTTCTTAAAATCGCTGTAGTTAAAACCGCAGGCAGGACATTTCAGAGATTGCTCTTCTTTTTTGGCGATATTGGCACTTAGTAGGCCGCTTAAAAAATCAGAGACATTGGGCTGCTGAGCGATCTGGCCGGCTTTAGCCTGAGCACAAACCTGACAAATATGCGTTTCGGCGATCTTGCTGTTAACGATCTCGGTAAGATGCACAGTGGCAATATTTTTATGGCAGATATCACACAACATGTTTACAATTTGTATTTAATTCCGGCGGTCTTGGTCAATTTACCGAATTCGGCCATTATCTTCCTGGTGAGTTTACCGGGCTTGCCTTCACCGATCAAACGGCCGTCCACTTTTACCACCGGCACTATCTCAGCTGCAGTCCCGGTCAAAAAACATTCATCACCGATGTATAACTCATGGCGGGTTATTACATGCTCATGAGCCGGTATCTTTAACTTAGTGGCAATATTCAGCACTGCCTCGCGGGTGATACCTCTTAAAGTACCCATACATTGAGGCGGGGTATAAAGCTCATCATTTTTGACCAAAAAGATATTGTCTCCGGTGCACTCGGCCACATAACCCAGATGATCAAGCATCAAAGCTTCAGCGTAGCCGGCATTTACCGCTTCAATTTTAGCCAAAATGTTATTAAGATAGTTAAGTGACTTGATCTGAGGGTTTAAAGCCTCGGGGATATTCCTCACCGTAGGAACGGTAATTATCTCCATACCCTTTTCATACAACTTTTTAGGGTAAAGGGCTATGGTGTCAACGATAATAACTACCGTGGCCTTATCCTTACATTTACACGGGTCAAGCCCTAGATCGCCGGGGCCCCGGGAAACCACAATCCGGATATAACCGTCTCCTAAATTATTTGCCTTTAAAGTTTTGATCACAGCATCAGTCATCTCTTTGCGGGTTAAAGGCATCCCCATCATGATCGAATGAGCTGACTCAAACAGCCGGTCAATATGTTCCTTCAATTTAAAGACTAAGCAGCCGTAAGAACGAATGCCTTCAAACACTCCGTCTCCGTAAAGATAACCGTGGTCAAACACTGAGATCTTAGCATCTTTTTTATCGACTAAAGTTCCGTTAAGATATACCTTCATAAAATCCCCCTTTTTAACTTCCGGCTTTTAACATCCCGCCTTCAATAAATAAGATCCGTTTAGCTTGTTTTGCCAAATCCAAATTATGAGTTACTAAAACTATGGTTTTTTTCTTAACTTTGTTTAAATTTTCAAACAACCCGGCGATTTTTTCCTGCGATTCTTTATCCAGGTTACCGGTCGGTTCATCACAAAAAAGTACTTGCGGGTCATTAACCAGGGCTCTGGCAATGGCCACTCTTTGCCTCTGGCCGCCGCTTAACTGGGAAGGAAAAACCTCCTGTCTATCTTCCAATCCTAAATATTTTAGCAATTCCCTGGCCTTTTTAAAAGAATATTTTCGCCCCTCTCTTGAAGCAGCAATAGCCACGTTTTCTAAAACACTTAGCTCCTCGATAAGGTGGTAAAATTGAAACACAAACCCGACGGTCTTATTACGCCATAAGGAAAGTTCCCAGTCTTTCATTCTATACAGATTTTTTTCGATAAAAAAAACCTCACCCCTAGTCGGCGGCTCGAGGCCTCCCATAACATGAAGCAGGGTGGATTTGCCTGCCCCTGAAGGCCCGACTATCGCTAAATAATCCTGCCGGCATACTGATAAAGAAATATCTTTTATGGCCGTAAAAGCAACGCCGCTGTTATAAACCTTAGTTATTGAATTGACTTCCATTAACTCATTCATAGCGAAGTGCCTCACAAATATTTAACTTGCTGGCCCGCCAGGCCGGCAAGAAGCTAGAGATCAAAGAAATTACCAGACCGGCAATGACGATCGCGGCAACGTCCCCGGAGCTGATATCCAAAGGAAGGTATTCGGTTCCAAAAACATCAGCCGGGATCTTGATAAAAGGGTATTTTTCCAAAAATAAGCAGGTACCCACGCCCAAGACTGAACCTAAAGCTACCCCTAAAAACCCGATAGTCAAACCGCCAAAGGTAAAAATAGCCCGGATGCTGCTCCGGCCAAAACCCAAAGCCCGCAAAATCCCGATGTCTTTAGTCTTTTCAACCACCTTAACAGTGAGAGCCGAAAATATGTTAAAAGAAGCAACAACGATGATTAAACCCAAAATTATGAATAAAGCCAGTTTCTCCAGTTTCAAGGTCGCAAACAAAGCGCTGTTTGAATCTATCCAACTGGTAACAAATAATCTTTGTGGAAAATGCTTGGTTATCTTGTCACGAACCGCATCAGCCTGGTAGGGATCATTTAACTTTACACCCAAAAATAAACTATAGTTAGGTGATAACACCTTTGCCTTTTCCAAATCCACAATAAGATAGTAATTATCAATATCATAGAGACCAACCTTAAAAAATCCCCGGACCTTGTGTTTCTCTAATTTAAGTTTTTTATCCAAAGGGTAGAATTCGATTTCTTTGCCGATTGAAAATTGCTGCTTAAGGCCTTCGCCGATAAAATAGCCTTCGGGAAAATATTCCTCTTTCACGTATTGATAAAATAATTCTTTGGCCTTGGGGTCAGACAGATCAAAGCCCCGGATAGCCAAAGGCATTATCGTATCGCCGAATTTAGCAAACACCTGGGTATTAAGCGCCAAATAGGCTGTCTGGACTTCGCTCCATTGGCTAAGCTCATTTTTAACCACCGATAATTCTTCTTCGTTAAAACTATCTACTATCACATGGTCCTGAAAACGCATGATCCGCTTCATCAAACCTCCGTCAATTCCGTTTACTATTGAAAAGGCGATGATCAAAGCGGCGACCCCCACTGCTATCCCCAAACAAGAGATTATCCCGATAAACGAGATATGCCGGCGGCGGCCTCTAAAAATATAACGACGGGCTAAAAAAAATTCAATTACCATAAATAACCATCTCTGTTCTTTATTCTGTAGCCATCTGTGGCTTAAGGAGAGGAAAAAGAATCACATCCCTTATTGAGGGTTGATCCAGAAGGAGCATAACCAGCCTATCGATGCCTATGCCTAAGCCGGCTGCCGGAGGCATGCCATACTCTAAGCTAAGCAAGAAATCATCATCGATTTTTTTAGGAAGCTCATCCTCGGTTTCCAACTGCCGGGAAAACCGCGCTCTCTGCTCCAGGGGGTCGTTAAGTTCTGAGTAAGCGTTAGCGACTTCGAGGCCGGCAACAAAAAGCTCAAACCTCTCAACCAGGCCGGGAATTTCTTTTTTCGCCTTAGCCAGGGGAGAAGTCCAGGTAAAAAAATCAACAATGAAGGCGGGTTTATCCTGGGGGTAATTCTTTTCGATCAACTCCTCGGTTATATTGAGGATTTGAGAACGGCTCAAACCCTTTGCTAATTTTAATTTTTTACTGATCTTATCCAGCATCTCTTTCTGAGAATCACTAACTTCGACGCCAAACTCCTTTTTGAAAAGTTCGGCAAAAGAAATCCTCTGCCAGGGAGGGGTCAAATCTAAAGTTTTTCCCTGGTATTTGATTTTAGAATTGCCGTTTATTTCCTGAGATAAGTAGGAAAACAGCTGTTCGCAGATTTTCATCATATACTCATAGTTTTCATAACAACAATAAGCTTCAAGCATAGTAAACTCAGGGTTATGCCGGGTGGAAGTGCCT